>Ga0307515_10010316_pt1 | contig 17918 bp, 5 predicted proteins | sample 17_EM_MG_FD_194513 | JGI IMG/M metagenome (GOLD analysis project Ga0307515, IMG submission 194513) | Populus trichocarpa ectomycorrhiza microbial communities from riparian zone in the Pacific Northwest, United States - 17_EM | ecosystem: Host-associated > Plants > Roots > Unclassified | place... | reverse complement strand
CAGAGCTGGACGACCGTCAGAGCCAGACGACCGTCGCCAGAGCTAGACGACCGTCGTCATCGCCACACGACCGTCGCCAGAGCCACACGACAACCGTTCGAACGACCAGCCAGCGAACACGATAAACAATTCGATCGATCGATCGAATCAAGGTAACATAGACGGGTAGGCATAGATAGGTAGGCACAGATGGGTGGGTATAGACAGACAGACAGACAGACAGACAGATAGATAGACAGACGGGCGGACGGGTAGGCAAGCAGGCAGGCAGGCAGGCGGGTAGGCAGGTAGGCAGGTAAGTAGGTAGACAGGCAGGCAGGCAGGCAGGTAGGCAGGTAGGTAGGTAAACAGGCAGGCAGGTAGGTCAGTAGGTAGGCAGGTAAAAGAAAACCGTCGCTATATATTAAATTATCTAAAATAATATAATTTTGCACCAACTATATAAACTAAGTAAATACTATTAAGTGTATAGGAAGAGTAAGATATATAGAATGCGCGAGAAGGGCATTATATACAGAATGCACGAGGAGGGCATTATATATTAATTACACATTAAGTGCAAAATGCGCAATTAGCTGCACCGCATTATTAAATACGACAGTTAGCTATACTGCGTTGTTAAATACAGTAATATACGGTAGTGTATTATTAAATACAGTAGTATACGGCAGTGCGTTGTTAAATACAGCAGTATACGGCAGTGTGTTGTTAAATATAGCAGTATACGGTAGTATGCTGCATCGCATTATTAAATATAGCAGTATACCGTACCGCATTATTAAATACGGCAGTATGCCGCACCTTAGTTGATACTATACGCTACACGTTATAGTGCGCGGAATGCGCATTTGGCCGCTAAATGCTGCCAAATGCTGTAAAAATGCTGGTAAATTTTTTCCTGACGTTAGTCCCTTATAGCTTAGGATGCTATTCCTTTAAAGCCTTAATAATAGCTAAGAGTTCTTTATTATAGATTTTATAGTTATACTTTAGCGTAGAGTGCTTTATAAAGACGTTAGGAAAAAATTTACCAGCATTTTCGCAGCATTTGGCGGCATTTGGCGGCCAAATGCGCAATCCGCGCACTGCAACGTGTAGCGTATGGTATCGACTTAGGTGCGGCATACTGCCGCATCCAACAACGCGGTGTAGCATACTGCCGCATCTAACAACGCGATGCAGCATACTGCTGCATCCAATAACGCAGTGCAGCATACTGCCGCATCTAGCAACGCGGTGCAAGCATACTGCCGCATCTAATAACGCGGTGCAGCATTCTGCCGTATCCAATAACGTGGTATAGTATTCTGCCGCATCTAATAACGCGGTGTAGTATACTGCTATATCTAGCAACGCGGTATAAGCATACTGCCGCATCTAATAACGCGGTATAGTATACTACCGCATCTAACAACGCGGTGCAGCTAATTGCGTATTTATAGCTACCCAGGTAAGTAGTGCCTTTATTTTATTAAGCTCTTTCTATACTTAATACACAATTAATATATAATACCCCCCTCGCGCATTCTATATATCTTGCTTACTTTAAATAATAGATAAGCGTTGCTCTTCCCGCGCACTTAATAGTATTTACTTAGTCTGCGCGGTTAGTAGTATTTACCTATTCCGCGTAATTAGTATACTTTACTTAGTCTGCGTAGTTAGTACCCTTTACTTATTCTATATAGTTAGTACCCTTTACTTATTTTACGCAGTTAGTATTCTCTACTTATTTTACGCGCCTAGTATATACTATATAAAGAATATATTTTAACCTAATAGTAGTATAGTATAGCCTTAATACGCCTAATAACGCCTTTTAGTTAACCTACTATTTTAAGTTTAATATTTATATAAGTCCCGCCGCGATAGTAGTACTATACTATTAAACCCCTAACCGTCTTTATTCTCGCCGTTATTTTTACTATTATTTTCCCCATCTATTCCGCTGCCTTCTCTACTCTTATCCTCTTTATTACCGTTATTTTCCCTATCTATTCCGCTACCTTCTCTACTCTTATCCTCTTTATTAGCAAATTTTAGTATTACTAGTCTATCTCTACTCTATAGGCGGGCCTTTATATCCTCTAGTATAGTATTATCTATAATATTTATAACCTTAGACTTACCGGCGAAAGTACACCGCAAGATACAGTAATTAATTTTTATTTTCTATTTATTGTTACTTTAAATTTATTTAAGGCGCGCTTAGATGGCGTTAATATTATAGTTATATAGCATTAAAATCGTTTTATTAGTATACTGCGAGAAGGAGACCTTATATATAGTTTTAGGGTTTATTCTTTATAATAAATACACTAGGCTACCGTTGTCCTATTATATTATCTTTATTAGCCTATATATAATAATTAAAATAGCGCGATATTATAATATAGGAAACGGTAGTAAAGTGCTATAGTATATAGCAAGTATCGCGATATAACGTTGCGATGCGATTAATATAATATTATATATTTACACTTATAGTATATAGTTGTTAAGTAAACCTATTATTATACTTAAGATCTAGTTCCTCTAAATCTTCTATAGTATTCTTAAACAGATCGCTAATTACCTACTAAGTTTATAGCATCTTATCTCTAGTTATATTCTATATCTTATTAACTTATTATAGAAGTAGCCTATATAGCCTTTTATTATACTTAGGTTAATAGCTCTTCTAGGTATTTTATAGTCGCTCCTAACTATCTATAATACGCTTTAGTAAGTATAGTAAGAGGCTTCCTATAGATTTACCTATAATTATAGTGTTAGCTTTAAACTTATAAATAACTTATATTCCGCTTCTATAGTCCTTAAAAGTATATTAAATTACTATATATATAAGCTATATTATATTAGCTGTAATAGGCAAGAAGAGGTTAGTACTATTCTTATTAAGGGCAAGTAACCTTAGCCTAGTATTAAAGAATACGCGCTTAATATAATGTATAATAATTGGCGCCCTAAATCTTATCTCTCTATCCTAGCCTTAGTTAGTTAGGTATAGTAAAAGGTAGAGTACTAACTAGGCCACTGAGTATAAAGCGGTTATCCTTAAATAGTTCCGCTACTTCCTTTACTATAGCCTTAGTATCTAGTTTAAGGCAGTTATAGCTCCTAGTAATGGTATTGCGTACTATATTTATTATATAATACCAAAACACGCTAAGCTAGTTATATAGCTAGAAAATTAGTTAGTATAGTGCTACTAAATCTAAAAACCGTGAACCTTGCGTGCCGCCGGCCCCGGTAGCATACTTAATACTCTATTTATTAGGTTTTTATAACGGTCTATAATAGTAATCGCCTCTTTTTATATCTGCTTTATTAGTGTGTTTAAACCGCTTATATTTATTTCCAGCTAGGAAGAGAAATAAAGCTCTTTAGGTATAAAGCCTATTATTACTTATATAATAAGATATATCTAAGCGATACTATATATTATTATATTAACTAAGCTAAGTGGCTGCTTTATACGTCGTCTAAAGTTATCCTATAGCGGTTATTTATTTAAGTAATATATACGTTTCTTTTAAGTATAGGTTTTAAATATCTTATAGTCGTTTAGGGTTTATAGGCTTTTATCTAATAAGAATAGGACTATCCGTTAGGATAATGTTATTAAAATTAATAATAATAGGTTATACTATAGTATATTAATAACAGCCTTACCTTTTAATAGAGATAGTTATAGTATAAAGCCCGATATTATCCCCTTTAAGATCTAAATTATCTTAGAAGCTACTACTTAACTTACAGCGTTTTTGTTTACTTTTCTATAGGATAAATAGAGGATAAGTATGTTAGTTTAGTAGAACTATTTAGCTTTTATATACACCTTACTTCCCTAAAAGACGCTAGATGGTCTGAAGTCTTATACTTAATATACTTTAAATAATAACCTAGTTAACTTTTATAATATAAATTAGGTATTTCTTACTAAGTATATAGAAAGGAGTTTTAATAAACTTATAATAATAAGTTAGAAGGGCGGCCTAACTATTTATTAGGCTTTATAACAGGGCAATTAGATTGCCTTACTATAGCGTAGAGTCCTACTTTATATAATATTTTTTCTATACCGTATAGAAGCCTAGTTCCTCGCGATATTTACCTACTTTTAAGGTAGATAGTACGGTATATAAGATATAAAGGGTAGCTAGCGCATAGAGGGTAATATATAGTGGTGTTATATTCTAGTTTATTATAGTTGCGGTAATCTACCCCTTTATTATAATCTGGCGCCGCTAGTTATAACTTACCGCTATTTTAGCTAAGTTATATTTATTTACCGCCTAGTATAAGCCTATTTCCTTATATATACATTAACCTATACCCTATTTATTCACTCAAAATCTTTATTATATATAGTATTATATATATCCTAATTACTGTAGTTATTTATAAAGAAACAGTCTATAATATTAATATCCGTTAGCACAAGTAAGATAGGCCTTATAATATAGTTAATATTATATATCTAGAGGGCATCTAGCATACGTTTCGTCCTACTATTAGATAGCTTTATACTCTACACTCTAAGCATTTTAGTTCTTACGTTAATCTTACTACCGTTATAAACTTAGAGGGTCTCTACTAACGCACCGGCATATTTTAGGTATTTACCCTTACTATCTAATTACCTAGTATTTTAGATTATAAGTAGCAGACAAAGCCTCCCTACTTTATTGCTATAAAGGCTATTATTTACCCACTTATATTCTCGTATTATTACAGCATTATAGCGGGGGACTCTAGTATTAGCCTATAATGGGGTATATTAAGTAAACACCTTATTAAGCTTATTAGTATTAGTGGTATCCTTTCTAAAGCGAATATAGCATATAACGCTATAATAGATACTTAAGGGTATCTTTAATACCTAATTATCATCGGCCTCTAGTTAATTAACGTCCTAGTCTATTTACCAGATTCCGTTAATCTACTTACGGCATTCCCTTATAAAGGGGGCTAGTTTAAATATAAGGTTAGTAATCTCTATCTAGTGCTATACCTCCTTAACCGTACGCTAGATAGATATATTAATTCTTTAGTCTTAAAGTATCTAAGTTATATAGTTGTTAAAGTTCTATATATACGAGCAATGTGCGCATATATTAACTACAGGGCCTAGTTATATTATCTATATTACGCTTATTAGGTCTACTATATTAATTATATTAGTTAACGCCTATAGCTTAAGTTTGTTCTAAAGTATAGTGTTAAGATATATAGTGTTATATCGTAGCATCTGCTCTTTATAGTTGTTCCGTTTATTGGTCTTACGGTAAAATACTTTCTATAGCTTATATGCTTGCTCTAAATACTTTATATCTATACCTCTAATTACTCCTAGTCGCTAAATACTCTTTAGATAGTGGGTAATAGTATATAGCTTAGGAATATTAAAGTGTAGTAGTTCTACCTTGCTTAGTTAAAACGGAAGGAATATATCCTTTATCTTATCCATTCTATAAATAGCTACTACTAGGTACCAAATGGTTGATTCGTCGTGTAATATATATTAAGATAGTATAGTAAAGTCTATAAACGCCCGGATAAATAGCATAGCGCCTTTATTCTATTTTAATAAGGGTGCTATAATAGGGACCAATTGTTATAATAGAGATTTATATATCTTTTCTATTTATTAGCCGACATTTATCTAGCTATCCTACACTATTATATTAGTAAATTATTCCACCTATATAAAGCGGGTAGTAATAAGTATATTAATATTTAATATCTCCTAGCCGCAACTATCTATACGCGGGATGTTAAGGCCCTAATATTTTCTAGCCTATATTTCACTTTATATAAGCCCCTTAATCTAGTGCATAAGATGTTTACTAGTAAGGCCTTTAAGCACCTAATACAGGAAATTAGGCGCTATTATCTTATAGATATTAGATAGATTATAGCCCTATATAAAGTTATAAAACGGCCGAATATAATCCAAGTTATCCTTCTTATTAGTATCGCAACCTTCCTACTACATTTATATTTGGTCTTTTGTTAATTAGTATATATAAAACAGCCACGGTTACTAGATGGCAGTTATTAGATTATGCTGTTTATTTATATATATATAATAAGTTAAATATTTACGGCCACTTTTAATACCTATAAGCGTGACCTATTCTTTATAATTAGCCATAAATATAGCTAGAAGTGGAAAGTAGTGTTAATTCTAGCTATCCGCGCATAGGAGACGTACTTCTTCTTTATTAGCTTTCTCTAACGCTATAGGCATTATTAGCATAACTATACTAGTAGTAGGGTTGTCGCTAAAGTATACGTTTAAGGATAGCCGCGAGGGTCTTATATTATACCGCTAGTTGTATTATTTAGTTACTAGGTATATAGACCGGGAGGTATATAAGTAGCAATAGGGCTAGTCGATTTACGGATTATTAAATATATAGTTTAATGTTTCTAATTAAAATATAGAGCGGCTATACTTTCTTACCGCCGGCGTGTTATGTTAGTTAGGTCTTATTACTAGCTAATATAATCGGCACTATAGTTATACTAAGCGGTAGCTGCTTTTATATCTCCTATTACTAGTCTGCCGTATTAAGCTTATTATATATTTTTATTCCTGCTAATAAGTACTACCTTACTAGCGAAAAAGTTATATCTCCTTAGAAAGGGCCGTAACTAATAAAGAAGGATATAATCTCTAGAGCATTTTGGTAACGTACTAGCAGCTACTAGTCCCCTACGGTTATAATTATTTTAATCTACTACGGTTAATTACTCTTAAATTATATCTATTTTAAAAGTAGTTTTACTTTAACATTATTAGCACTCTAGTAAGAAAAATGGTTAGTAAATACTCCCTAAAGCCTAATATCGTTAAACCACTCGTTAATAGCGCGGTTAAAAGTCCCGTAGCTTACCCACTATAAGACCTATACGTATTCTGCCTTATTGCTAAACGGGTAAAATAGGGGAGGTATTTTATCTAGTGCACTACCAGTACGCTTAATACGCGGTATAATATCGCATACTGCCATAGTATCGTCTATAGTTTATAGATTTTCTTAGTTCCGTCCTAGAGGCTTTTCCATAACACAGCTAGTGGCCTCTTTAAATATTTTAGTCTAAAAGATGTCTATAGATATTCTAGTTAAAGTTTGCCAATTAGTCTTAACTATCACCAGGTTGTATACCCTATTAAATATTACGAAATTATTATTATAGTACACATCCGCAGCCCTATTATTTAGCTTATTAATAATATTATCGCCTAAAGCTTATACGGGTGGCCACTTATTACCTTACTCTGATTTAGCCTTATAATTAGTTATATAATGCCCTTCTAAGGTTTAATAATATAATAGTACATCGTCGTCTATATATTATATAAGTGGCCACTTATTATATTGCTCTAGCTTAGCCCTATAATAGGCTATCTAATACTCCTCTAAGCTTTAATAGCGTAAGGGTACATTATTGTTTATCTCTTTAATATTAACGCCCTTATATCTACCCTTCTTCCGTTTCTATTATCTTAAATAATATCGTTTATAATAGGTTAGACCGCCCATACTTTTTACTTTAGTCCCACACTTTCTATATTACCGCTAGATAGAGCTTATTTATAAATTGCTGTATTAAGCTGTAATTTACTATAGTTTAGTTAGAAGGGAGCCGAAAATAATATTTGTGTGGAACCATATATTTAAAGTAGTATTTGTGGCTTATACTATGTTATAAGCCAGTTAAGATAGGAGGAGTATAGTAAGAGTACGGCGATATCTATGGACACTAACGCGCTAGATAGCGCAACCCGTTATATTTTACGCTAATTTACGCTAGATCGCGTTACGTTAGGCTAGGAAACTCTACTTATTACTAATATTGCGCCGCCTCTCTGTTATATTAAGCATAGGATTCTAAACACTACTATTCCCTACTTAGGATATTAGACTGTTTTTTATAATAGGACGCGATATATAATAGCGGTATACTATAAATACGGCGTAGTATAACTCTATAAGCGCTACGGACCCGCAAAAAGACATACAGCTTATTACCGGCTTGGGCATTACTGTAGAGAGACTTAATACTATTAAGCGGACTTTCGAGTAGGTTATTATTAAAAACGGCATCTTATACGTTTTATTTTACAGATAACTAAATAATTCGCTACGTAAGTAGGCGATCTAGAAAGTTATCTATTAGGTAGTAAAATATAAAAAGGTACTAGCGCTATAGGTATACACGGCTATATAGAATATGCTAGCCTATATATAGTTAAATATATATAAGAAGATAAAGGTGCTAGGGCGGCCTAACATTAACTATATAGTGGATACAGAAAGGGGGCATATAGCTACCGCAAACTTATAGAGTTTGTCCTAGCTTAACTATACGCAGAACTGCGGCTATAATCTTAAACGACTTATTATACTACTTTATAAGCGGAAACTAGATAGTACAAACTTAGTCCTAAGTATAGACGTGGCCTTAAGTCTAGTGTCGCTGTCTAATACGCCTTAAGACCTACGCATAGTTAAATATTAGCTGCTGGTTAAGATGTTTTTAGAGGCCGGAGCGGATTATAATAAGGAGTGGATATAGGCCGCCTATATAGAGACTATACCTATCCAAAATAATGGGGCCTTAAGGGCTGCTCTATTAAGGGCAGTTTATTATAGGGTAGGCTAGGTTATATTTACGGCTATCCATAGAGATAGTATGTAGGTGTCCGTTATAATTATAATATATTACTAACGTTTATCTAGCCCTATCTTTAGCGTAATACGTTTTACTAGGCGGGCTAAAAGGTATTAATTAATTACAGCTAATCTAATCTACGTAGAGATAGTGACTTTAATTAAGTTTACCTTACAGCGAGACCTTCTATTGCACTAGGAAGCCCTAAGATTATTACCTATATATACAATCTTAGGTTATCTAGACGTAGTATAGCAAATTGCCTTTACTATAGGCTCTTCTATTAGGGGCAACTATATAAATATTATATTTATCCTATATTTTGCTAGCTAGTAGCCAGTATAGTAGGATAGGTATTATTCTAAGGGCCTATAGCATTAGCGATAAGTTTCTTAAGATATGGTAACGGCGTGCTAATACTAGGAATAGTATACCTAATATAAGCAGGAGAGGGCGTTAGGTTATATTGCCTTAGTAGTAGCTATAGTAAGAAAAGGATTAGATCCTATTTAAGGTTATTATAGTTTAGTAAAAATAGAGGCGGCCTATACTATACGGAGAGTAATTAATAATAGTTGCGGTTACTAGCGAGATATCTAGACTATAATCTAACTAGTTAAGTACTTAGGGAATGTTTAGTTATAAGTTTAAATTAGAATAAGGGCTTTAGAATAGAGTTAATCTAAAGCTCTAATCTAATTTTAAGGCGACCGTTTGGTTAAATTCTAGTTTAACTTAACTTTAGCTACAAATTTTTAATGTTCTAAAAAATACGCTAAAAGTTACTAAAAAGTTGGCAACTTTACTATATATAGAATCTGAACTAAGGTCTTAGCATTAGTTTAAATTAGGAGCTTAAAGCTCCTTATTTAAACTCTAAATTAAATCTAAAGGCTTTAGATTGTATATATTTGTATAACCTATAGAGCTATAAACGCGTGTTAAATTGGGAAGGAACGCGTTCTTTCTGCTAAACTTTTAGTTTAGATTTAAAAGTAATAAATTATAACTAAATGACCCCTTAAAATTTAGATTACGGATTAGCATTAATTAACTGCTAGCCTAAAAGGGATAGAAACTAGGATCACTAGGCTTTATAAATTGGGCTATTTTTACTATAATACGCTTGTCTGTTTTGGAGATCTTATTTAGCTATAATATATAATATTATAATATGCCGTATTTTACCTAGTGCTATAGCAAAATTGTAAATGTTAAAGGCCTATAGCTACTACCGCTCTTAACTTCTATCTAGTGTCCCTATTTAAGGGTCTCGCTACTAGTAAAGTCTATAATATCCGTCCTTATTACCCTCCTTATATTCTAACGCCACTAATATCCTCTCTATTATTGTTATTCTTGTTATTATTACTAGCACCGCCCTAGCCATTATTATTAGCGCCCTCTCTATTAGCCTTGTTCCACGCTTTAGTATAATTACTAGTGCCGCTAATATTTGCTACACCCGTAAAGTTAGGGATAGTAATATTAAAGTTAACGTCTATACTGTACGAAATGGGCGTATAATTGGCTATACGCTAGCGGTAGATATGCTATATAGTTTCGTTAACATTAAACGGGGCGATAAGTTACTAGAAGTGCTTTTTCCGCTTAGAATTCTTAAGGTTAATAAATACCTTATTATCCTTATACTACTTCTTAATTTTATAATACGCGGTGTTTATAAAGGTCTTATCGCTAGTATAATAATTATAGACCACCTAGGGACTACCGACGATAATAAGGCCCGCTTATAATCTAGTAATTATAAGAAGGTTCCTCGCTATATCCTAGATAAATTTTAGCGGACTAGCAACTATTATATTATATACTAATAACTCTACCTAGCCGCCTTAAATGCCGTTAACGGTAAAGACCTTAATCTTGCTAACTACTGGCGTAAATTCCCGCCACTTACTGCCATCTTGCTGGGCGTAGCACCATTCTTTAAGCGCATGCAGCGCTGCGGAGTAGATAGTAAGTTAAGCTATATACGGAACGGCAAGGCCAACCTCTAATAGCTTAAATCTAAAGTTTATTAGCGCTATAGCTACCTAGAATACGCGTTAAGCGTGGACTAGGTTATACGTTAATTAGCTAAGCTTATTTACCTATATAGTACTATTAACGGCAAGGAAGGCGATAGGGTGGTTATAGCGTAGTATATCCTTAAAAAAGCTTACCGCCAGCTTCGACTGCTCTTAGTCCTTAATTATTAGGCTTATCTAAAGCTGGCCGTGCGGTAGGATGGCATTTATAAGATATACAATGTCTTTAATAAATTAATATTATAGCGAGAACTATACCGTATCCGCACTAGCCGTAAAAAGATATATATAAAGGGAGATAGATTTCTAATAGTGGAACGGATTATCGAAATCGGGACTAAGGATTAGTTTTAGTTAGTATATATTATTAAAGAGAACCTAAGGCACAGGGTTGCTAGCCTAGATCTATAGACCTCCCTAAATTAAATATGGTCTGCTTTAGGCAAACCTAGTAAGACTACCTAGCTTAGACGCCTTCTTAGCCTTATCGTAGAAAACTACGCGTGTAGTACTAATAGAATATATATAAGTCTACGAGACTATATTAGGTGTTATAAGAATAATATTAGCCTTCTTAGCCAGGTCTGTAATAACTACGTTAGCCGCAAGTATTAATTCTATCTTATTGTCTTATGTTATATTATTACTAAGCGTAAATTAGTATAAGTATTAGCGGAATTTAGCGTATTTAGTTATATTAGGGTCTATAATAGAATATAGGTTTCCGTCGCTATCTAGGACACCTATAAGGCGTAATAACCACTAACCTTTAGACAAATCTATAACCTATAACCGCTTATTAAAGCTAGTGGCATTACTAGCCTTAAACGTACAGTAGAGTAGAAATGCTATATTTAGTATAGACGCGTCCTTATTAATTGTAGCATAGTTATCCTATTCCTTGAAATATTTAGGACGAGTATTAATACCTGCCGCTGTTCGCTATATAATAGTATCCCACTTATAGACCTTAGTTTCTATTAAGCGCATATGGCGGCGAAGGACGATGGGAAATTTAGTGGGACGGCCTTGCGTAATTAGTGCCTTATAGTCCTCTATAAGCGCATCGTTAATCGTCTTAGCCAGTATATCTAGTTGGTAATTAAGCGGCGATAGGACCTAGATTCTAGTAGGATCCTACTAAGGCGACCCAAGTTAATACTAGTATTATACTAAGACAGTTAGGAAGGTTAATTTCCCGATACCACTGGGGCCTTATATTAGCAAAATACCGCCTATTATATGTTTAAGCGCAGTATAGGCACCTATTTACTCTTTATTAAGTAGCGGCAAGACGGCCTTAAGGGTATTATTGACTAAGTTCTTCCCATACTTAGCGATATTACAGTTAAAGTAATTAATACGCGGGAGATCTGTAAAGTTATTAGATAGTATAATTTGGCGCTTAATATAGAAACTGTTACCTCCTTGCTATAGGTGGCGTAGAGTATTAATCTTTTAGGAGATTCCAACCTTAGGGATACGCTCGGTTATAAGACATTTAATGCCCTATGCCGTGATTAGGGCCTTACTTAGGTTACTAACTATTATAAAGTTATTGCTGCTTAGAATATGCTCTAGAGTAAATGCGGGGTTTAGTATAAATTTATAACCCACCTGTGGTTAAAAGATAAAAGTATAGTAGTTATAGCCGGAGCTAAAGGGAGTGGTATTAATAATAACTTCTTTCTAGCTGGCCTGGCTATTTGCGTCTTTACCTAGGAATAAGATATCGATAATAGAGTTAGTGTAAAGGGTAAGACCATTAACTATCTAAATAGTAGCGTAGTAGACTTAGTCCGCGCTACCTAAGAAGGTAATAAGATAAATAATAGTGGGTACCTAGGGGTTCTAATTAACGGCCTTAAGGCTCGCGACTGCGGTATAGAACTGGACCGTAAAATACTTAAGAACGCTATTAAACTAATACCTCGCGGGGATTTTATACAATAGTTAGTCCTCTACTAAGAGTTATATGCTAAGCTAGATATTTATATTACGGTTCTTCTACTAGCGACCTAAAGAATTATTAACGCTCTGCTGTTATAGGCTCGCGTTTAGGCTCGCGATATAACTATTAAGCCATTTAGTACCTAGTGTAAAGAAGTGGATAACGACCGTAGGACTATTTAACAGCATATCCTAAGCTTTATAGATTTGCGGTATAAATAGGCCGAAGTTTCTATTAATAAAGAAGTACTTATTAAGCAACGTGCGCGTACCTAGTGTGAGTTTATTAGAGGCAACAACGAACCTAATATAGTAAAGTTGTAGGGTTATAGCATCTTGCGGGAGAATGCGAGTAAGATACTTAAGCGTAGTTAGATATAATAGTCGTTAAGTAACTAGAGAAGTAGTATTAGCAGTATTAACCTTAACGTTACTAATAATGTTAGCATCCGTAAATTGGACAGACGCCGTCTTATATAAATAATAAGTAGGTATTCTACCGGTCTTATAAGATACCTAGAACGTAATGCCATATACTATAATATACTCTTTAATAATTTGTATAACAAACTAAACTATAAGGTGGTTATTGTTTGGAAGCTAGAGTGTATTTAAAGGTTCGGCTATTACGGAATTGCTATCCTCTATATAGGTGTCTAGATTATCTACTAGGCTATCCGCCACTAGATAGAAGCTAGCTATATTAAGAGGTTTAGGCGATAAAGAGGTAGTAGCTGTACTTAAAGCGGTAGTACCTAGTGCATCTACCTTACCTAGAGCGGTTGCGGCGTCTATTGCCCGAATTAAAGTAGGTCCACTTATATAATTATTAATATTATGCCCTATAACTCCGTAGTTCTTATATACCTAACTATAAAAGACAGTTTAATAGTCTAGGGAGCTATAGTTTAGGTAAGTCCGCTTCTTCTTGCCTAATAGCTAGGAATAGTCTTGCTTTCTATGGCCTATAGCACTATATTAGTTACACGTTACACTAGGATAGTTACTCTTAAAATAACCGGCTTCCCTATAATTATTATATATAAGGTTAAGGCAGTTAGCTTTAAGATGACCGGCCTTACTATAGCCGCAATAAAGTTAAGAGGCTTTCTTAAGAGGATAATTGGCGCGTATATGGCCGGTGGATAGATAGAGATAGCATTTTAGAGCGTTATTGGCTAAGAGGTATAGACTGCTAAGCTCTAGAAGAAAAGGCTCGTTAAGTATAGGGCCCTTACCGTTACCTTACGAGATACTAAAGCCTATAGTTACTATAGTTAAGGCAATCTTAAAAACTATAACGCCCTTAGCGAACTTTTTATGGTTATAGATATAGTTAACGTCGCGAGTTATAAAATAATTAGTAGGTAGGTCTATTTTAGTAGCAGGCTATATTAAGTGGTAGTTTGTGTAAACGTATTAGTAAATACAGACCCTCTATTATATAGCTAAGGCCGAAGATAAGGTAGCTAACTTATTACGTTATAAGGCTCTATAGCTTAAATAGATCTACGGAGGCACTAGTTATAAAGGTAGATGCTAATAGGGTAGGAGTAAGGGTAGGTAGTTAGTAGAGTTAGGTTAACTAGTAAAGGTAAGGAAATAAAGCGCGCCCTAATAAAATTGTATAAGTAAGGCCTTGGCGGCAAAGTATATAGTTATATACTCTGTAGGTTAAACGCATATAAGGGTAAATCTATAGTAATAAGACTAACCTATAGAGGAAGACGCGGTATAGTATAAGTTATAGGGACTATTCTACCTAGCCTATCTCTTAATATAGGCTAGGCGATGGTCTAGTATTATTAAGCTTTTATAGTTTATAATGCGAGTATATAGATATGTAAAAGGGTAAGGGAAAAGAGAAGTAAGTAGTAAAGTAAAAGTACTTTACTATGGGCAGGCTAATTACGTTATAGGTAAACGGAAACTTAAATACTATAATTTATTAAAAATGTTACTAATAAGCACAGCCTACTACTGCTAGAAAGTATAAGTCTTTTCCTCCCTTAATTAGTAAGAGAAAAGGCATTATTAACTAAATAATCTCTTACTAGAGTACTAGGTGGGGAGCGGGATATTATAAAATTATATATAGTTCTAAATAGATCTAAAATAAAGATATTAAATTTAAGAGACTTTAACGCAATAAATACTATAGTAGAATACTAATATCTTATATAATACTAAATAGATAAATAGTAAGATAAGTTAATATTACTAAGTGGCTGGATACTGGTATATATAACATATTTACTGTCCTAAAATACCCTAAAATACTATAAAATGCCGTAAAATGCTATTAATTATATAAACTTATAATATAAGATATAAAACCTCCTACTACCTTTTACGGTAAATATGCGTTTAAATAAGTATTAGATGTTTATATATAGATATAAATCCTATATACTAGATAATTATTATTCTAAATAGATTTATCTAGTAGGCCCTTAAGTACTATATAGTATAATAATAATACTAGCAATTATAAAGTAAGTGTAATATATTACCGTCTACTAGAAGTACTACCTATTATATACTAAGCACTTTATAGCAATAGAGTCCGTATATATAGACGCAGGCTAGCCCTTTAACTCTAGTGGCGCGTATATCTACCAACTTTATATAATAATAAAAAATATAGTAACGCCTATAATAAGTATAATACGTCGCCGTTTACTAGAAATACTACCTATTATATAGTAAATACTTTACAGCGATAGAGCCCGTATGTATAGACGTAGGCTAGCCCTTTAACTCTAGCGGCGCGTATATATACTAACTCTATATAATAATAAGAAATATAGTAACGCCTATAACCTCTTATATTCTACTATACTGTAATAACTAATTACCCCTTTGCAGGTATTTAATAAATTGCTTATATTAAAAACTATAAAAGTCTAGCAGTACTAGACTACTACCTAGCCCTAAATAGGCTAGGTAGGGTAGTTCCTATAAGTTATATAATTATGCCCTTATTTAACTATATAGTACTAAGTCTAGCCGCATTTACCCTAACTAGTAACAGTAAACTATAACCAATTTTACCTTTATATGGGCACGTGCGGGCAATTATAAGATTTACCTCTTTACCTCTTCTTAATTAACTTTACTTACCCTACCTTTTATCTCTCCTATAACTAACCTCTAACTACGTCTAATACTAGAGTTATACTAGTATAGCGCTAGCCAGCTACCGTATAAAGCCCTTTTACTTTAACAGTTACCTTCTACTTAATATATACCGTAATATTATATATACCTAACCAAATAAGCAACTTAATAATAATATAAATATAGGTAAAGCCGGATATATAGTATAAGGCAAACCTAAAGCCAACTAAAGATATAGATATTGCCTAAGGCTTTAAAATAAGCATTAAAAACTATAATGAACTAAAAGAGACGGTTAAAGATATTATAATTAAAGTTAAGCCTAAGCATATAATATATTGCGGTAACTCTATAATAATAAAAGAAGGGCATATTAAGGAGTTTTATAAGCAACTTCTATAATTTACTAATGCTCCACCGGATTAAAAACTGTAGGTAATCCTAAAAATTATAGAAAGTACTCGTTTTAATCGCGTAAGGAGAGTACTAAGTACCTCTAAGAGTGGGCACGCTCTGTATAAATATATATTACCCCTAAAAACTAAAGCATAAGATAAGATAACACTACCTTAGCTGCTATATACAATATAGCCTATAGACATTACAATAACCCTACTATATAGTATCCCTTCGCCTTAGCTAGTAACCCTAGTAGTAAGTAACGTAATTAATATAGGAGATATTAAGATTAAAATCTAATCTATAGGCTTAACGGGTAGGTTAATAGTTAGGGTAGTCTAAGTCTTATATATAATAAGCGGAAACCTATATATAGCTTTAGGTAAGCTATAGGAGGAACTATAAACCTATATAGAGCTTAATATTAACGGTCCGCCTAAAAAGAATATTTATATATTGCTATAGAGATATAAAAACCTCGTAATACGGTTAGAGGGCATCCTTATTACAGCTCTTAGCAAAATGGTAAGAAATAGCACAAAGGAGGCTATGCTTATAGTATTACTCTTACCTCCTAGCTTAAACTCCTAAGTTACTACCACTAATAATACACTACTAGCCATTAAATCTAAGGCGCCTGGATGTAATGGACGTAGCGTAAAAGATAGCTAGTAAGTCCTAATGCCGCGTAAAGCTAGCGGCAAGAGCAAATTAGAAGAAGGTAAGAAGCAAAGTTAATTAGGATTAACAGTATATAGCTCTAAGGAAGATAGCAAGGGCGAGCCTATTAGATATAAGAAATTAGATAATAGTAAGACTAAATTAGGTAGATATAATAAGTGGCCTTAACTAAGATTGGCAATAAGTGCTTTGGTAAAGGATAATAAAAGTAAGCCGGCCGCGCCTAGGAAGTTAAATAGTCGCAAGGCCAACCTAAATAGAAGTAAAAAACGCCCTTAAGCAGAATTAGCGGTAGACACCCTTATAGAAAACAGTAATAATAAGCCGGTTATGCGCAGAAGGCGATTAGTAAAGGGAAGACGTAACCCATCTGCCTATAAGCCTATATTAGCGAGTAATAGTAGTACTAGAGAAATTGCTGCAGATAACGGTAAATCGCTATAACCTATTACCAAACCTAAAGGTATATACTAGCCTAACGATATAATAGACGACCCTACTACTGTATCACCAACTATTAATACCCCTTAAGATATTACCGTAAAGGACAGCAAATTGCTATAACGTGCTAGTGGACACGATAATTAGTTCTTATATAACACTAACTTTAAGGATATAGAGAGTGGAGATAAAGATAAGGATTTAGTTAATAATAACAACTAAGATAAGAATTTGGTTAATAATAACGACTAAAATAAGGATTTAGTTAATAATGATAACTAAGACATAGACGCAGAGGAAGAGCTTAACTAGTAATCTTTCTTAGCCCAGCTCTATAAGGCTAGGAAGGACAACCTAGATAGCGCACTAGCGTACGTAATGAAGGCGGATCTTCTACTTATTCTAGAGTATTTCTTACTTATCTTATTAAAAGCACTCTCTAAGACTACCCTAATCGAACTCCCTAATTAGGGCCTCGTATTAGGCTTTAAATTTAGCCTATACTAAGTAGTATATATAGCTTAGGCATTTAAGCAAGAGAGGATAATTAAAGGAGGCGGCATCTATATAGACGAACCTGGCGCGGGTAAG
>Ga0307515_10010315_pt1 | contig 17919 bp, 8 predicted proteins | sample 17_EM_MG_FD_194513 | JGI IMG/M metagenome (GOLD analysis project Ga0307515, IMG submission 194513) | Populus trichocarpa ectomycorrhiza microbial communities from riparian zone in the Pacific Northwest, United States - 17_EM | ecosystem: Host-associated > Plants > Roots > Unclassified | place... | reverse complement strand
TAAAATAAAAAAAATATCAATTCAACTCAACACACGGCTAGCTATCAAAGAAGATTTAAAAGGATTTCGTTGGACAAATAATAAATGCACTGGGCACTTAGATCCTACAATCGTGGTTGTATAGATTTATTTTTATGAATTGATCATACCGAGAATAATTCATTTTTTAAAGAATAAAATTTAAAATTAAATTAAAACCCTGGAGGCCCGGAACTCTTAATATTTTAAATAAAATGATAAAGATGGATGATCTTCTTTATCCCACGATATCTGGTCACATCGGTGGCCACCGCCGGAAGAAACCGATCCCGTATATTCAATATTAAGGACAATACTTTACTCAGGCCTTTTGCTGTCCTGTTATTGGTTGATCAACTAATATATTAAAGGAAACTGCTATTAAAGGACAACCAATCATCACCACTGTTATTTTGTTTTTTTTTAATGGACTCAGATGAGTGAATAATGATATGCTCCTTGATAACATCACCTTTATATATATATAAAAAATATAATTCTAATAGATTGATCAGGGATTTCATTTCATTTTTTAATTTTTGTAGATTCAAATTGGATTATTTAAATATATCATAAAAATACATCTTTTAAAAAAACAGATTTATAAAAAAACAATTAGTTTAAAGTGACATAAATGCTGACAGAAGGATCTCCTTTTCTTATTGTAGAACTATTGACCGAAAAAAATATATTTTTACTTTGCCATGAATATATTTTTAAATATATATTTTTACAATCATGCATATATTTTTAAATATATTTAGTGACATAAAACAAACTACAGCTAATGTTTGTAATATTACAATCATGCTTGGCATTTGGCAATCTCTTCCAACAATGATTCAATGGAAGGTCTAATAAACTAATGTCAAAGATAAAAAACAAAACTTTAAAAAATACAATATCAAAGAAGAAAATTAGAGTCAGTTTGAAATAACTTGATAAATCAACAACCCACGATATGAGATTAGGATAAAAAAAATTTCAATAGGATAACCTAGTAAGGAAAAAAAAAGTTCAATAAATAAAAACATCAAAAAAATGCTGATCCAATTCGGATTAATTTTACCAACCGCTCTTGGAATAAATTATAAACTTGTCTTCTACTCAACAATAATTTTAATGGATGACATCGCATGGATCATGTTTGATTGTGTAAGTCTTCTACTCAATTAATTATTTACATGAGATATTAAATTTATTTATATAAAAATATTTAATTATTAATAAAAGTTTATTTATTTTTAATAATTATATTTTTAAAGAAAAGATAAAGTTTTAGGGATAAAAATATTTTGTAAAAAAAATTATAAAATTATTATAATTATAATATTTTTTACATCAAAATATTGTTTTTAAATATTTTGAGTTAGGACATTTTTAAGAGTTAATACTAACCGGAGTCATTATATAACATCCCTTAATGCTTTCATAACAAAACACATATCATACATGCAAAAATCAAAGCCATTTTATTGCTCTATCCCAATACTTCGATGTAATCTCTATTAAAAGTCATATATTAGATTAGCATCTCCCTATATAATATAATCTATTAGTATAGATTTGACCACAAACACTTTCCGACTTTTTTTACACTATTTTTCTTTTAAACAATGTGGGACAAAGAGGCTCTATCTAAAATTTTATCCTGCCAATTCCTGCACAAAAACACAACATAACAATTTTTGCATGGTAGCCTCATGTAAACCTAGTTCATTAAATTTTGTTCAACAATTAATTGCTTCAATACACTTTTAACCTTTTTTTCACAACATATTATTCCACATTCATCTAATTTACAATAAATATTTAATATAAAAAAAGATATAGTGTGTGTATGTGTGTGTACACATAATATATATACTTAAGACTTAAACTAAAACAATGCTAAATCATTTTTGTTTTGTTGTATGCAAAGGATCTATAACACATATAAATATATAATGATAGTCTGTTAAACACACGGTTTCTATATTAACAACACATGAGACAAAATATATATATATATATAAAAGCATAAGCCATTTCAATCAAATCTTTCAATTCAACTTAAATACAAATTTCACCATTTCCTCCTCATAATAAATCTCATTCTACTAGTCAACCCATACATTAAGATTAATATTCATAGTTACATTTAGGCTTTTAACTATAATACTATTGTTGGATTTCTCAAATAGCATACACGTAGCGGAAACAATAAAATAAATTTTTTAGGAGTTCTTAGGATCCCGTTAGATAGATCTAGAGTTGTTGAGGGATTTATTACCTGAAGATCTTCGACTTTGAATAGTTCTTTAAAGATTGGGTTGTCGCAAACCACAAGTCGTCCAATTGTCTAGCCTCCAACTGTAATCCACATGAATCACTATTGAGAAATCTTATAAATCTCTATTTATGACAGAGAGATTGTTATGCCTAGAGTGTTGGCTCTCTATTATGTGACTTAGGTAGTTTTTATGTCTAATACACAACCACAAAAAAAGAGGTGTAACTTACTATTTATAGGAAAATCTTAAAAATCCTATAAATTGGCAAAATATCAATTTGCGCCTTGAATAATATCCATATATTAATTCATGATGATTTTAGAAATTAACTCAATCAAGTCCTCACTTGATTTTTCTAGGTCTATAGATATAATCTATGTATTAATTATATTTTAGTCCTTAATTTCTAAAATATATTTTAATCAAGTCATACTTAATTAAATCATATCAGTTTAATTTCTGACTAATGGTTCTTATTATGCGACTCATTAGGTTCCTAATATGTTGGCCCAAATATAAATTCTAAATAAAAAATTAAACAATTTAATTTATTATCAATTCAACAATTGATTAATTTATATTTGAAGATCAAGTTCATTGCCTAGCAATGTGTCATAATCCCCTAAATATTAAAAAAGTCATTAGTGATTTAACTTAACCTTTCAATGACCGGTTTCTCAATGTAATTGATATTCTTTCATCAATAATGTTTCGATTTAACATTAAACCATGAAGTATGTCTGTTATGTTAAATCATGTTTGTTCTCTACATAATATTCATTAGTTGTTTTAATAAGATTTGAAACTCTTTTCAAATCTCATTCCACCTTGGCTAATGATTTCTTAGTCAATACTATTTGAGAACAGATGGAATATTTTTCCTAATTCACCTAGGGTGATGAATCCTCTTTTGATCACTTAAGTACTTTCAGATAATTCATGTTATACCCAATGACTGCCCTTTCATTACCTTGATTAAGATAACATGTAACATGATCAAAGCATAACATTCTCTATATAAGATAACTTAGTGATACCAAGTCAAAGGATCACTTACACAATTATCATACAAGTCTTTCCATAGAAATATGTGATATCTCTATATAGAATCCTCATGCGGGTTAGTTCAATGTACATGTCTTATAACAAGTACCTACATAATAGTTCTAGGTATCATTTATACCTCATTTTAAAAGAACAATTGCTTCCTTTCACAAAAGAAAGAACATAATATGTACAAGTCTTTACAGGTCTAATAAATGCCCAGCATTTAATAGAACATCATCCAAGAACATTTTAGGAACAATACTTGATGCAATAGGAATCTCATAATTATAACAACTTTATAATTTTATTTGAAAAGCATTTTGTCCTATGGACTTTATCTTTACTCTAGATTCATAAATCAAATATTAGATTCATTAATCTAATATTAAAGATAAACTAAGCATTTATCAATAATATATATGTACTTACATGAATATAATAATACCACGTGTAACTAACTGATTGGCTACATAGCATATTAAACCAATAATCCCCCACTTGCACTGAATTCAATCGCTCATGTATCTAATATCATATTGCTCTATGTAGTATTAATGCTTCTGCATGAATAATGACTTATTAAGAGGATCTTCTAGATTCTCTTTGGCGGGTACTCACTCTATTTCTTAAGTACCTGTTTGGATCATTGATGAGACCTGGTTCTTTTACTTATGCAATTGCTCTATTGTTATCACAATACAAGACAACTAGATCAACAATACTAAGAACCAACCTAGTTCATTGATGAACTTCTTGATCCAAACAACCTCTTTGTTTCCTTAAACATAAAGGTGTATTCTTATTCAGTTGTAGAATCAGTTTTGCTCTCTTGTTTGGAACTTTTTCAACTCAGAGCACTACTATTTATAGTAAAATATATATTGACTGGTATTTGCTAATTCTCCAACATTTCATTGAAAAAAATCTTAATTCAAACAATTTTGATCTTTTAGCTTATCTTTTCCATTGATGAATCCTATAGCCTAGTATAGGACACCATTTTCATCATATCTCTCTCAATCTTTGTCTTAGAATACATTTCTTTGAAGGGAGGTGTTCCATGCAAGATAGATGAGAATATAATCTTAGATTATTTCATACTAAGCTATTTTAACATCTAGTCTATATGCATGGATTGAGACAATTTAAGCAACCTTTTAGATCTATCTCTATAGATCTATATATCCAATATATAGGTTGTTTCTCCTAATTTTCTTATGGAGAAGTTCTTGGACAACCAAAACTTTACTGACTAAAGAAAAGATATGTCATTTCTAAATATGTCATGTATATATAATATTAGAAAAATGACATCATTCCCACTAATCTTTTGTAAACACAAGGTTTATTCTTTTTTTTTTATGAAATCAAATCTGTTGATTATAACATTAAAATTAGATATTCCTACTCCTTAAATCTTGGATTGTACATTTGTACATTTCATTTCATGTTAGTTTTCTCTTAATAAGCCACTTAGATCCATTGGGTTTTTATCCCTTCAAGTAGATCAACCAAGTTTCAAACTTGGTTAGTATATGAAGTCCATAACTTCAAGTCATTTCTTGGAATAAATATCATATATTACTCTTAAGTAACTGGTAGGCTTATCAATTATGAGCAACATGTCATTCACAACATCCATGAAAAGTCTTTATCTCATTGATGCATGACATGTCCTTCCAAATTTATAGAGATTTTATGTTTCTTAAGGTTTAGGCTAAACATCCAATGTTGTAGCCTTGAGAATATATTTCATGTTGTAACCTAACTTTGGCCCGTTAGCTTTTATTTAAATTTTACAGGGTTTAAAATGTAAAATTAAAATATCAAAGATTTATTTCAATGAAAAGTATGATTTGTCAGCTTACACGAAAACTAGGGATTACAATGTGCTTTTGTCGTTCTATCTTTATCTTCAAGATAATGATAATTATCTGCTTTTGAATTTGATTTTTAATCAAATTCAAACTTCAAAGAAGAGAATGAGTTTGATTGAGACTTTGTTTCTCACGCGCGATGGGACTCTTGCACTATAAATACAGATCTCAGTGTATGCACAAATAAGGGAGACCATTACAAAAAAAACCTTAGGGTGAGACATTAAAAAAAATATGGGGAGACATTACAAGAAAGAAAAAACACATTACTAAATAAAAAAAAAAGAGAAACATAAAAAAAAGGGGCGGCGAACCCTAGACTAGCCGCCGCCGCCCCTAGTTTTTTTTTTCTCTTCTTCCCCGGCCTCAGGAACCCTCAAAGGAACCACTCCCTCATCTCTCCTTTCAAAAGACCACCCTTTGGTCTCTTTCTCTTGAACCAGGAGACCCCCCCAACCTTTCCATCAAAGAGACTTACCTCCAATTTCACTCACATTCTTGTCAACTTCTCCTACCTCTAAAAGTGTTTTCAAGGCCTTCTAAATACACTATCACAATTCTTGGATCTGGGCAAATGAGAAGGTCATACAAGGGTTTAATACAACCATGACTGACAAGATGTGGCATTTGAAATTGACCATGCTACCTTTTTTTTTTATGACAAACTTAGTGTTTTGAAGTAGATGAACAAGTGAACCGATTGCTTCAATTACAGCCTACAAAATTTCATGAACAAGTTGTTATATTAGAGATTGTCTAACAAGCTTCCTTCTTGATACTCTTTTTATAATTGTTGGCCAACAAGTTCAAAAGGCAAGGCTGCGCTTGATGATTGATGATACACCTCCAAGCCTTCAACATCATCAATCATCTAAGCATAGAGATTTACACCTCTAGTTTCAATACAAGGAAAAACATCCCCACTTTCAGACATAAAAAAATAAATAAAGGACTTGGCGTTCCATTTTCTTCTTCCTGCTGTCGTGGAAGTCCTGCAGATAGCATCGCCTTCTCCTTTCATCATTAAGCTCCTCCCTCACGACCAGCCACCACATCAAAGTCCTGTGGTGTAGTTTCTTCTCCTCTAGCGGTGCAACTTTTTCTTCCATAGGCACGGTGAGCTCTGGAAAGCAATAACAGCACCTCCTCCTTCTGCACCGGCGACGTCCACACTAGTAGACCAACGATGCAACTTCTTCTTCTTTAACACAACAATCTCGTCATTGGCGCTTCTCAATAGCCCAATTGTCTTGCACCGGCTACAACCATGAAGTCATCTTCAGCCTTGACAGCCATCACTGAGTCGTAGCCCCTTAACCATTAGGAACAGGTATTAGCCGGAGTAGTAACCCAACAGTGCGACCAGCTTCATCCCGGTCGACGCCACCCATCATCTTCATCCCCGAGCACCAACTTCTTCCCTGCACTAGGTAAGCTCTTCTTATCTCTATGCATGCATAAACTTAATTCACTTTGTTACTGTGTATGTGAATTTTTTGTTCACCAATAACTATTCATGTATGCAGCTCTCCTGCTGGCCAATCAGGTTTCTAGTTTAGGACAGTAACTGGGTTGAGCTACTGGATCGAGTCTAGCCCGTATGGTTGGGTTAGATCCGGCAAAAAAAAAATATAAAAACATATAAAAATAAAAAATTGTTTCCTAAAATAAAAAATTAAATTTTACGAATTTATTCACTAACGCTAGAGTCAAGAGCACCGCACCTTTTGGGTTACACAATATTTATTAATGTTAGAGTTAGAAATATTCGTATGTGAATATTCACTAGTGCTAGAGTCAGAAATATTCTAAGCAGACCGTCGGTAGCGTAATACGACAAACTCGTAGCAATTTAAGACAAAACCAGCAATGCAACATGTCTCAGGTAGGATGCTTAAGGGGTGATAGTATTTTTCCTTTCGCATAACCAGTCCCATGTCAAAGAATCTATGTTGACCAGTTAGGGTTCCTAGTGACCATAACACTAGGTGGCGACTCCTCGAACTAAACCTTTTCCCCTAAAGAACAAGATGTCAGATATTTGTTCTCTTTCCATGAGAGATTATTTAATCGGTCGCCGCGATGTCTCAAGTTTGACATTTCATATGGATGTAGTGCTATAAGAGGTGTAGAGAATCTTATTATTTGTTAGATAATCCTTGAAATATTTGGTCAAATATTAATCACCTCGATCCAATTGAAGTTTCTTAATACTTAATCCAATATGTATTTCAATTTTATTACAATTTATATTAAACCTGAGTATTTTGAATTCAGGTATATACAAACCATTAATATAATTATCGGATCCATAAAAACATCATTATTATAAAAAAACAACATTTGTCCTCAATAATAAATTTAAATTCATTTAATACTAAATAAAATGGAAACTCTGTCTTAAAACACTAGAACAAAATAACAATTATAAAGCTCTAGTATCAGCCTATTAGGCAAAACAAAATAACTAAGTCCTACAACTAATGCATAACTAGTTCCTACAACTAATACAATAACCCTTGCTTCATTACTAAGTCGTAGGTCTCCTTTGCCTTCAACTAATCTTGTACTTTTCTTTAGTTCCTGCATGCAATTGCAAATGTGAAAACCACATTCGGTATCCAATACCTAAGAACTATAATACAAAGTAGTAAGATAGTTTTTAATTATAAACATACCCAAAGTAGACGGTTCATTAAGCTTATTTTCCTTCATGATTGCAAGGTATTCTTTCTAATTCCTTCTCCAATATCCTTCCTTGCCATAATGATGACAAATGCCCTCGTCTTTCTTGATGCCCTCAATAGGTTTGTTTGCTTTAGAGATAGGCACCCTTACTATTCTTATCCTTCTTCTTAGACATTCTAGAAGACCGAACTAGAAGAACTGAGTTGTTTTCCTTCTTAAGGGTCCCTTTAGCAGTTTTAAGCATATTAAGCAATTCTGGCAATGTACTATCCAACTTGTTCATTTGATAGCTCATAATGAATTGTAAAAAGCTTTGGGGTAATGATTGTAAGAACAAATCAACACTTACACCATGGTCCATGACAAAACTTATTGGCATACTTTCTCAATATAGCCAATTATTTTCAAAACATGAGTGTTTACTGAAAAACCTTCTGTCATCTTGCAGCAAAACAATTTCTTAGAGGTCTCATTCATTTTAGTCATACTGGCCTCAGAAAACAATTCTTTGAGATGCATAATCATAATATAAGCATCATAATATAAGCATCCATATTCTTGTGTTGCCTTTAAAGTTCAGGTGATATACTTGCTAACATCACACATTCAACATATTCATCGTTATCAATATGATGCTGATGTTCATTCCTAACTTATTCTTAAGCATCCTGAGTAGAGGCATTTGAAATTGGATTTTCAAGAACATACAACCTCTTTTCTTGCTTCAGAATAATTCTCACATTTTGATGTCAATCCAAGAAATTTGATCCAGTCAATTTGTTAGCATCAAGTATACTTCGCAGGGATATGTTACTACTTATTTTTATCTACCAACCAATTTATAAAAAGATAGAGAGTATTAGTTTCTAATGCCTTTCTGGTTAGTTTTCACTAACCCTTCTTCTTCATCTTAAAAACCCTCACTTTCTCACTTTAATCCAACATTTTCCTTACTTAAATTCTCTCTTAAATATGGTGTTTAGGTGTTTAAAATCCAATAACCAACTTATGTTATCCAAAAACTTAGTCTCCTCAAGGAATTTTTGGTGGAAAACAAAAGAAAAGGAAGAATGAAGCTTCTTCTTTTCTTTCATCGTCATCGACCTCTAATTTAAAGAGAGAGCTGAGATGTTTCAAGTTATTTACAATTTTACCACTCCTTTTTGCCTCTTTAATACTTTCATGTATATCTCTCTATTCCCGGTATAATTTGATACTGGAAGTGATCAAATTCATACATATTCTTCTACTTTTCTTTAAAAAACTTTATTTCCAATTCAATTTATTTATTTTATTTTATTTTATCAATCCTCACCATTCAAAATAGATCTCATAGAGGTAGTACACGGTATAGTATGTTATGCCTTCTATTTTCTACACAAGTAGTACACGGTATAGTACATAACACCTGAAAAACACAAAAGAAAAGAGCTAACACTTAAAGGCATAACAATCCCTCTCTTAAAAGGGTTTAGGATATTTCTCACTAGAGATTCATGTGAATTACCATTAGAGGTTGAACACTTGAACGACTTATAGTTTGCAACAACCCGACTTTTAAACAATTATTCAAAGCCAAAAAATATTTGATCTTCAGGTAATTTTTGTATAAACCCTAAACAACCCTAGATCTGTCTAGCAAGACATTGGAACTCCTAAAAACTTTTAAATTTACTGTTTATATTATGTGTATGTGTTTTAGGAAACACAATAACTATTTCATTGTCATTGGGCCAACTATCTTGTCAAAGAGGTTCTTGCCTAGTGCCACAATATAAGGCACATTTCATTGTCTTTGCCTATGTTGGGTTGTTTCCCATCATTGATATTCCTACTGCAACACATGGAAGGTCAAAGAAACTCTCTAGAACTGATAAGAAAATAAGAAATTATCCTCTTATATATATTATATACTTGACATGCACTTCACCGCAGATAAAATATGTTTTTTTCAAATAAAAAGATTGTATATAAAAGCTTTTTCAACATGTTTTTTGTATTTAAAATTTTTTTAAGTGACAATCAAAAAACCATTTTTTCAACTCATTTTGACCCAAAACACCTTTGGAACTGTTATAACATTATCTATGGCCTTAAGAAAAACCAAAACATCTTTCTAAAAACCAAAATCAACTTAAAACAAAAAATCAAACCGAGCTCATATATGTTTTATCATGAACTTTAAAGGTAAAAAAAACACCTATATGAACTCTCCTCATCAAATGGAGTCATTTGACACAAACATCGACTATTTTGGTGGCATAAATCAGTGTCAACGATATTTTCTTTCTCTACCACTGGAATCCAGTGACCTCTCTTTTTCCTTTCTCAACCAGGGACTAAAATAACAAAAATAAACTTTTGTACCAAAATTGAATTTGAAAAAAAATAAAGCACCGTATTCGTATAATTTGTTTTATTTTGAAAGTTAGATGATCAAAGTGTATCTTTCCCAAAACTTCTAAAATGCCACCCATGTTTGACATCTTTTTCATTTCGATCCCTATTCTTTCAATTTCACCCTTGACTAAGAAATCAGAAGCAATTGGCATTAAATTAGGATCAAATCACCTAAAATAAAACTTTGAGGACTAAAATGAATTGTCAAAAAATGAACAGGGTCATTCCCAGTGATCTGTACGTGCATGAACAATGTTGGTATCTATAGTGAATATCCCAAGTGTTTTAATTAAGTATAAAGCTAAAAGATGTGGGGAAAACATTGTTCCCCATACACATTAGCATTGTGGATTACAATAGTAATCCATAATGTTGGTTTTTTTTTTGTGCATTTTGACTCCCTTTCTTTCCTTTGATTATTGATTTTTTTTTTAATTTAGTCCTTATATGATGTGTTTATAGGGATTTACAGTTGATAATTTATTTTAATTTGCCTTTTATACGGTTATTGTAGTATCAAAAAAATATCTCAGCATTAGGTTGGTATCAGAAAAATATTCCAGCATCGCGGTATGGCCTATTTTTTACAAAGTGTAGTTAAATAAAAGAAGATTTTTTTAAAAAAAAACTAGGTTATTGAATTTTGTGGAGTCAATGACCCGGTTTACGAGTTTGGAGAGGTAACTCTGGTTGTCCTAATTTGTGGGTTTAACGGGATACCTTTTTTCTTTCATTTTTCTAATTGAACTTGATTATGTGATTGTCTATTTTTCTTTGTATCATATGGTTAAAAAAATAGTTTCAAAAAAAAAAACATGTTATTAAATTTTAAAAAGTCCATGGGTCTGTTGACAAATATGACGAGTTTAACTTTTTATTTTTTTCTTTTTTTAAATTCAATTTCATCCTTTGATATTGGATTGTTTGAGAATTGATTTTCATAATTTGTTTCGTTTTATTTTTTGTTAGGTTATCATAGTCTTAAAAAAAATTCAAGTATTAGTTTGACGCTCGAGTTTGTGATCATCTATTTTTGTTATCATATAGTTAAATAAACAATATTTTTTAAAAAAACAAGTTATTAATCCTAATGAAATTCATTACCTGGTTTGCGGGTTTGACATGTTGATCCGAGTTTTTCATTTCACAAATTTAGAGGGTTTACCCATTAAACTTGATATTTTTTTTTTTAGTTTCTGGTCCTTTAATTTATCTAATTGTTTTTTTTTATTTCACTCTTCTTCAATATTGGATTGGTTAAGAAATGGAATTCATGGTTTTTTTTTTTATTTCTATAGGGTTATTACGATCTCAAATAAATATCTTTTTTTAGGGTTGATGCTCGATTTTAAAAACATCTAATGTTATCATAAAATTAAATAAAAATAATTTATAAAAACAACAAAGCTATTAAACACATTAAAGTCCATGACCCAAGTCGTAAGGTGATCGATGTCGATCTAATCTAGCATTGTCTCAATATATATAAAAAATTATCATCTTAAAGTTTTTTTAAAAGTTATGTAATATTTTTACCGATCATCCAACTTATTTTTGGACCCGTTAAATTGAATAATTCAATTTGGATCAACTATCATGCAGTTTAATTCAAAACTTGTGTTAAGTAAAGAGCTGGATTGATAGGTTTTAAGATGAAACTGTTTGATTAGATTTAATAATATTATAAAAAAATCTTTATATTTTTAATGATATTTTTAAGTTTTTTAATGATATTTTTAAGTTTAGAAAAAGAAAAATCTAACTTCCAGCGGAGAACGGATGAATTTACTAGTATTTAGTATAATATGTTTTCTGTTACTGTTTGTTTGGTCATCGATTACATAATCATATCTTCTTGCTTTCTTCGCCTCTAGGAACGTCAACGAACAGACTAGCTCCATACGAGCCTTTTAAAAACATTTTATTACCAATTATTTGAACAGGAGATCAAGAAGATTTTGGTAAAGTAATAAACTACTCATTATTTTAAGTCACTGTCAGGATTTTGATTGCACGACAGGCCAAGCCTGCTAATAGAATATTTATTAGATAGGGCAATTGTTGAGTACCTGGCGGAGGAGATATCCTTAAGTCAAACCTAGAGCTTTGAGTAAATGCTAAGAAGTGGTGTATTTACAATACATATATTCAAAGTCTACGTTTTTAAAATAAATATTAATATCAATTCAGCTATAATTCATTGATTAAACACATTTATTTTAATCCCATATATATATATGTAGCTCATGCTGGCCATAAATAAAATGACGTTCAATTTATTTCCAAATTTTTAATTTTTATTAGACATGTCCCATCAGTTTCTCGTATCTCTATCTTCTTTTTTTTATCTCAAAAACCAAAGAGTTACTTTTGGCGTTTGCAAGTTTAGTTGAACTATCTTCAATTTATAGTTAACAAACATTCAGCTTCAACTAGAACCTATAGGTTGGATTCCAGCTGAAGTCCAAGTTCAATTCACCCTCTCTTTTTTCTTTCCCAAATTGATATATTGAATTATAGTTTGATTTTCCTTTCATTTATATATTTTGACTCCAATTCAGAACCCTTGAATGGACCATGTGTCGTCGATCGGTATGGGAAGGTTAATACACTTAATTTGATCTGAATATATATATATATATAAATGACAACTATGCATCCTTCCACTTTCCCAACTCTACTAGAAATGATGATTATTAACACAACAATTTTTAATATTCTTATAAATAAAAAAATAATTCTCGAAGACAAGGGGAGTACGAACCCTTCTTTTCTATAAAAGGCCATGTCTTTCCACTTTTGATAGCCATCCAATCTTTTTGTGTGTGATTAGGAAAACACAGAGAGATGGGTTCCTTAGTTCCGGCTGATAAACCTCATGCTGTGTGCGTCCCTTTTCCAGCTCAGGGTCACATAAACCCAATGCTCAAACTAGCAAAACTACTCCACTTCAAAGGCTTTCACGTAACCTTTGTTAATACAGAGTATAATCACAAACGCTTACTCAAGTCTAGAGGCACCAACTCCCTTGATGGCTTCCCAGACTTCCAGTTTGAGACTATCCCTGACGGTCTTCCATCATCAGATATTGCTGATGCCACTCAAGATGTCCCATCTCTTTGCAAATACACCTCCCAAACTGCTTTAGCCCCACTATGCGATCTTATTGCCAAACTCAACTCCTCAGGTGTAGTGCCCCAGGTGACATGTATTGTCGCTGATGCTTGCATGAGTTTCAGTCTTGATGCAGCTGAAGAATTTGGAATTCCTGAAGCAGTGTTTTGGACACCTAGCGCCTGTGGTGTTTTGGGCTACTCGCAGTATCGTCCTCTCATCGAAAGAGGCTTAATACCTCTGAAAGGTAAACAACTTTCTTAAGACATTAATTGGTGCATGAATTTATGATAGAAAGTTTTTGATAGTTCAGTATAAGTTATAGTTTTTGCATAATTAATTTACCTATTTCCTATTACAATATGCCGATGAAATTATTCTTAACTTTTCAGTATAAGTTATAGTTTTTGCATAATTAATTTACCTATTTCCTATTACAATATGCCGATGAAAATATTCTTAACTTTTCAGTATAAGTTATAGTTTTTGCATAATTAATTTACCTATTTCCTATTACAATATGCTCATGAAATTAATCTTAATTAACTTGTTATTTGCAGATGCGAGGGATCTAACAAATGGCTACTTAGAAACACCAGTAGATTGGATTCCAGGAATGAAAGATATCCGTTTGAAGGATCTTCCAACTTTTATCAGAACTACAGACGTAAACGACGTCATGCTGCAATTCGTGAAAAGAGAAATTGACAGAACTTCAAGAGCTTCTGCTGTCATTCTTAACACATTCGACTCCTTCGAACAAGATGTTTTGGATGCTCTCTCCCCAATGTTTCCTCCAATTTACACTGTTGGTCCTCTTCAATTGCTTGTTGATCAGATTCCAAATGGTGATCTGAAAAATATTGGCTCCAATCTTTGGAAAGAACAGCCAGAGTGTATTGAATGGCTTGATTCCAAAGAACCAAAATCTGTGGTGTACGTAAATTTTGGTAGCATCACTGTAATAACACCCCAGCAAATGATAGAATTTGCTTGGGGACTAGCCAACAGCAACCAAACTTTCTTATGGATAATAAGACCTGATATTGTTCTAGGTGAAGCCGCAATGTTGCCACCTGAATTTTTATCTGAAACAAAGGATAGAGGCATGCTTGTAAGCTGGTGTCCCCAAGAACAAGTGTTGAAGCATCCTTCCATAGGAGGGTTTCTAAGTCACATGGGGTGGAATTCAACGTTGGACAGTATCTGTGGTGGCGTGCCAATGGTTTGTTGGCCATTTTTCGCTGAGCAACAGACCAACTGTAGGCTTGCCTGTACTGATCAATGGGGCATTGGCATGGAGATAGATAACAATGTGAAAAGAGATGAAGTGGAGAAACTTGTGAGAGAATTAATGGAGGGAGAGAAGGGAAAAGCAATGAAAAAGAAGGCAATGGAATGGAAAACCAAGGCAGAGGAGGCAGCTTTGGCCGGTAATGGTTCTCATCGGAACCTGGATCAATTGGTAAAAGCTCTTTCTAACAAGAAAATAAGTTAGAAGCCTGAATGCATGGCAAGCAATTTCAAGTATTGAGTATCCTACTAAATTATTATTGTTTTACTTTGGTTGATGCAATTTCCTTTGTATCTTTCTTTTGATTGGCGATGTACTAGCATATAATTAAAAAATAATAATTCTTGAGATAGAAAATGGATTTTTATTTATAATATTTCTTTTGAAAATTTTACTTCTAATATATTAAAAAATTATTTAAATTAAAAAATTAAAGAAAATATTATATTAAAAAACCATTTCAATTCAAAAATTGTAATTAATAAAATAATTACGAAAAATAGTTTTATAATATTCTATAATATAATATATTGGTAAACACCTTCAACTTTTAGCAAGAAATATGATATAATAAGAAACTAGTATATTGGTATGTGATATGTAGTGAATTAATAATAATTTTTTTAAAAATATAAAAATAATACTAAAAATATAGATAATATTTTAAGTATATTGGATCTGATATTGCTATATACAGAAGACTTGAATACAGTGATCAGGATAAAACTAAAAATTTTAATTTAAGTGATTTAGTCAAATCTAAATTTTTTTGGATCTAGCAACATGCACAGCTAAAAGCCTTACATCTAACTACATGCCAAATCTAAAATGATAATTCTAGGTTTTTGGGTCGGCCAAGCAATAAAATTGTCAATTGATTGTGTATTATTCTATTCTAACACGCAAAAACAATTATTCAATCCACGTTTTGTTCCCAGCCGTCTATGCAAATTTGTCCACTGTAGTTTCAAATGAAGCTGTGACCAATTGCTACCTTTTCATCTTAATCGCAGTCTTATGGACCGAATACATCCATGCTGAAATACAAATTTGAAACCAGTAAAGTATTCGACATCTTCAAAATGCAAATAATTAAAGTGAAGAAATCAACTCATCAATTAAAGTGGAGAATCCTAAAAGTTAAAGCTTTTAGTGAGATCAATCGAGAAAGGATCTGATTTTCGCAAATAACCACTTCACCGACCCATGGTCACAAAATCAAAATGCGCATGGTTTATTTGCAAAAAAAGAGAAAAAGAAAAAAAAAGAAGATATTTTTTACTAGACAACAGGAATTGATTTTATTTTGTTTATAGAGAATTATTTTCAAAATGTTACACATAGATCCAAAATACAAGTATGCAAATGCTACAAGGGTATGCAAATGCGACTAACAATCTCCTTCATTTTCTTTAGCCAAAGTAGTTGATAGCTTATATTTGATCCTTGATAGGTCAAAGTTGTTCGTGGCTAGTACCTGTAAAAAATCCCTTTTGATGAAGGTGAAGAGACTCTTCGATGTTTAAATAAGTATTTTTTTAGAGAGAGAATATACAAGAATATTCTAGAGAGAAATGCTCTGAAAATATATATGTAATATAGAATGAAGATTGTGAATCTTTTTTCATGAAACTCTCATGGTTTATTTATAACTCATAAAAGGAGGGCCTGCATGGTAATTATCCTAATAGCATTGAATGAGGGATACATATCCCTTACCTAATAAGAATATGGTGGGTTCTTGAAGGACTTTTATATACCTAAAAAGGTGTAGAGAGAATAGAGTTTAAGACGTCAAGTGTAACTAAACTTATACAGACTGACTTCTTCCTCGAGGTTAGACCTAATGGAGGTTGGTCACTCCCCTAGACATGCCATTGGAGGACGGTAATTATTTTGGACTTGACTGATTATTAAGTACAAACATCTTAGGTCTAACATGCGTGTCAGACCCACACTATATTGGGCTTGACACATTGTCAAGTCTAAGTATATTAGGTCTAACATACATGTCAAACTCACGCTACTTTGGTTTTCGCATACTGCAAAGTCCAAGGGTATTGGGCCATGATACCTTGGACTTGGCGCACTGTCAAGTCCAAGCACTTTGAACTTGGCTAACTGTCAAGTCTAAGTATATTGGATCTAGAATACGTGTCAGACCTATTCGTTTATAAAAAAAATAAACAAATAATCTAGAGACTCTTCTCCATTGGTCCTAACAATCTTCTCCATTTTCTTTAACCAAAGTAGTTGACAGCATATATTTGGTCCTTGATAGATCAAAGTTGTTCGTGGCTACTACCTGCAAAAGATTTCTTTTGGTGAAGGTGAAGAGACTCTTCGATGTTTAAATAAGTATTTTTTTTAGAGAGAGAAAATACAACAATATTCTAGAGAGAGATGCTCTGAAAATATATATGTAATATAGAATGAAGATTGTGAATTTTTTTTCATGAAGCTCTCATGGTGTATTTATAACTCAATCTTGGTGTAATGTCTTTAAACTCTCTAAACTTGATTTTTATTCAATTAAATCCTTGATTGAATCCATAAAACTCATTAGAAGTTTAATTAAGTCTTTAAACTTAATTAATTTTTCCAATTTTTTTCCTAGATCTTCCAATCTTTTGCGAATTGATTTGAATTAGACCTCCAAACTTGATTTTTCTTCAATTAAATCCTTGATTGAATCCATAAAACTCATTAGAAGTTTAATTAAGTCTTTAAACTTAAATCATTCTTTCAATTTTTCCCAGTTGATTTTCAAACTTAATTTTTCTTAAATAAGTCTATTAAACCTATTAAAATTTTAATTAAGTCCTTAGCTTAATTAATTCTTTCAATTTTGGTCAAGTTTGGATTTTAACCTCATTTTTCTTTCTATTAAAGTCCTTCTTCATCCCTTTTTTGTCAAAATATCCTAGTATAGTTGTTCTTCTAGCATTTTAGTCTGTTGCAGCTCGAGGGCTTATCTCCTCGTATTTCGAAAATATGTTTTCGGATTTTAAATTTTTATTTTTTTATTTTTAAATAAAAAAATTATTTACCTTGAAATGGATTGACTTATTCACTCTAGTGCGATTGCACAATTCTCTAAGGATGTGATAGACACAACAACTCTTGTTAGAAGGGATGGATTTGAAGCCTTCATTCTGCGATAACACAACTCTCCTTGGAAGGGATCTATTTGAAGACTTCATAGTGC
>Ga0307515_10010314_pt1 | contig 17919 bp, 20 predicted proteins | sample 17_EM_MG_FD_194513 | JGI IMG/M metagenome (GOLD analysis project Ga0307515, IMG submission 194513) | Populus trichocarpa ectomycorrhiza microbial communities from riparian zone in the Pacific Northwest, United States - 17_EM | ecosystem: Host-associated > Plants > Roots > Unclassified | place... | reverse complement strand
CCGCCCAGGCTGCACCCCCAAAGCGATCCGCCACCGCATCGACAGCGTCAAAAAGCGCGCTCCAAAATCCTCAAACCCTACCTCCACCTCCCCCACCAAAGGCACCACCGCCGCCGCCGCAGCAGCACCCAAACCCAAACCCAGCCCCCGAAGCCGCAAGCCCCGCTCCAGCGCCGCAGCGCCCGCAGCCACCACGCGCAGCCCCCTCGACGACGACGAAACCGCTCCCATCACGCCCAAGGGATCTAGGAAGCGCGCTGCGAACGGAAGTGCTGGTGCCAATGCCAGTGCCAACGCCAATGCTGGCGGCGCCGCCAAGCGCGCGCGCCGGAGCGGCACGCCGATTGGGGGGATGCTCGCTGCGTACGAGGACGGGTTGAGGTATGATCAGCTGTACGAGAGCGGGGCGGAGGAGCGGGAGGAGCGGAAGCGGGTTAAGCGCGAGCCGTCGGCGGAGTTTGAGGGCTTGTATGATGACGAGGAGGACCGGGCGCTGTTGGAGTACGATGGGGCGAGGGAGGTGGTTTAGAGGGGAGTGCTGAGTGGAGAGGTGGTATAGTGGGTCTGGGTAGCCGGCCGGGTGCCGTAGGGGGAGATTGTTAGCTGGGGTTTGTGATGGATAGGTTGTAGGTGGCATGACTGGCATGACGGGTCAAGGGGATATGGGAGCAGGGGGGCTTAAGCGTCTGGGTTGGTGCTCTCTTCTTTCTTTACGGTATTTTCTGGCGCTTGAGCGGTATTGGGACGCGGCGCCATGGCTCACACAAGCTTATTGCTTTATTGACGGTCGGGCTTGGAGGGCTGACACTGTGCAGCTGGGACAGCCTCGCAGCGTATTTCCGAAGCGAGTGGCTCTATTGGAGTTAGCACCCGCAAGTGCAAGGACGGTACGGCCGTCAGGAGGACTTGAAGCAATTGTAACTCACCTACATTCACCAGCATGCTGCCAGGTCGTGACAAACATATCTAAAGTTCACCGAAGCACTTCCACCCTTTTCACCCACCAGAACCCACGACGTCAGAAAATTCATCTTACATTTGTACACATAATCACCTCACCCATCATACCTACAGAACCCACAACATGTACAAAAACCCCCCAACCCCCTCTTCATACCGACAGTTCAGGAATCCCCACCTTTCAAAAAACCTTCCCCCACCCAGCAGCCTATTTTCCAAAAATCCTTTCCTCCGGGGACAGACCAAAGAATAAAAAAAGATACGAAAATACAAAAGAAAAAAGTAAACATTCGCACGAGTAATAATAAAAAGGAAAAACGCCGGATGCATCATGCAGACATGAGCGTCTCTAATATGCACGCGCGTTTTGAAAAAAAAAGACAACATCATGCCCATCCGCAAACACCGCCATATCCTCAACACCACATGCTCCTGCTAGCATTCCCCTTGGATATCATATATATCTTGAACATCAGATCCTGGAAATAGAAAAGAAATAAAAATTAGGTGGGGGGACGAAAACGCCTGGACTGTAAATCCATCCTGCGCTGTGGAAAAAAAAAAGGAAAAACGCCAAACGCCAAACGCTCCCAAAATATACGAGGAACAGAATCGCGCTGCGAAAGAAGATATGAGCGGGAAACCGAGTCGAGGGGGGGGGTGGCGAGCGAGCGAGCGTGCGTGCGTACGGAAAAGGTGTACAAACGCGGGTCATGTCGATAGCCATGTGTAGTGGTATCCCATCTCCCTGCGCCATCCGCCACCACCATCGTCAAATTCACCATCACCTCTCCCTCAACGCCTCGCCCAATCCATTACCCCACCCTGGCTCTGGGCCTGGCTCTGGCCCTGTCCTCCCTGTCCTCCCTGCTGTCCCTGTCCTGGACCCCCCGGCGGCGGCGGCGCCCCCCTCTCCCTCTCCCCAGCCCTAATTATCCCATCACGGAACCGCGGATCGCGCTCACGCTCTCGGCGAATCTTATCCTCGCGCGACAGCTGCTCGTCACGCAAGCGACGCTCCTGCTCGCGCGCGTCGTCCCGCCCGCGGCGGCTCTCATCCCGCAGCCGTTGCTGCGCCTGCGCATGCTGCTCCTCGCGCATACGCTGCTCCTCGACGCCGCGCTGGCCCTGGAAGACGTGGGCGTGGGCATGGTGAGCTTGGCTATGCGGCAGCCCATGTCCACGACTCTGTCCATTCCCGTGCGTGTGTCCATGATGGCTCTGTGCCGGCGCATGTCTTAGGACCTGCATGCCCTCGATCCCGTGTGGATGCTGCGGCGCGCTGAGCGCGTGCTCGCGCCTCCCGAGCGGCGTGTGCGTTCTCTGTGGTGGGAACCCCCCGACTCCCACGCTCACACCTCCGCGTTGTGTCAGCCCATCCTGCTGCTGCTGCTGTTGTTGTGACGACGGCGGCGGCTGTGAGTACCTGATCTCCCTCGGCGCGCTCCGATCGTGCATCAGCACGTCTGCCCTGTCGCGCGCGAACTCGCGCTCGCGCTCGCGCATGTCGCGCAGCTGCGGGTGCGGGTGCGGATGCGGATGCATCCCGCTGGGCGTCTGGGGCGTCGATGACGTGTAACCAAGAGCAGCAGCGGCGTGTGGCTGTTGTGGCTGTGGCGGCGGCTGTTGTGGCGGGGGATCGGCGCGAGCTTGTTGCTGCTGCTGTTGCTGGGAGCCGGCGGGTTGAGTCTTGGTATGCGGGCTGGGGCGCATGCCGCCAGGGCCATGGGGTTGGGACGTGGAGCCTGGGGGATCGACCAGTGTGTAGGGGTTCGGCTGCAGGATCTGGGCAGCGGTGGCTGGAGGTTGGGTTTGTTGGAGAGGCGTGGGTGTGAGTTGGTGGCGGGGTTGTTGGGGTTGGTGCGTGAAGCTCGGGGCGCGCGAGTGCGGCGGGTGCGCGTGGGAGAATGGCGCGTGAGGTGGTGGGGGCGGGGCGTGTCGTACGATGCTGTGCAGCCCGAAGGCGCCGCCGATGCCGTAGAGGGCTCTCGGGTCTGTGAGAATAGGTTGTGCATGGGTTGGGTGCGGGGAGCTGGCTTGAGGTGGTAGTTGGGATTGTGTGTGTGATTGATGGGGAGGACGGTAAGATTTGTGGGGAGGCCAGCTGTCGTTGGAGTGAGCGTTAGGGGTAGGATCGCGGCTAGTAAGATCGATGACTTGGCTATTAGGAGGTATTTGGGATTGAGGTGGTTGCTGTTGCTGTTGATGCTGCTGTTGCTGCTGCTGCTGCTGCTGCTGCTGCTGTTGGGCATATGGAGGGCGTGGATAGGAAGGTTGCGGTCCTGGACTGTCATTGTATACATCTCGTCTGGGTACTTGGGAAATAGGCGGAGGTGGTGCGATCGGAGTGTGTTGTTGTGGGGTAGGTGTGTGGGATGGAACGCCTTGCTCGCTAATTCTCTTGCGTGGTCGGGGCTCCTCAGGTTCAGATTGTTCTGGATTCAACAACGACAGCAGATTTGACTTTCGAGGCTCAGGCGGAGGCCTTGAGACGGCTGGCTGCGGTTGATTGGGAGGTTGGCTTGGAGGTTGACTGGGTGGCTGGCTGGATGGCTGGTTGGGTGGCTGGCTGGGTGGTTGACTTGGAGGTTGGCGCGGGGGCTGTTGTGGTGGCGTCGAAAGTTGGCGGGCGTCTTCTCTCGGGGGAGGGGTCAGCACTGATGGCCTTGCGGCAGCGTGTTGAGTAGCCATAGAATTTCCAGTTTGGCTCGGGGGTTCAGTCTGGTGTTGCAAGACTGGTTGTGGTTGAGGTGGATGCATGGGGGGCTTCTGGAGTGTTTCGGGAGAGCCAGCGCTAGGTGCACTTTTCTGCATCTGCGAGATCATTTGAGGTATATGGTTCGCTTGGTATGGGCGTTGAGCGCGTTCTTGTGAGATTCGTCGTGTTTGTTGCGATGGTTGCTGCTGTTGCTGCTGCTGTTGCTGCTGCTGATACCTCGACTGAGCCTCGCGCTCTGGTGGTTGCTCATATCTGTCTTGCATTTCCCGATCCTGAGCATGAGTTTGTCGAAATAGGGATTCTTGAACTTGCTGCGGCCCGTGCATTTGTGTTTGAAGCTGTTGCGTCGGCCGTGTGGGCTGTTGGATAGATGAAGGTTGCGATGTCGGCCGACTGTCGGTACGGCCAGAGAAATACCCAGCACGAGGACCCTGAAGATTCGGCTTTTGGTGCTGATGGTGATGATGATGATGATGCTGGTGCTGAGTCGGAGTCTGACTTGGCTGACTTGGCGGTTGCGTTGGTGGCTGCGGTGGAGATTGGGCCTGAGGTTGGGCCTGAGGTGGGGCATGAGGCTGATGTGATAAAGATGAGACGGGCTGGGCGGCCTGTTCCGGAACTGCCGAGACAGGAGGCTGAGTAGTAGCGATTTGTTTTGTCTGCGCCGGAGCTGCTTGAGCAATGGTGGGATATCTATTAGTGTGGAGACTAGGCGGAGAGGCTTGAGTGGGCATAGCCGGCTGCGAAACTGGAGAGTTACTTAGGTCTACAACCTCAGGAGTGGGCGCAATATTCCTAGGAACGGTCGTTTGAGAGGCATCATATCGTTTCTTAGAAATAGGCGTAGGGGTTGGAGGTTCGCCAAGATCCTCCCTCGCATTCCTCCGAGTATCTGCTTCCTGAGCTGCCTGAAGGAGTTCGGGAGTATTCTCGACCAGGCGCTGATACTGATTTTTAACCTGGAGATGTAGTGTTAGGGGAGGGTATATAGAACGGGTCTGGGCGTGGATAACTAAATAGAAAGTCGTGATTTACCATCGTCTGCGTCTTAGTTCTCATATGGTTAGCAATCGCGGTAAAATCGGTACCAAAGTGGGCAATATATCTTCGGAAGTCGGTTTGTTCCGTCACGGACCAATAGCTCGACGGACCTACTCTTTGCGGTGCTTGCGATTTAGGTCTTTCAGCCATGGCAACGTTGGTGCCGGTCTGTGCAAGTATATCTTCAGAATATGCCTTTGATTCTTCTAAGCACTGGCCTGGTTGTAGGTTAGAAAGCGGTCGGGCCTCTTCCATTGATCGTGCTCTACCGTAGGCTTCTTCTGTCTTGACTCCCGGTAACTTTTCTTTCTTATCAATCTTAACAGGAGAACCAGCAGATGCGGCTGCAAGAGGTTGATTCCTCGGTTTCCTCCCCACCTTTTCCTTCTGCATTTTCTGCCGCTTACCAGCCTTTTCTGCAGCGCCATCTGCAACATTCTCTTGCCGACCACGAAGCCTTCCAGGCGTTGGTGCAGGAGTCACAGCCTCGATCTCAGATTCAGCCCCAAAGGTCGGCGCGGCGGCACGGCGGGGCCGCCCACTGTCAGTGACACTTGAAGAAAGGGGAGTTGGCATATCGTTATCATAAAGATCGGGCCGTTCGGTAGCTGTAGCGGACGCACGACCGCGACCTGCTCCTCCGCCTCCTCTAGGTCTCCTAACCCCTTTGAGCTTTCTTGCCCTACCCTTGTATTCTTTCGCCCATTTAGTTGCATAGTAGTGATTGATACAATCCTTGTACGTCCGGTTCGACTGCAGCTTTTCCGATAAGGCCTCTGCTAACTTGCCCCACTTCTTTGCGTACTGATCCTTGTAGTGTTGCACCATAATTTTGTGTTCTTCAGGGGTGAAGTCGTCCTCGGGAGGCTCGTAGTGGAAGACGAAGATGCCTTGTCCGGGCTGTCGCTGGAAGTTTGTGTCAATAAATCTCCGCCGCTGGGCCTCATACTCAGTTATTTCTTCCAGAATACGTGCTTCTCTCTCTGGATCTGCATTCGATCTCTTTGCCTCGCGCTCTTTTCTGGCCTGAGCTTCCTCTGCATCCTTCATCGATTCCTTGAGGACCAATTGAATTTCATACTCGCTGCTGAATTTATGAGCACGTCTGCCGAGTTCAGGGATTGTTGGCATAGCAGCGGTGGTGATGTCTGGTGTAGTAGCTTTAGGTCCGGGCTCTGCGGACAATTGCCTCAGTTCCTTCTCTTCTTGCTCCCTCTTATCATCTAGCTCTTGCACATGCAGCCTCCATTCTTTGTAGGCGAAATAATATTTCTCTTCCAGCATATCTTGAGACTCTTCCTCAGCTGCACGCTCTTTGAGCAGAGCTTCGCGTACAGCATGTATGGTGTCCTCGGGTGGTGTTGAGCGTTCCTGGTCGGGATCAGAAAGTGGGGTCGGTGGGCCTTTCCCTAGGTAAGGCAGAGAGCTAAGGTCCGGCGTAGACTCTCTATCGACGGAGACTTCACGCTTTGTCCGAAGGATTTGCGCGTCTTCCATGACGACATCTTCCGGCTCCTCTGCTTTTGGCGTAAGTAGCTCCGCAGGAAGCAGATCAGCCGGGCGTTGATGAGTGCTTGGGGAAACTGTTTTCTCTTCTACATCCTCGGTTTCTGGGAGATCTAAATCTTCGGTTGTGATGCTAGCCAGTAGAATTATTTCTACGAGCGGCGTAGTGGCACGTAAGTTTCGTGCACTTAGATCCACTAATTTAGCTTCCAAAATAGTCTTCTCCCTTTTGAATTTAGCTTCCGATTCGGCAAAGTCAGTTTCATCCAAATCAAGATCTTCGTCAGAGTCTTCCATCACTTCAGGAGCGGAAGATGTAGCTGAGATTGGTGGCTTCTCAATCTGCGGAGAGGCTTCAGCCATTGACACATCCGAGAAGCGTCTGGTGTCGAGTTTTGCTATTCTTGGCGAAGATTGTGTCGACCGTGTACCTGGCGCATTTTCATTATGTCGCTCTACGTCCCGCTTGAGCTGATCCATTGGAGCTGGTTCAGGCCTGGGAACATCCCACAGCCGGACCTCAGTATTTCCAGCCGCCACTTCGATTTTAGGAGCTTTAGGAGCGCTGCCGATTATACGATCCTTATCATCGCTGATAAATTCGCGCTTGGTAGGTATCACAGGTGGTCGGTATGACGGTGTTGCGCCAGGCCGTATCCACTGTGGGTTTTTCGGAGGTCCTCCGGCCATGGGTGCTCTAGGGGCAGGGAATGGGGAGCGATCAGGTCCGCCAAACATTGACGGTCTGGCTCCCATCGTCTGACCTCTCTCAGCTTTTGGTCCCGTCGGAATATTTGTGCCCACACTTTTGGGTGACGTAATAATTGATGTGGATGCTCTCGGTCCAATCGGAATTGCATTCGGGGAAACGTCTCTTGCAGGAAAAGGGACTTGAGGAGTTCGTCCAAAGACCTGGGACGGGGACATATTCGGCCTCAGACTTGCCTGCGGGCCCGTAGGAGGAGCACGAGGTTTTGGCGAAGGACCCAGAGGTGGTGAAGCTGCAGTCGGAAGCATAGGAGGTTTCTGCTCGATGCTCTCAGCAACTTGCAGACTGGGGTGGCTTATTGGAGCAGCAGCAGGCCTTGAAGGAGGAGCATCGTTCCTCGGCTGTTCAATAAGAGAAGATCTAACATCTTGGGTTTCTGCGACTGCCCTCTCTAGTGTGCGAGTCGCCTTGGGGCCTGTCGGGGGAAGTGTAGAGAGCCCCGTCGGCACTGTGGGTTGAGCTTTTGGCGCGGTCGGCGGAACGGGGATGGTGACGGTGACGGAAGCTGATGGAGCTGATGGAGCTGATGGAGGTAATGGAGCCGATTGAGCCGATTGAGCCGGTGGGACTGATGGAACTGATGAAGTTAATGTGGCTGATGGAGCGGTTGGGATTGATGGAGCGGGCTTGGAGATTGGCGGCTGCGCAGTAGGTTTCGTGTCAAGATGAGGATTCTTCCAGACATTCGATGCTGGGCTAGTGAAGGTCGCGGGCCTCGCTGAAACAGATCCAAAAGCAGGGACTTGTGGTGCCTGTGGTGGCGGAGAAGCGGGACGAGCAGCATAGCGGTCTCGAGAGGATTCGGCGCGGTTTGCAAGAAAGTCAGGTTTGTCCGGTTCGCGTCTGATGTCTTTTGAGCCGATTGAGTCTGTCGCGATTGAGGATCTTCGGGAGTAGGAATCTTCTCGGACGGGTTCTGGTGCCAGGCGTTCGCTAACGGATGGATGAGTTGACGGCCCTGAGTAGACATGCGGCGTGGACGGCCCAGTTGATGTTCCGCCTGTCGAAGAGTGTCTGGGGTCGGTAGCTCCGCTAGCGTGGCGCGGGTCCGAGTTTCTCGAGTCCAAAGGCCTCGCTTGGCCTTTATAGCTATCGTAAGGCCGTCTCTCCTCCTCTCGTCGTTCAAATCTTCGATCATCTCGACGGTCGGGTTCTCGTTCATCGCGTATCGGATCTCGATCTCTCCGTAGCGGCGGTCCACGCGATCTACTCCTTGGCCTAAAATCTCTCTGATCGCGCTCATCATGAAAATGGCCTCGTCCGCGGCCGCGAAAGTCCCCCCACTCAGGCCGTCCGCGCCCTCTGCCATAACCACCGCGATAGGATGTGGCACTCCCGGGCGGTGGGTCGGAGTAGTTAGAACCTGCTGAAGGAGGGCCGTCTCTGGAGTTTCTCCTAGCTCGATTGATGTCTATGTCTCTCGGCACGTAATCCCTCGAGTCTCTCAAGTCTCTCACAGGCGAGCGGCCACGTGGCGACGGTCTCCTGTCTCTCCGATCGAATTCGCGTTCGCGATCGGCACGCCATCGCTCACGGCCATCCGACAGTGGCGGTTGATCTCTCAATTCTCTCCCTTCTCTCCCTTCTCCACGGCCGGGAAATCCCCTTCCACGGCTTTCACGGGGGCCAGAGGGCACAATTGACGGACTGCCAGCGCTGGGCCCACGAGGCTGTTCAACTAGTGCTTTGGGACCACGGGGAACATCTCTAGGCGAAGGTTGGAAGCCACCTCCAGGGTCAACATGGGGCCTTCCTCCAGAATCACTGTTCCTTGGCGGGTAGCCACCTCCATAGGGTCCGGAGGGTCGCCTTTCCGCGTATCGAGGCGGCGAGCGATCACGTGAAAACCGGGGGTCTCTGCTGTCAGGAAATCTGGAAGCCATTGCTGCGTGTGGGAGTGAGTGGGCGTGCAGAAGACGAGACTAAGATGCACATGGGAGGAGATGAAGGAGATGGATTGAGAAGCGGGGAAATGGTAACGAAACTGTGAGGGTCGTGTGTCGTTGAGGGCAATTGTGGCTTGTCCTGGAGGATCAAAGAATGGGATTGTCGAGTCTTGGCGCGGCGTTCGTGTTGGTTACAGCGCAACTGAAGCGAAAGGAGTGACGGGCGCAAGGCATACAAGACTCGTGCCTGGCGTGCGTAGCTAAAGAGCGAGGGATTGAAAAGGTGGTGTTGGTCCTGGCGGTGATGGACGCGACTGAACGTGGTGATGGGACAGATTGTGATTTCTGGCGCAACAAGTTTAAGGTTCGAGATCGCGCCAAGGATTGGTTGGGCTTAGCATGAATCTTAATCTTTAGCGTGGGGCGAGCACAAGCACGAGCTAGCCCGGCAGAAGTTGGATGAGGGGACTAACGAGCGAGGGGAGTAGCCTTGGGGTGCAGCCGCATCAAACCACTCCGATCCTTTTGGTGGAACTAGCCGCCGAGGCCCGCCAGCTGAGATTCACTACGATTGCTGACTGAAGACTGCCCACACTCTCAAAAGCCCGCAAGAGACGACCGGTCGCAAATACTCCCGCCCAGCTCCCGCCCGACTTCTCCAAGCAGCCAGCAGCCAGCAACCAGTTACTGCTGCGACGTCCCCGCGTCGATGCTCTGTGACGGTACCTGACGTGCTTGACTGCCGTGTCGTGCGGAGCCAAACCGGTTCAGGGAACTCGATTCTCCGGCCCTGGTTGATGTAGCGCTGCCGTTACTTTCCGAAAGCCGGCTGCACGTGAGGCGGCGCTGCGGCGAGGTGGAAAAGACTGACGGATGTCGCTGGTTCAGTGCCGGCCGTGGTGTGAGCCCGTTCGCGTCATGTTTTCGTCGTTGTCGCAAGTTGTTGAAGAGGGAGAGAAGGACACGAGAACGAAAGTGGTCGGCAACGCACAGTCCCATTTCACGCCCCTCTCTAGCCGGGAATTCCAGCAACGGCTACGCGGTGCGTCGGCCTGGGTGCCTTGCCCGCTGCATGCGGTTTAGATGGAGGACTGACCCGCAGATTGTTCCCATTCCGTCGCTGACAGTCAATTTCTCATTGGCTGGCGTTTCAAGATGGGCCTTGTGTTCAACATGGTTTTCTCGACAGGGGTTGCAAGCCCATGTCCCGACCCCCCATGTCTCCCATGTCCGCCCATATGTCGCCCATCCCCGTCAGAAGCGGACCCCTCGGCGAGGCGCTTCCATGCATAGCCCGCGGGCCCACACCTGCCGCTGAAACGTTGCGCCTGTGTCAGATTTGCCTGGACTGAATGCCGCCGACTGGACTCTTCATCAAAGACACCTGCAAGCTGCATCGTCTGCATCGTCCTTTCATCTGATGAACTTCATCGTCATGGCGCTGGTGGCCGCGTTCTCCGCCGACCAACGCCTGGCATGATTGCGTGCCTCGGAAATAAACCCCCAATCTCGCCCTCAGCCCATGGGCCAACCTCTCCAGGCTGCAAGCCACTCAAGATCCTCCCAGTCCCAGACTTTGACCGCTCGACCCTGGCAGTGGCGCTCTTGGCCGCCACTTTCTCACGCTTACCTGCAGTTGTGCGTTCGCTTAACTACGGTAGCCCGAGTAAATACCGGCTGCAGTGTCAAATTTGAGTCGAGGCAGCCAGAAACTCTTCCAACCAGTCCCACCGAACGCATGGGGTGAGAGAAAGCTCAAAACTGCCAAGTCTCGTGACAGGCAGCTTTGATATGAAATATCTCCGCCCATAGTGCTGATCATTACAGCTCTCTGCCTTGGAATGTGACAAGGATCCCCGCTCGAAGAGAAGTTGCTGATCCAAAATCTCCTTCTGGGTCCGTTACCGAAGTCGCAATCATGTCGTCCATTACCAATGGAGCTCGTGAGTTGAAAGCGCCATCTGGTGCCACTGATGCCGTACTCAAGCCCTCCGAGCCCGTTCCGGACGGTGCGACGGAGGTGCAAGGCATAGATTTCGATAATTTCGCCGATCGCAGCATCACTGTCGACGAGCTAGTGGCTGGCATGGCCAGCATGGGTTTCCAGGCAACTTCCGTTGGAGAGGCTGTGCGCATCATCGAAGGAATGGTGGGTTAAGACTTCCTACCATCAAAGGCTTCTGATAAAACACCAAGACGGTTTGGGACTTTGCTTTCTGGTGCATCTCTTGGAAAGCTCTTCAGCTCACCTTCTAGCCTCAAGGGCATATTTAATTAAGGCTGAATGCCGCGTTGGCGAATTCTTCCGTGCACTGAATCTGCTATCTTATTCTAATGCTATTATTGAGCGCTAATCATTTATTAGCGATCATGGAAGGACCCTGAGACGTCAGAAAAGACGACGATATTCCTAGGATACACCTCGAACTTGATCTCCTCTGGCTTGCGAGAAACCCTGCGTTACCTCGTCCAGCACCAACACGTCTCCGCCATTGTCACCACAGCAGGTGGCGTCGAAGAAGACTTCATCAAATGTCTTGCACCAACCTACCTCGGTTCCTTCTCCTCTCCAGGCGCATCACTGCGCGCCAAAGGCATGAACCGCATCGGTAACCTCGTCGTGCCGAATAGCAACTACTGCGCCTTTGAAGACTGGGTTGTACCGATTCTTGACAAAATGCTGGAGGAGCAAGAAGCCAGCAAGAAAACCGACGTGCCGCTTCACTGGACTCCAAGCAAAGTCATCAACCGACTCGGGAAAGAAATCAACGATGAACGCTCGGTATACTACTGGGCGTGGAAAAACGACATCCCCGTCTTCAGTCCTGCGCTGACCGACGGGAGTCTGGGCGACATGCTCTATTTCCACACATTCAAGTCGTCGCCGGAGCAGCTTAGAATTGACATCGTCGAGGATATCCGGAAAATCAATACGATTGCTGTGAGGGCAAAGAGGGCAGGGATGATCATTCTGGGGGGTGGGGTGGTCAAGCATCACATCGCCAATGCGTGTTTGATGCGCAACGGAGCGGAGAGCGCGGTTTACATCAACACAGCGCAGGAGTTCGATGGGAGCGATGCGGGAGCGAGGCCGGATGAGGCGGTGAGCTGGGGGAAAATCAAGGCGGACGGGGACAGTGTAAAGGTGTATGCGGAGGCCACAGTAGTGTTTCCACTGATTGTAGCGGCGACTTTCGCCAAAGCACGAAAGAATCTAAACGATGATGGAAATGCAAGGTAATGCCTATTCAATAATTGTCTCGGCTTCATGAAGCTACCCAAGGTACTGTACTGCATCATCGGGAATGGAGAGTAGAAAAAGAAAACGCCGTATTCTGCAGAGAATACTGCTGCGCGTATACAGGAATGCTGGAGTGGCCATCTTATCTCAACACATGTGATGAATTTGCTTTTTGCCAGCGTCTTGTTTGAAGTCTGCCTGCGTTTTCGACCCCATCCACTTTACCCGTCTCGGTGTGGCTCCCGGAGACCCGGTACGCTCTCCTGCGTCTCGATATCAGAGGGATATATGTGAAATGCGGCTGGAAGGACGCTAACCGAGCACGAGAAGCCGAGACACAGCGCCCGAGCTCCTGTATTGTTGAATTTATGACGGACACTGACTGGCTGCCATTGGGCGGACTGTTATGCTAAGGCCAGCCTTGCGCATTGTTTCAATCGTCGCATCCCCTCTTGGTTAGGCACGTAACGGTGCAGTGTGGGGATCGGTGTTAGCGCGACCAGCGGAGTTTGGTGCCTTGACAAGCGTAGCCAAAATGAGGCTGGACAGGTTTGAACGTGGGACCTTTGGATTAGGCCACAGCAGCTCTCCAAGCTTCTTAAACGGCGCCACGTCCTGGCCGCAGTAGCTGCTGTCTGCACGCAACTCGCTTCCTCCACCCGTCCTCTATACGGTCTGTATTCTACTGTAAATCCAAACCGATCGTTCTCCTCCACCAAGCTACCCCAGAAGCTACAATAATCGGAGCTGAGCTCTAGCCGAACGATAAGCCGCAACATCCCGTCATCTGCAGCCCCACGCCAACAACTCACCGACATATTCATTTCTATTCCACCCTACCTTCTACTGTCCCAATTCGGCACTTCATTCATCACCTGCTTGCCTTCTCTCCTGACTCATACATGTGAATCTCCACCCTACATTGACTCACTAGCCACCATGAGTGTCACGACTAGCTCAGCCAGCGTCGAACCACCGCCTCTCCTCTTCGGCCAACGATCACCCTCGCCGCCTTCTTTCTCCTCACCGCCTCACTCCCCGAATCATGTACATCATCCGCAGACTCCTGTGGCTTCTCCTCCTCCGCAAATCAATGAAGACGTCGACATGAGCACCTCTACAACCTTACAGCCGCCGGGAGGCCAAAATCACGACCGGGACGATGCCATGATGGACGACGCCGAGGTTTTGCCAAATGGGCATATTGAGAACGAAATAACTCATAGTGGTACTCCAGCCCCGGATATCGCCGTGGAGCCTAGTGGTGAAGATGCGGATGCTATGGACACTACGCCTGATTCCAGCCAGGTTGAGGCTCTGCCTAATGGCACGCTCGAAACTCCGGCATCTACTCCAACACCTGCACCGAATGAGAGCGGCCAGGATGTGCCAGCTGCTCAGAATCGCGAATCGTCTCCTCCTGTCGCTAATGAGAACCTTGTACGGCTGGATTCGAATGGCAGCCCCGTTAACACTATGAGTGATCCTCCCCAACCACCACCAGTTGGCGAACCCCCAGCGGAGACTCCAGCTCCAGCCGTGCCTGCCTCTCCAGCCGCAGAGCAGCCACCAGCCCCAACGGAACCTCCAAGGTCTGATTCTGATTCTTCCGACGACGATGATTCCGGCCACCCTTGGAATCCAATCCAAGAAGACACTTCAGCACCTGACGAGCGGGAGCTTAAGGAAATTGAAGAGGCCGGGGAAACCAGTGCTCTTGATCGTAAGTTTTAACTAGCACGGTGAGAGGAGCAGCGCTTACAAATCGCTTAGATGAACATTGGGAACAGAAGACTTTCTTACCTCTCGACGAGACCGAGTATGTTGCTGGAGCGAGCGGGCGTATTGAATGGATCATCAATAACTACAATGGCACGAAGGAAAAGCCGAACAAGGAGCTTGTCATGAAGTCTCAGATTGTGAACATTGGGGGTTATGACTGGCAGATTAAGTTCTACCCCAAAGGCAACGACTCTGACTATCTAAGTATCTATGTCGAGTGTCTTAGCGTCACTACAAAAGAAGAGAAGAAGGATGCTGCCCCGGCTGATGAGAATGCGCCAAAGCCAGATGATGCGATGGCTATCGCGGAGGATGCTATGCGTACCGAGAATGCTCCTGAGAATATTGTACAGAAGGTGCGAGAGAATACACCACAAACTGCTCCAGAAATTGCCACAGAATCACAACATGCACCTCTCCCACTTCTTGGTAATAAGCAGATGCCTAAGCGTCGAAGCGTCGCTGCGCAAGTTTCCGTAGTCCTCTACAACCCTGGAGAGCCACGAGTAAATTATGTGCGAACATGTCTACATCGCTTTTGCTCTGGCTCCCCCGATTGGGGGTGGACCCGATATCACGGTCCATACTACGAGATTCAACACAGGCACCGCGGTCAACGGCAAGCGCTTTTGCGGAATGATAGCCTTGCTTTCACAGGATATATTCGAATAGTGGATGATGAGACTAGCTGCCTATGGGAACATCACAGTCGGGATAATCCGTGGGACAGCTTTGCAATGACTGGTCTGCAATCATTAACATTAGGCGAAGGCCAGAGCAGTCCGGGAGGCAATGTCATCTCAGCGATTGCATCCTGGATGCTTTTCAAACCCTTTAGGCAATTTTTATATGAGTTTAAAGTCCCAGATTTCCTAAAAGAGCCTTTCGCACGACCAAAGCCTCTCATCGCCGCACTCCAGAAAGTCCTGTATATGCTGCGGACTCAAGTAAAAACCGGGGCTAGCTCAGTTGGCTTGGAAGATGTTATTGACGCTCTTGAGTGGTATGGTATTCAAGAGAACTTTGACAAGATGGACGTTATTGAGGTTTGGGAAACCCTGAGATATAAGATAGAGGACGAACTGCAGGGAACCCCATATGCTTCGATTCTTGACGAGCTTTTCGGAGTAAAGAAGAACTACATGACTGGCACTCCAAGCTATCGGGCATCAGTAAAGGGAGTATCGTCTATGCAGGAAGCGGTAAAGAAACCGACAGATCTGCTGCATCCAACACAGTCCCTGCCGCAATTATTAACTGTGGAGCTTGATCGTCAAGAATTCGACACCACAACCCGCACTTGGATTAAGTTAATCAACAAAGTCACCTTGGACGACAACATCAAAGTTAAGGACGTAGATTACACTCTTTTCGGCTTCGTTGTCCATAAAGAGAACTTACAATCATACCTTTATCACCCGGTTCTTCGGCCAGAGGGTCCCAGCGGCAAGTGGTATAGCTATACGGACAGCAAAGACGAAAACAAAGTTGTCTGTCTGACAAAGCGGCAAGCTGTGGAGGCGCATGAAGGAAAGGCAGGGTCTGATAAAGTGGCAGGCAGGGATCCAGTAGCATACATTGCCATGTATGTGCGGAGCGATGTCGCCGGCCCCGCGTTCAGTCACCAGCCTGAGACTGAGACATGGGAGGTTCCGGAGTGGCTTCTCGATGAAATGAGAAAATCCCAAGCAGCACGTACGCCTCCATCGCCTTTCCAGGTTGAGCCCCCAGCACCACCGAAGACGGATGCCGAGAAGGAGGCCGAAGAGAAGGAGAAGATTGCCAATGCCAGGTCTTATGAATTCCAAGTCATTGACTCGAGGGCATTCCTCCAGCATGAAGGCCCAGGAACAATCGATGCCTACGATCCAAAATGGGCTCCTGGAAACTCAGGCCTCGTCTACAGCGTTAAGCTTACGTCATGCGACGGCTGCAAAGAAGTCAGGAACAAGCTAGCCAAAGTTGTGAAGGATATCAAGGACCCGAGGCAGATTAAATTCTGGTTCCTAGACGCCCTTAGAGGAACTGCGTTCCGTCCCAACCTACTCTCGACCGGCAAGATCGAATATTCTTCCGGCAGCATCGACAATTACGAAGATCAGAGCGATTCGTGGTCTCTCAGCGAGATTGAGGAACACTGGCCATATTATCGCATCTGGGTTCATGTGATTGATTTCGCAGACCTACCTGAGTTGCCGAAAGAAGTGCCAAAAGAGCCAGAACCAGAGCCTGCGCCTGCGCCTGCACCCCAGAATCTAGAGGCTGCTTCTCCACCAACATCACAGACTGTTCCGCCACCTGTCATCGAAAATGTTCCTGCTCCTGAACCGCCAGCGCCAGAGAATGTTCCCGCCTCTGAAGATACCCCCATGAGCGAACCTGACGAACCCGAGCTCAGGCCTATAGTACAAGAACCAACTCCAGACCAGTCGGACCAAGTCATGGTTGAAGCGGAAGTGGTAACAGAAGTACCCCCGGTTAATCCACCAGCCGTCGAGGTTGTGATCCCCGTCCCACCACCGCCAGCGGACACTGAGATGAGCGGGACGGCCGACCTCCCACCTCCACCCCCTGCGGCGGAAATCCAAGCCGTCCCGCCACCGCCGCCTCCAGCAGCTACCCCTGTTATCCCCGACGAAATCTACTTCTTCCTCAAATTCTTCGACGCCGAAGCCCAGACGCTCACATCGCGCGGCTCGCACATCGCGCCGAAATCCGCGCGCGTCGACACTACCGTCTGCGCCCTGCTGTCCCTCCCCCCAGACACAGCGCTCGAGCTGCACGAAGAGGAAGACTTAACAACAACACACCCGGTTCGGCTGCGGCGCTCCTTCTCGCAAAACGACCTGCACAACACAACCGTGATCATCGCGACAAGGCCGCTGACAGAAGAGCAGCGCAGCGCGCTCGCCGCGCGCGCCGCCTTCGCCGACCCGCAGCCCTACCTCGCGTTCCGCGCGCACGCGCGCAACTTCCCCGCCCTCACCTCCGGCCACTTCACCAGCAACTACTTCAGCGCGCAGTACTACAAGGGCGAGATGCAGCACGGCCACAAGCACGGCCACGGCACCCGCATCTACCACACCGGCGCCACGTATGCGGGCCAGTTCCGCCTCAGCTTGCGCCACGGCCACGGGCTGTACACGTACCAGAACGGCGACACGTACGATGGCGAGTGGGTGGCGGGCCAGCAGCATGGCACGGGCACGTTTGTGGAGGCGAGCACGGGGAATACCTATGTTGGGGGTTGGAAGCAGGATAAGCGGTTTGGGGAGGGGGTTACGCACTGGAAGGTTGCGCAGGAGACGGAGAGGCTGTGCAGGATTTGCTGGGAGGAGGGGGCGGAGGCTGCGTTCTATGATTGCGGCCATGTGGTTGCGTGTCTTGGGTGTGCGCGCCGCGTGGATGTGTGTCCGGTTTGTAGGAAGAGGGTGCTGAGCGCTATGAAGCTTTTTTATGTCAGCTGAGTGGAGCTTGGAGGGTGGTGCGGAGTGCGAGGTCCAAGTGGGGAACTATGCAGGAGGGATGAAGGGCTGTGCGGGGAGTTGGGTGGTTCTGGGGGTGTTGTGGGAGCGGGATGGGTTGGTTAGATCCCCTTTCATTCTTGTTCTTTGCTTCTGGTCTTCTGCTTTTGCTTTTCTTTTGTTTTTTTTTAGCGAGCGAAACATACACGAAATCACGAGCGAGCGAGCGAGCAAACGATTATACTGCGCTACACTACACTACACTACCCCTTCATCATACATCATACACCATAACATCCCCACCTCCTGTTTTAGCCGGTAGCCGGCGTAGCATAGATCTGGTGCATCAACGGCGATCCCCAGCCCCCACCCCTTTGCCTTCCCTCCCCACTACTTCTGGGAGAGGTGGGGTGGTGGGCGAGGCGGACTCCTTTTTTACGATTGTGACTTTTCCAGCGATGCTTTTTGTTTGGCAGGAGTTTTTGAGGTGGTGCCTGGGACATTCTTTTGGTAAATTAGGCGGGGGAGCAGATGGGAGAGGCGAGGGGGTG
>Ga0307515_10010312_pt1 | contig 17925 bp, 3 predicted proteins | sample 17_EM_MG_FD_194513 | JGI IMG/M metagenome (GOLD analysis project Ga0307515, IMG submission 194513) | Populus trichocarpa ectomycorrhiza microbial communities from riparian zone in the Pacific Northwest, United States - 17_EM | ecosystem: Host-associated > Plants > Roots > Unclassified | place... | reverse complement strand
CGAGCTCGCCGAGAGGAGGAGGTTGTTAGGGTATAAATGTTGACTGCTAAGAGGTCTATCTAATCCTTGTTTGAACCTTAATAGGGGGTTGGTTGGCTAGCTCCGTACGAACCCTAGCGGCGGGAGAGTTGCTAAACCACTGAGACAAAAGCTAGGTAGGTAGTTGGCAGGTTAAGCTAATGCGAGAGGGCTTTACAAAGAACTGGAGATAGCCTAGATTAAAAGGCGATAATATTATTCGCATCTGCCCAACCTTGACCTTTTGCTTTATATAGCAGGCGCTTAAACTTGGCTATGTAGCCTGAAAGAGGTTAATCTCCCTACTTAATTGTCTAAAGAGCGTCCTCTGCTTCTTGTACTGTATTAGGGTTGTTATTAACCCTTTTTAGCTGCTCTAGAATTGTCTAATAGTCCCAGCTCTTCTACTCTTCTGTGTATAATAGCTGAGGGAGAACCATCGCTTGTACTAAGGATTTGAGATTGCCGTACACGTAGTAGAACTATACTATACTATCCCTAATAGCTTTTCCATCTACTTAAAGCTTTGCCTTAATTTCTGGCAACTAGACCTTAAACTTATATTGCTTGCTGTCAAACTTCGTAGGATCTAGGAGCCGTAGCTTCTTATATAAGGTAGGAGTAGTAGCGGTAGAGTAAAGTTAAAGCAGCTCTACGCGTAGTTGCTAGTTCTTAACCCGTAGCTAATTGATATTGTTCTATAGACGGTTAAATATTGGCTAAAGGTTGGCCTATACAGCGCTGATAACCTGCTGTAGTTGAGGGTCCATAACGAAGGTTAAAAAAAAGAAAGAGAAAATTAATAAAAGGTTGGAGGAGGGCGGTTCCGATAAGAGGTATGAGGTAAGCTATAGGGTGTTAAATTGGAGAATCCGTGAACTAATGAACTAATAAGTCGATAATGTTACGGACGCTTTAAGTACGATGTTACGACTACTTAGAGAAGAGACGGAAGAAGCTAGTTGGTTAATACAGGCACGGTCCAGAATGGAGCCAATAGAACCATATAACGAGGAATGGTAACTAAGGTCACATAATGTGATCTATATAATCTGTGTAATCTGTAAGATCTATAACAGAGTAGATAGAGCACACATATATTACGTACAAGAAGGATTTTATAGGAGTACGGTTGTGTATTTAAGGACCCTTAGTCCCTACCTAGATAGTTCCTTCCTTGTAGTGATTCTTAGAATATAATTAGAGTTAATCTGTTGGGCAACTACTCCACTAGTTGTTATTACATTGTTGACTTTTATACTTGTATTTCCTATACACCTAGCCTAATAATGAGCCCATCGTAGTTCTTGCTATAAGGTTCCGTTACACAATTACTACCTAGTTATAGTATTAATATAAGAAGTCGAACAACATGCCACCAAAAACAGCTACTATGACGCTATTGACGGCAGCAACTACTTCGAGGTTAGGTAACAACACTAGTATGGCAGACACTAACTTATAGCAACCTGTGACGGTTGGACAGTTATAAGAGGTAATTGACTAGTTAATAGCTAATAATGCAGCGTTGGAAGAAAGGGTTAACAGGATTAGAGTAGTAAAGGTTAAGTTACTATTGATCGAGAGATTCTTAGGGGAGAAGTTAAAACTTAAAGGATTCCTTACGTAAATGCACTTTAAGGTTACGTAAGAAGGAGCTAAGCTACTAACACCTATGGATTGAATCGCCTATGTAGGTCTATTCCTGTCAGGAAGAGCACTTAAATGGTTTAAGCCTTACTTTATGGAAATATAGATAAATAGAATAATGACTACTAATTACGAGGTATGGTTTATATTCTTAAGCTAGGAAGGATTTGCGGAACGACTTACGTAAATATTTAGAGACCTAGAGGCAGTAACTACAGCGGAAAGAAAACTCTAGAACCTTATATAACGAACCTTAGCAATTAAATACACGATATAGTTCTAGACGTTAGCAATATAAGTAGAGTGGAATAATAAGGCGTTTATGGCATAGTATAAATAGGGACTTAAGGCTAAAGTCTAGGACGCGATTATCCTAATGGAAGATGTGGACACCCTAAGGAAACTAATAGATTAAGTAATTAAGATTGACAATTAGATCTACTAAAGGGAACAGGCTAAGAGAGGCTAGGATAGAGTTCTATAGTCGTATAAGGCGTAGAGTACGTAACGACAAAAGCTAAGTTAAAAACTATGGTATGGCGCAGAGCTAATAGACTTAAGTGGTACCAAAGAAGCCTATAAGAATTGGAGTAAGAAACCGTAGAAACCTAGAGGGCAAGAATTAAGCGATTAAAGGTCTAAGGAGCAGAGGCCGAATTAGGGATCTTAACAGCAGAAGATATTTAGGCGGACTCTATAATAAGAAAAATGGTTTAAAGAAGGAGCTTATATAAATTACGGAAAATAGGGTTATTACGTTAGAGATTATAGAAGTAGGTAGAGTTACTATATAGTAAAAGGTATAAGACTAGTAGACGATATATACGTATAGAGGGACGATAATATGCTGTAAGGAATAAAAGAATGTTTAATTAAAAGTTTTGTGTTTTGTTACAATAACGCATACCGAATTTATAAGGACGCTAAGTATGGTATAAGCTATTGGCTATAGGAGCTAGCACCTATAGGATATAGAGGAACCAATAAACCAGTTCGCAGATCGGACATTAAGGACGATGATTTTGACGTAGGCGGAACATTCTATAACGATAAGGTAACGAAGGCGGCTTACTGGGAGTATGTAGACCTTAGAGATATTATAAAAGAGGCAGAGGATAATTCCACTATAGAATAGGGAATATTAGTAGGGATTAAAAACCCACTAGATATGATGTCTATCGCTTTACGAGACGTAAGAGAAGTAGGATAGTGAACCACTTTAGCACTTAATAAAGGCAAGAAGCTAAAGGCTTAAGATTCTTATAGCGAGATGCGAGATAATTAAGACTCTTAAGACGAGATAAGGTAAGCTTAAAGACCTATAATAGACGATAACCGATGGAGTAGAGCAGTAGCTTAGTTTAGCGATATACGAATAAGCTCGGGATAGAAGTTCCTATAGGCACAAGACTTTTAAGATAAGATGAGTGAGATTTAAGACTCTTAAAATGAGATAAGAACACTAAATAAGCCTAGTTAGACTAAGGCTGGAGTAAAGCTTAAGATAGAGGCAAGTTTAGGATTAAGGATCTAAAGGGGTTAAGAATTCGGAGTATAAATTAGGACACCTATAAGTAAGAGGCAAGAGGCTTCTTTATAGATTAGAGAATCTGCAGCATAAATAGTAATTAGACTGGGAGATAAATAGATAGACCTAGAAGATTTACTAGTAGAATATATGGTTCGGACTAAAGATTGAAAAATTGATACTAAGATTAAGAAGTACGAAGACTTTAAGGATTAGAGCGTAAGATATAAACTAAAAGAAACTATAGAAGAGTTTAGGCAAAGAATTATTGCATAGTAAGCACAGAAACTAGATAAGAGATCTAGCGTATTAGGACGTATAAAGGACAGAGTACTAGTATAAAGAATTACTAATAGGCCTAAGGTAGGCACACTAAGAGCTAAGTGGCTTACCGAACTAAAAGATAAAGAGGATTTAGGAATTTTAACTAGGTTCAAAGAACGATATATAAAGGGCTGTTATAATGCAGTAATAAGAAGATACTTCCTTACGGACAGACCGTATATACTCTAGCAGCTATACTAAAAGTGGTATAGGCAAAGGCATAATAATGAGTGGGAAGATTTCTATATGTGGTTAGATGAAAAAGTTATCCAAAACCACCTAATTATAGAAAAGGCTATAACTTATATTAAAGGAGCCTTAATTATAACGTTAAAGGATCTAGAGAAACAATCAGAGGACTAAAAAAGCGAGAGATATATCTTAATACCTACAAATAAAGTTATAACGTTTAGATTAGTATAATAAAGGTTTAAACTTAAAGATAAAGACGAGTTAAGAGTTAACCTAAAGTACCTAGCATACTACACGTTATTATAGATTACGTGCGTGGACGATATATGCGAGATGCATAAGAATCTAAAAGAAAAGAATTAGAAATACCCTATAAGGATATACTAGATAACGGACAAGTAATAGTATAGGAATGCTAAATATATACATAAATAGCATCTAGCAGAAGTTTAAGAGGAAGGAAGCTTAGTACTTTAACCAGGAAGATTCCTTATAGAAGAATACTTAGACGGATAATAGTAGTAGGAATGCTTAGAAAACACGTATCTATAGTATATTAAAGATAAAAAGCGAACTAGGTATTAGCTAAAGAGCGAGCTAAGTGCACCAGGATTAAGTAGCTAATAGTTAGGAAAAGTAGAGGCCTACGGAACTAAAGGGAGCTAGTAGTAGAGCCTTAGACCCTTAAAGGAATTTAAGGACAACACCTAAATTTAAAAGTTAATTAGTAAGATTAGCAGTTTAAAGCGCTAATAGATAGTGGAGTAACGCGAAACTACATCTTACTAGTAGCAGTTAAGAGAATAGGACTACCTTATAGATAAAAGGAGGAACCTTACCTATTAGTAATAATTTTAGAAGATCCGATAGCCTATGGAGGAGGCATTATTAATCTCAAAATAGGACCTATTTAGATAACTATTAAAGAAAGACAAATCGAGATATCTTTTAATATCCTACTATTGGGACGGGATAAGGCAGTATTAGGCATACCTTAGTTACAGAAATATAATCCGAAGATTAATTAGATTATAGGTCAGGTTAATATTAGAGATACTTAACGCCGTAAAATATAATAATAAGCCAAGATGGTATAGTACTAAGTAGGAGCAACCTATAAAGAAATAGAAAAAGGACTAAGCCATATACTAAAGAGATACTATAAATACGGCAAGAAACTATGGTTACCGGAAAGTGAAAAGCTATTAGAGTATATAGCATGGGACTATAAGATAGAGTTAGAGCTAGGAATAAGTCTAAAGTTCTTTCTAATCTATAAGCTTATTGAAGAAGAAGGGAGAGCATTAAAAGAGTTTATCTAGGAAAATCTATAAAAGGGATATATTAGACTATTACAGTTATTAGCGGGATATCCAGTACTATTCGTACTAAAGAAAAATGGCAAACTAAGGCTGTATATTAACTATAGATAGTTAAATAGCATTACTAGGAAGGATAGGTATCCTTTACCCTTAATTAGTAAAATCTAAGACAGGATAGGTAACGCGTAAATCTTCACGAAGATAGATCTAAGATAGGCATACTATTAGATCAGGATTAAGGAAGGCGACGAATAGAAGGCAGCCTTTAGGTTAAAGGAAGGACTATATAAACCATTAGTTATGCAATTTAGGCTTATAAATGCACCAGCAACGTTCCAGAAGCGTATTAATAATGTATTAGGAGAATACTTAGATAAATTTATTATAGTATATCTTAACGATATTATTATCTACTTAATAACTAAGGAAGAATATAGGGAATACGTTAAATGGGTTTTAAAGAGACTATAAGAAGAACAGATGCTAGTAGCAATTAAGAAATGCAAGTTCTTTACCAGGAAGACCGATTTTGTTGGATTTATTATTAAACTAGGCTAACTTAGTATAGATCTAAAGAAGATCGAAGCTATAGTAAATTGGTAAGAACTAGAGAACGTTACGCAGTTAAGATTATTCCTAGGGTTTTGCAATTACTATAGAAGGTTTATAGCGCAGTGGTTAAAGGATATTAAGCCATTTACGCGATTAATAAAGAAAGAAGAATTATAGGTATAGGGAGAGGAACAAAGAGAACTTTTTAAGAAAGTTAAAAAGTTGTTCACCTAGGAGTTAGTTCTTAAAATCTATTAACTAGGACTAGAAACGGTTATAGAGACGGACGCATTAGACTATATACTAGGAGTATGCTTTATATAAAGACATCTAGATAGATAGCATCTAGTGGCATATTATAGTTAAAAGATAACACTACTAGAGTTAAACTATGACATCTATAATAAGGAGTTATTAGGTATAGTTACAGTATTAAAGGAATAGAGAGTATTCTTGCAAGGCACAGAGAAACCATTTATGGTTAAGATGGATTATAAGAACCTAATAGGATTCTTAATAACAAAGGAACTCAACTAAAGATAGGTTAGATGGGCAGAGATGCTTATGGAATACCATTTTAAGATTTAGTATACTAAGGGTACAGACAACATAAGGGCAGATACTCTAAGTTATAAAGCTAAACTACAAAATAATAAAAAGCCATTAGGGGCTTTACTGCGAAAAGATATAGACGGATTAATTAGGTATAATCACCCGAAAATTACAGCAACTTAAAAAGATAATAAACTAGAGAAAGTCTATAAGATACTAAAAAGCTTTTAGGCACAAAGAATTCTAAAAGCATAGCTAGAAGATCTATAGATGGATATATACGAAAATTAAGAAGCGAAGTATATCCTAAGAAGCATAGCAGAGTAGTTTATGGAGGACTTCCATAAGGGATTAACTTAAGGACATAATGGAGCTATAGGCTTAGTATTAAGACTCTAGGAGGAGTATATTATTAACGGAATCTAAAGGATAGCTAAAAGGGTCACTAAGGAGTATCTAGATTACTAAAGGAATAAACTAACGAGATATAAGCTATATGGAGGGCTATAACCTATCAAAATACCAGAGAGACTATAGGAGGTTATATTATAGGACTTTATTATTAAGTTGCCAAAATTAAAAGATCCTATTACTAGATAAGATTATAACGCGATCTTAGTAATAGTAAATAAGCTTATAAAGTGGGGATACTTTATAGTATGTATAGAAGAAATCTTAGCGGAAGATATTGCTAGAATCTATATTAAAGAAGTGTTTGTAAGATATAGAGCACTAAGTAAAATTATATCGGATAGAGATTTAAGATTTGTAGCAGCATTCTAGGAAGTATTCTTAGCGGAGTAAGGAGTTTAAGTAGTAACTTCTACCGTATATTATCCGCAGACAGACGGTTAAATAGAAAGATTAAATTAGACACTAGAGCAGTATCTAAGGTATTATATCAATTATGTATAAAACAATTGGGTATCGCTATTACCAGTTACACAGTTTGCATATAATGCAACACCTTAAGAAGAAATAGGCATATTACTATTTAAGGCAAATTATGGATATAAGCTAAGAATATTATTGTTACTATAGTAAGTAAAGAAAACAAATAGTATAGCTAAAGAGAGAATAAAGACGTTAATGAATCTTTATGTAGACCTTATGGAATTAGTAAAGAAAGTACAAAAGAGAATAAAAAAGTACTATAATACTAAGAGATCTAAGGGACCAGATCTTAAGGAGGGAGATAAAGTATGGCTACTACACAAAAATTTCAAGAGTTAACGACTAAGTAAGAAGTTAGACTACGTTAGACTAGGACCTTTTAAAATTACGCAAAGGATTTTACTAGTTACGTTTAAGTTAAACCTACTAGCTAAAATAAAGATCTACCCTATATAGTATATTGCAATGCTAGAGCTAGTATATAGGAATGTTAAACCACTGGTTTATAAAGCAGATATATATAGAGGATAAGAAGAAGACGAATAGCAAGTTTTGAAGATTGTTAGTTATAAGGACATTAACGATAAAATATGGTATGAGGTTAAGTGGATAGGCTATACTAAGACTACCTAGGAGCTACTAGAGAATTTAAAAAATGCTATAAGAAAGGTATAGGAGTATTAGAAGAGATTAGGTTAGGCAGTATTAATAAAGAAGGATCGCCAAAGAATGAGTTACCTAAGGGGGACTTAAGAAGAGTAGTTACCGAGCTACTTAGATCTGTTTCCTTCTCTATTAGAGGAGAATCCGTTCTTTTATTACCTAGTTCCTATAAACCTTGTTCCATAAGTTTCCACTTCTTAAAATAAACCTTTTTACGCACCTTCTTAAGACGGATTAACCGAGCGGACGCCGCAAGATGAGACTCGAGGGCCCGTTGCTAAGCATCGGCAGCCTCCCGTTTAGCGTCCTAAGAACGGCGTAATTTAGCAAGAGTAATAGACAGTTTATTATCTAGCCGCGCAGTAGTAGATTAAACACGAGACCCTAAGATAAATTAATTAGGGAACTAGACGACTATTAAGAGTAATAAGTTGTGTATATTTAGTATTAGAGACGGAGCGAACGTCATAGAATGAACGAATATTCGCTTTAGTGCACTCTAAATAAGAGGACGGTTGTTATAAAGATGGGTTTGCTAACGTAATATAAACTAACCCCTCTTTTAAATAATAAGAACACGGAGACGGTATAATCTTACTAAGAGATAATATTGCAGTAATAGTGCGAGCACGACAAGCAGTCGAGGAAGAAGAAATTGCTTTAGGTATAATAAGCAATAATATTAACCAAATTAATTAGACGGATATTATACCTCTAGTAAATAACTTGGAGATATTTTAAATCTTTAAGGACGAAGATAAAGAGGAGGGAGATGGTGTTACGGACGCTTTAAGTATAATATTATAACTACTTAGAGAAGAGACGGAAGAAGCTAGTTGGTTAATATAGGCACGGTCTAGGATGGAGCCGATAGAACTATATGACGAGGAATGGTAACTAAGGTTATATAATATAATCTATATAATCTATATAATCTGTAAGATCTATAATAGAGCAGATAGAGTACACGTATATTATATATAAGAAGGATTTTATAGGAGTACGGTTGTGTATTTAAGGACCCTTAATCCCTACCTAGATAGTTCCTTCCTTATAGTAATTCTTAGAATACAATTAGAGTTAATCTATTGGGCAACCACTCCACCAGTTGTTATTACGTTGTTAACTTTTATACTTGCATTTCCTATACATCTAGCCCAATAACAAGCCTATTGTAGTTCTTGCTACAAGGTTCCGTTATAGATAAGGGGTGCCTATACAGTTGCAGGACTTTAATAAGGATATTTTAAGCGATGATTTAATAATAATAAATAATAATAATAAATTAATAAACTATAAGCCTAAGCCTTTATACGGAATGGGGAGTTTAATATAATATTACAGCGACGCAGTTAATCAAGGCATGAGCGCCGTTTAGAACGTATACAAGCCTATATAATTGGATTGTCTACTAACAAGGATATTAAACTAAGGAGTAAAAGGAGGTCGTGGAAAGAACACGTCTATATATATAGAGCCAAGGCGTAAGCGAACCCCCCTAACCCTATCCGGTTACGCACACTAGTGCTATAACAGTGGTTTTAGGTAAAAATAGAAACTACCTATAATAATAGCATCCTTATTAGGGCCTATTACCCTCTAAGGAAATCCCCTAATAAGCTATAGATAATTTAGATAACAATTACTATAATTTTTATAATAAATAAAGATATTACTGTAGTTCTGCTAGAGTTTGCTCGGAAAATCTAGCCGTTAAAGGGCTAAAAGTTTAACCTACTTAAACCGTAGATAACGACTATATATAGTATCTTATCGATATATTTTATATAGAGGGCTGTAATAATCTTAATCTAAAGCACCAGGTAAAAGCCTTAATTTATAATAAAGATATTAGTAATATTTTATAGGCGTTAAAGATAACAGTAGAAGAATTTATATAGTATATTAATATACTAAAGACACTTTCCTATAAAGATAGATTATTTATTTATCTAGAAGGTAGACACCGAATTAAGGCAGTAAAGCAATTTTTTAATACTAAAGAGAGGTAGTAGGTAGTAGACTTCTATTCCTTTAGTTAGTTCCTAAATAATAACTAAGAAATATCTAACTAGGTATAGATCTCCCTAATATTTATAAAGACGCTTTTTAAACCAACTATTCCCATTCCTATCCCTTCTGTAATGGCGATATTTATCGCAACTTACGCTATTATAAGTCTCGTAATAATCGATGGTATAATATTTAGATTAATCGGCTTTTACTAAGTAAGAGAAAAAATATACAAACATTAACTAAAAGAAGAATTAGTCGTTAAGGCGAGCTTTTAATAATTTAATAGAGTTTATTAGCCTCTAGGCAACGTTTAAAATAGGAACCTTATACTATATCCTAACAATGAAATGCGATAAGGTATTACGTATTTCCTATATAGCTAGAAGCTAGCTAATCTATATTAGGAGCTTATCCATTATCTAAAATATATTTAAATAACTTATTTAGATATCCTTAGAGAACTTTACCCGTATTATTTAAACTTAAGAACTATTCGTCTAATATAACTACTAGCTTCTACGTACTCAAAATATAACTAAGAAGAGATTAAATTATAAATAAAAAACGGACAGTTATTTCCTATAGTAAGAGATAGATATAGTAGAAGAGGAATATACTAACGCATTATAAATATTAAGAGACGCACTCCTTCGCTCCTATTATTTATAGAAGATACTAAGTATCTAAAGGCTCTGGTAAAGGCTTTAAAGTCCCTATTTCCTATAAATATTAATAAAACTCTCCGGTTTAGTATGTATAAAAGCTATTTACGTAATATTAGGGCAAAAATTGAGCTTGCTAAAGGCTCTTTTTACACTATTAAAGTATCTTAAACTATTGCATTTTTTATTACGTATAAAACGATGTGGCTAGCTACTATATATTACTCTCCGCAGCTAACCGGAATCCCTTATCTTAAGGATAAAAGAGAGTTAAAACTAAAGGTAATTATTAGCAAACGTATATAGTCTCTATTTGCCAGTCTTGTATATAAGTAGGGTTATATGTTGCTAAAGATAATTGCACTTTAAAAAGAGAGTCCCAACTAGCAGCTTATTTATTATTTTCTTAAAAACTACTTCTTAAAAAAGCGCTATCGCATTAAGCCATAAATCGAAATTATTAAATAAAAAATTTGCGATGCTATAAAGGATATCACAGCCCGTAGTATATAAAAATCCCTCCTATCGCTTACCTAAAATATATAAAAGTACCCCATAACTTACCTTTGTAGACGTCCTTTTAATAAATCTTATTAAATTAACTAAGAATATCTTTATTTAAGATATATCTATAGGTTAGCAGAGAGGAAGCTAGAGTTATATATTAGCTTATTTACGGTTAAAAGAGATATCTATCTCTCCTTTTTTAGCTACCTAATAGCGGAGGTAAAACTTCTCGCGTTATTCTTAGAACTTTCCGGTAATACTAATATAAGTACATTTTCCCTATTATATTTATCCTTTAAAGTCTCTAATACTTTCTTTAATTTACCGTTTATCTCTAGCTTACCCTAGCTTGCTTTACCTAACTTAGGCAAACTAAAGTAGGCGCTAGAGTAAGAATAAGAGTAAAAGTAAGAGTAAGAGTAAGAGCAAAAGTAAGAGTAAGAGTAAGAGTAAGTGCTAAAGCTGGGGCTAGAGCTAGAGTAGGTGCTAGAGTAGGTGTTAGAGCTAGAGTAGGTGCTAGAGCTAGAGTAGGTGCTAGAGCTAAAGTAGGTGCTAGAGCTAGAGTAGGTGCTAGAGCTAGAGTAAGTGCTAAAGCTAGAGTAGGTGCTAAAGCTAAAGCAGGTGCTAAAGTTAGAGTAGGTGCTAGAGCTAAAGTAGGTACTAGAGCTAAAGCAGGTGCTAAAGCTAGAGTAGGTGCCGGAGCCGGAGTAGGTGCTAGAGTAAGAGCAAGAGCGGGTATTGGGGGAGTAGTGGGGGCGGGTGCTAGACTAACTAGGGGTATTACCGCGGCGGCCAAGATACCCTTTAGAGATGTAGGATATTGCCGATTTGCTAGGATAAGAAGTAATCTATAGGCTTTTCCCGTTCCTATAATTAGATCGATAGAATAATCTAGTAAAAGCTATCTAGCTATTTCCTATTATTTTCTATTTATAGGAAATAAATATTTATCTTTTTCTAAATAATGAAGGTATAAAAAATATAGCACTTCCTTATATACTTTCCGCGCTTAATTATAAATGTTTTTTTACCTTAATAAAAAGGAATAGAGTTAGTACTATAAATACTAGAATAATACATACACTACAATATAGAATAGTCTTATTTGGCCCTATAGGTGGCATAGTGTGTTTAATTAATACAGTTAAGAAGAGGAAAGAGGTTAAATTTTTATTAGACTGTCTTGGTACTTATAACCTTAAGAGCTTTATACAATCCTAGATAATTAACTCTGTAATAAGATTAAAGTAGGACTTAAGTAGTTTTAGTATAAAATATATAAAGCATATACCTTTTAATACATTCTATAACTTAGAGTTTAAATATAATTACGTAATATCTGCTAAGAGAGTAATAATAATTGGGTATTTATATTACTTTAATTATATATCTAGAAATATTATCGTTAATAAGATTAAAAAATAGAAAGAGACTTAGAAATAATTAATTTAATAAAGGGCCCTTATATTATAATTTAAATACTAAGAAAATTTAAGTAATATTTATTTAATTATATCGGCAACAGTTATAGACCACCCGTAGCGGTTTAAGAGATATTAAACGTTAAGGTCACTGTTAAGTACCACCTTATAACTTATACCCTGTTTCTTACTATTATAAGCCTTATTTATCTCGTTCCTAGACCTTTGTTTAAGGTTTAACCGCGCATTAAATACGGAGGAAATAACGGACCTATCTACTCGCCTTTTTACTCTCCGACTAAAACGCGTCTAATAGCCTTAGCATCTTGCTATAAGGGACTTAAGGTTTAGTCTAGGGAAGGTTAAGCGGTATTATATATAAGGGATGCCCTAAGGCTATCTAGGACGCCAGTGGCATTCTTAGCCCGCTAACTAATAGATTATAAAAGGCAAGCATTCTAGCCATATATAGCTTATTGCAAGGCTAGTATACACAGGTATACAAAAACTTGGTATTAATGGTTTAAACATATATACTACCGATTAACGTTTAACTAAATGATAAAGGTAGGGCACTGGGAATCCGTTTCGCTAGCTACTATACTATAACTAAAGAATTCCAGACCAAATTTGGGACGTCTTAATATGTTTAGGTAGAGCTCTAGTTATTTAAGGGGTGGGCTATATATTGGTTAAGTTCCTAGTAATATATTAGGTAGCTAATTAATCTTACGTTTACTAGGGCTGCTACCTTAAACTTAGCCACCTCCTTAAATCCTTAGGGCCGTCGCTAACGTATTTACGCTTACCCCTTATCGCAACCACACTAACGACTTTAGCTCGACTTATGCCCAGCTTTAGATTTTCGGGTTATTATACCGCAATTATTATTATTAAGATTATTTAAAATAGCTATATGGTATAATGCTTCTTATTAACTATCGTTTTATTCTTCTAAGTATTTTAATAGCATTTCCATATTAACTTCTAGCTAATAACTGTATAGTTTTTCCCCTTTATATTTACTACTTATAACCGCAAAACCGTAAGGTAATCGTCTAAAGGATTTTCACGTACTCTTAAATAAACCTTATAACGTAAATAGCTAGAATAATTAGATTAGGTGGCGCCTTTAAATGCTTTAGGAGCGGACCAGGATATAGGTTAAAGAGGAGATCTAATAAACCCGCTTTCCTTGGTATAAACTTAAATACTTCTTAAATAGCGACCCAGACTTTATATTAATACTACTCGGTATAGTATAAGGGCCTAGATTAGATAGTATAGGCCTTTATAAGTTAACCTAAGAGAGGAGGTTTATGCGGCTATAGCCTAATAGGGAAATAAGGGAGTAAATTAAACGGGTTAAACTGCGTGACGTAGGCTTATAGGGGCATGGCTCGGTAAAGAGTAAACTAGATTAGATAGTATTAGCTAAGTTTAGCCTAAGCTACGCAGATTATTATACGGACACGGCCTAATTAAGAGCAGAGGGGTTATATTAGTAAGCCCCCATCGTCTAAGCGAGTAGGGCAGGTATGGCTGATATAGATAAGATAGTTCTGATGTTAACTAGCTAGTAGAGCGGCGTAAATCTAAGGTAGGTATAGCTCTAAGGAGCGCAAGAAGCTATAGTAAGGGGAGTAGTGTTATATAAAGACGGCCTAATACAGAATAAGGGGACCGGATTGGACAAGTCTGATATCTAGAAGTTAATTAAGTGGGGTAAGTTTATGCGAGCACTAATAGCGGACAACGCCGGGGTCGGATTTGACGAATGGCTTAGTAATATCTTTGCATAGGTTTAACCGAGCGGGGCCGGCTTATACAGACGTGGTTTTAATTATAAACGTTAATACAGGATTAGACAGCTCCGGTCTCCGGAAGTTTATCTACTTAGGCGACTTTATGTAAGGGAATCTGGCTAGATTATATGGTGGCGGCGCTCCTTAAACTTAGTAAGTAGGGCAGAATCCTACGGAGCGGAGCATCTAGGTATTATTAGAGTCAGCTAGGGCCAAGTTACATCGGCTACGTTACAATTAATGACGAGTTCTTTGGCACAACTCCTCGCAACCCGCCCTATTAAAACCCTTAAGGTTACGGCGTACTGGCCTAGAGCAAAGCTTAGCACTCTTTATTGAATATCTCGACATCCCCGATCCGGAGACGGCTATATCTTCCTTCTTACCGCCAACGTCGACCGCGCCACGGACAAGGAGCTGGAGATACTGGCGACTGTGGGCCACAATGAGGAAGAGCATGGTAGGGAGGAGCTGCCAGCGGACATTTCATGGATTGTGACGACTAGGGAGTCGAATAACAAGCGCAAGAGGGAGACCATGAAGAAGAGGGAAAAGGAAGAAGGCAAGCGCCAGAGGCAAACGCGAGCGCGAGCGCGGGAGCAGGTGACCAACTCCTCCTCATCGTCGTCGTCTTTCGACATATCACCAGGTAACACTCTAGGTGTTCCGATCATACTAGATAGCAAGGAGCCAGTCAAGAATCCTAATCGCTCTCCACTAGGCTCCACCCAGCTAGACGTCACTAAAATAGCATCTACAATGTCCACTTGTAGTGAATGCGGGATTTCTAAGGAGTTCCTCCAGGCAATATTAAAGCTCGTTCGGCCACGCCTTATAAAAGATAACTCCCTCTTAGAAATTTTTTTAAATGGCGAAGCTATCGATCGAGACGCGTTTATGCTACGGATACATTTTGGTGCGATTAAGCAACATATTAAAGATAAGTCTAATTCTAAAGATAGAGCTCCGAATGATTTTAATTTAGGGGCAAAGCTCGCGGGTTTGTTTAGATCTATGCTAGAAAAGTAGACTTGAAGCCATTTATTTTTCTTCTCGAAGGAAATAATAAAATTCCTCTAATTAACTCGCTAGTAGGCCAGCAAATCACAATGAAGACTTTTAAATATTTAGGACCCCTCCTATCTATCCATGCAAGGGATAAATTTACGTTTATATCGTCGCCTTTACGCCTAGCGTACAAAGAGCCTCCTTCTATAGCGTAACAGAGTTCCTTCCCTACAGCACCACCGTCAAGCTCTTACTACTTATAATACTTATAAAAGGGTCTTATTTAAGCCTTAGAGCCTCACTACAATACTAGGAAGTTATTATTAGCTTTATATCTACTATAGCGCGCAAATTCATGTAAGGTCGCCACGCGGGTCAGTATATACACCCCCCAAAATAAGCTTAGATCCTTCCATTTTAAGTTCAAATATCACATATGTTTAACTTGTTTACACCTAAATCGCAAAAACAACACCACGCGCCCATACCAAGAGCCTGCAGCATCGTCGCAGTCGCGGTCGCGGTCGCGCGGCTGGCTAGCTTTACGGCTGGCTCTACAAATCGCATCGATAACTCTACTCAGCGGGAGCTCTTAGTATTCGAACGAAATACTAGTTACACTACCTGCGAGTGGGCGCGGGCGTGGGCGCAGGCGTAGGCGTGCCCGTAGAAGCAATCTACAGACGTTAAATAGAGGCGGCAGTACCTAATCTAGTTCTTACAGCGCCTCGCAGAGCACTCTGTAGTCCTATCAGTTAACTTAAAACAATCTTAAATATATTAGATGTGTCGTATTTTAACACTTTAATTTTCGCGATTTGGGTGTAAACAAGTCAAACGCACGTGATATTCTAGCTTAAAATAGAAGGATCCAAGCTTGTTTTGGGGGGATATATGTGTATTAATTGGGGGGTATAGCGAGCAGTGGCCTAACCTAAGCAGAAGCGCCCAAAGCGCCCAAAGCGCCTAATACGAAAAGTGTCAAATGCCACACGAAGGGATACAGTGATGTTTACGACCAGCTTCTACCCCCCCTATAGTGAGCACGGCGAGAAATCTAAATTCGCTACACGCATCCAATTTCGCTTCGATCGCCACCAACTGTACATAGCAACTGTAGCGAAAGGCGTCCTAGTTGCCTAGGAGAACAACTAAAGGCGTTCGCTACAATTACTACAGTCATGGGTCATAAGTCTCCGGTCGGAAGCGATTTCCCACCAAAACTCAACCTTTTCGCAGCGCATCTTTATAATAAAAACTATTAAAGTTTAAGCTATAAAATTTAATAATTATAAAGATTTACTTCGTAAATAAAATTATCTATTTAGATTTTAATAATAAATTATTATTCTAAAGATAAATATATTCTAAAGTTTATACACTTAAATTTTAAGCAATTTTAAGCGAATTTATATAGGAAATTAAGATTTTTAACTTTTACTTAACTTTACAGCTTTATAATAATTTTCTACGTTATTATTATAAAATACCAATAGTAGATAGTTTTAATTAAAGTAAAAATCTACCAATAGCTTTAATTTTAACTTAATAAAATATTGTGGTGGGTATAAAATCTTAAGGTATTTTAGGTAAGTTTTGGTATAAAAAGGCTCTAAGCCAGAGACTTTTATTTTAATACTATAGGTTATAAGCTCTATAGTAAAGGAAAATATATAGATTATCTAAGGCGAGATTATACTAATACTTAAGAAATAGAAAAGGACTAATAGAGCTTAATTTAAAGTAAAGAAAACGTTATTTATCTACCTTACTAGATATAAAGAAGTGGGTAAGGATACTACTATACTACTCTAATTTAAAGAAAAAGGAATCCCCCTAATATAGGAAGTTAAAATCCTTAGGGTAATTCTTAATAAGGAGCTATAGTTTAAGGTATACCTAGTAAATAAAGTAGGCAAAGCCACTAAAATAGCGCTAGCGTTACGCAGATTAAAGGGACTATAGTTTAAAAGCGTTAAGTAGCTAGCTAAGAGTTTAGTTCTACTAGTAGTAGACTATATATCGCTAATATAGTACCTACTTACAATATAAAAGTTAAAGTAGCTCCTTTAGTAGGCGCAGAGGATTACGGTATAAGCTATTATTAGGGGGTTTTATACTATTACTCTGCTAATAATAGAGGTAGAAGTAGGCTTACTCCCTTTTAAATAAAGGCTACGTAACTAGGCTATCGCGTTCTAGGTATTAATCTATAAACTAGGTAAATTATATCCTTATTAAATAATTTAAAGATAGAGGCTCTATAAATAGCACCAGTCGCCGCTTTAGAAGATAGTAGAGATATATAAGGATGTCTAGGTAAATAGGGTGCTAGAGGTTAAACCGTATATATACCCGCCGTAGGTGGCTAAGCCTAATATAGTAATATATAAGAATAAAGAGTATACTTAAGCCATTATTAAAGACTATAAGCTAGGGTAGGTTAATATATACGTTAATATATTAGTGCGTAATAGTAGGGTAGAAGTTAGCGTATATACTACGCTATTTAAAGTAATACTTTTAAAAACGGTAGTAGGCTTTAAGTAGGCTAACGCCTACCTAATAAAGCTTTTAGTAATTAGTAAGGCAGCTAACTAGCTATAAAACCCTATATATATAGTTATTAACTAAGTAGGTTTTCTAATACCTACTTCTAGTATAAGAATATTCTCTAACTTATAATTAGCGTTACTATTAGTATAAAGCTAAAGGGCTAAAGCTTACTAGGAAATAGTTATAAAGATCTTAAAGAAGCTCTAGCTAAATAATATTACGCTATACTAAATTTTAGGCTACTTAGGATTTATA
>Ga0307515_10010311_pt1 | contig 17925 bp, 16 predicted proteins | sample 17_EM_MG_FD_194513 | JGI IMG/M metagenome (GOLD analysis project Ga0307515, IMG submission 194513) | Populus trichocarpa ectomycorrhiza microbial communities from riparian zone in the Pacific Northwest, United States - 17_EM | ecosystem: Host-associated > Plants > Roots > Unclassified | place... | reverse complement strand
ACTCGCAGGCGGCCGCCACCTTGGGGCCGATGGAGCCGGCCGCGAAGGGCAGGGCGCTCAGGGTCTCGGGTGAGGCCGAGCGCACATTGCGCTGTGTCGGCAGACCCCAGTCGAGGGCCACGGCCGGTACGTCGGTGGCAATGAGCAGCAGGTCGGCTTGAAGCTGTTGCGCCAGCAGGCCGGCGGCGAGGTCCTTGTCGATCACGGCTTCGACGCCTTGCATCTCATGGCCGACACCGCGGGCCACCACCGGGATGCCGCCGCCGCCGGCGCAGATCACCACGGTGCCGTGGTCGAGCAGCGCCCGGATGGAGCGCAGGCCCAGCACCTGCCTTGGCCGTGGCGAGGGCACGGCGCGGCGCACGCCGCTGCCATCGGCCACCATGTGCCAGCCGCGCTCCTGCGCCAGCGCCGCGCCGCGTGCGGTGTCGAACACCGGGCCGATGGGTTTGCTCGGCGCCTTGAATGCCGGGTCGTCGGCGTCGACCGCGACCCGTGTGAGCAAGGTCGCGACGCTGCGCCCCGCGGGCAGGCAGTTGGCGATCTCCTGCTCGAGCAGGTAGCCGATCATTCCTTCGGTCTCGGCGCCCAGCACGTCCAGCGGGTAGGGGTGAACCTCGCGGTAGGCCTCGTTCTGCAACGCCAGCAGCCCGACCTGCGGGCCGTTGCCGTGTGCCACCACCAGGCGATAGCGCTGGGCGAGGCGGGCGAGTTGCGTGGCGGCGACGCGGATGTTGTGCAGCTGCGTCGGCGCTTCGAGCGGCTCGCCGCGCCGCAGCAGCGCATTGCCGCCCAGCGCGACGACGAGCAGGGGAGCGTCGGTCATGCCGGTGTCACAGCTTGATGACGCTGGTGCCCAGCAGGTAGGCGGCGAGTGCCGCGGCGACCAGCAGCAATGCGGCGCCGATCGATTCGGCGGTGGTGAAGACGGTGCGCTTCTGCTCGCGCCGTGCCCAGGCAAAGACGAGCAGGCCCGGGGCGTACAGCAAGGCGCTGAACAGCAGGTATTTCGGGCCGGCGGCGTAGAGCAGCCACACGCAGTACAGGCTGGCGAGCCCGGCCAGTGCGATGTCGCGCGAACGGGCGCGTTCGCCGCGCTCGTAGCCGGTGCCGTTCCAGGCCGAGCGCAGCGCGTGCACGCCGGTCAAGAGGTAAGGCACCAGGATCATCGAGGTGGCGAGCGTGATCAGCGCGAGGTAGGTCGCGTTGGCCCACAGCGTCAGCAACAGGAAGCCTTGCGTCGCGCCATTGGTGATCCACAAGGCCGTGGCGGGCGAGCCCTTGGCGTTCTCGCGAGCCATCACGCGAGGCATCAAACACTCCCTGGCCGGCGTGTACAGCGACTCGGCGGCGAGCAGGATCCACGCGAGCAAGGCACCACCCACGGAGACCAAGAGTCCGATGCTCACGAGCGCTGCGCCCCACGGGCCTGCGGCCTTGTTCAGCACACCGGCCATCGACGGGTTCTTCAGCGAAGCGAGGTCGGCCTGGCCGAGCACACCCAGCGAGAGCAGCGACACCGCCATCAGCAGCGCCAGCACGGAGACGAAGCCGATCAGCGTGGCCCGGCCGACGTCGCTCCGACGAGCGGCGCGTGCTGAGTAGACGCTGGCCCCTTCGATGCCGATGAACACCCACACGGTGACCAGCATCGTGCTCTTGACCTGGTCGAACACGCTGCCGAGCTTGGCCGTGGCCCAGAAATCGGTCTGGAAGGTGTCGATGCGAAATGCCGCAGCGACCAGCAGCACGAACAGCAGCAGCGGCAGCAGCTTGGCCGCCGTCGTCAGCGTGTTGGCCATGGCCGCACTGCGCACACCGGCCAGCGTGAGGCCGTGCATGAGCCACAACAGCACCGAAGCGCCGACGATGGCCGCCGTGTTGTTGCCCTCGCCGAACACCGGGAAGAAGGTGGCCAGCGCGGCGAAGAAGATCACCAGGTAGCCGGCGTTGCCGATCCAGGCGCTGATCCAGTAGCCCCAGGCCGAATTGAAGCCGACGAGATCACCGCCGGCGGCTCGTGCATAGGCATAGACGCCGTTGTCGAGCGTCGGTTGCCGCGTGGCAAGTGATTGGTACACGAAGGCCAGCGTCAGCATGCCGGCGCCGGTGATGAGCCAGCCCAGCAGGATGGCGCCGGCTCCTGCGCCGGATGCCATGTTCTGCGGCAGGCTGAAGATGCCGCTGCCGATCATCGAGCCGATGACGAGGGCCGTCAGCGCGATCAGCTGCAGGGGCCGGCGTGCTGTGCCGGCAGGCTGCGCGGTGGTGTCTCCCTTGGGTGCGCTTTCATCGCGACCGGCGGGTTGCCAGGTGGGCGTGGATGTCTGCATGGTGTTTCCTCGATCGGCCGTGTTTCGGCCTGAGGCGCCAAGGTAGTCGCGTGTGGCGCCAGGGCATTTGCGCTGGCTCAAGGTCTGGCCATGCCGGCTGCAAGTTGCGGGTTGTTGGATCGTGCAGCCGGCGGGGCTGTTCACGGCCGAGCTTTCGGGCTTGATGCAGCGCAAGCCCGCGGCGCACTCGCTGCCTAGACTGCGTGAATGAATGGCAGCGGAGAAGGAACGGGCGCAGCGACAACCGCGATCACGGTCGACGCGTCAGCGTGGCACCTGGGCGTGACGCGACGGCGTGTTCTCGCGCAGGCCGCGACCCTGGGCTTGGCGGGCGCATCGCTGTCGGCCTGTTCTGCTACCGACGCCGAGCAGGAGGTGGCGCGCGCTTTGCGACGCACGGGCATTCAAGCCATCGAAGGCCGCAGCGAGTTGATGCGCGAGCTGATTCGCTGCGCGAGCCTGGCGCCATCGAGCCACAACACCCAGTGCTGGCGATTTCGGCTTCAAGACCGTTCGATCACCGTCGAACCCGACCTGGCGCGGCGCTGCCCGGTGGTCGACCCGGACGATCACCACCTCTTCGTTTCGCTGGGCTGCGCCGTTGAAAACATGAGCCATGCGGCACGAGCGCATGGCTTGCAAGCCACGCCCCGGTTCGATGCACGAGGCAACGGCTCCGTGGTGGTGGACCTGGAGCCGACGCGAGCGGCGAGTTCGGAACTCTTCAGCGCGATGGCTTACCGGCAATGCACGCGGGGTGACTACGACGGCAAGGCGGTGTCGAACGAAGACCTTCACCAGCTGGAACAGGCCGGCACCGGCAACGGCGTGCGCGTGCTGCTGCTGACGCAACGCTCCGCGATGGAAACCGTCCTGGCGCATGTGATTTCGGGCAACACCGCGCAGATTCGCGACCCGGCGTTCGTCGAGGAGCTGAAACTCTGGATTCGCTTCGGCGCCGATGAAGCGGTGCGTACCGGTGACGGGCTGTTCGCGGGCGTGTCGGGCAACCCGTCCATGCCCCGGTGGGTCGGCAGCCGTTTGATGGAACTGGTCTTCACCGCCAAGTCCGAGAACGACCGGTATGCGCGGCAGCTGCGCAACTCGGCCGGGTTGGCGCTGTTCGTTTCGGACACCAGCGACAAGGCCCACTGGGTCGAGGCCGGGCGCTGCTATGAGCGCTTTGCGCTGCAGGCCACAGCGCTCGGAATCCGCAACGCCATGCTGAATCAACCGGTCGAAGTCGGGGCGATTCGCCCTGCATTCGCAGCGGCCGTCGGTGTCACCCGCGGGCGCGTGGACCTGGTGGTTCGCTTCGGGCGCGGGCCGACGATGCCTTGGTCCATGCGGCGCCCCGTCGACGCTGTGATCGTGTGAACGAGCGCCTGCACACACCATGCTGAGCCACACCCTCGATACCGCGCGCGACCTGGGCCGCCTGCAGCAGATCGTGGCCGTGCTGGTTCGCCATGGCCTCGGCGATGCAGTTCGCCGCATGGGCTGGGCCGACGTGCTGGAGAAGGCGGGCCGCCTGGTGCATTGGGACAGCGCGGCCGACCTGGCTCGCCTTGAACCGCCGCTGCAGGTGCGCCGCGCGCTCGAAGAGCTGGGCCCGGCCTTCGTGAAGCTGGGGCAGATTCTTGCGGGGCGCGCCGACCTGTTCGGCCCCGAGTGGATCGCCGAGTTCGAGAAGCTGCACAGCCGCGTGCCCGCGGTGCCGTTCGAAGAGCTGCGTGCGCAACTGGCCGAAGACCTGGGGGGCGAACCTGAAGACATCTTCGGCTGGTTCGACGTCAAGCCCTTGGCGGCAGCGTCCATCGCGCAGGTTCACCGCGCTCGCTTGAAGGACGGTGCCGAGGTCGTCGTCAAGGTGCGCCGGCCGGGCATCCGGCGAGTGATCGAAGCCGACCTGCGCCTGCTCGAACGCCTGGCCGCGCTCGCCGCCCGCGAGTGGCCCGATCTGCAACCGTACCGGCCGGTGGAGCTGGTGCGGCAATTCGGCCACTCACTTCGCCGGGAGCTTGACCTTGCGAACGAATGCCGGCAGGCCGAGCGCATCGCAGCCAACTTCAGCCAGCAGCCCGGCATCGTGATTCCGAAGGTCTACTGGGAGTGGACGCACGAACGCGTGAACGTGCAGCAGTTCATCGACGGCATTCCGGGCCATGCCGTCGACCGGGTGGACAGCGAGGGCTTGAGCCGCAAGCTGCTGGCGCAGTGCGGCGCGCAGGCGGTGATGAAGATGATCGTGGAGGACGGGCTCTTCCACGCCGACCCGCACCCGGGCAACATCTTCTACCTGAGCGGCAACCGCGTTGCGTTCATCGACTTCGGCATGGTGGGGCGCTTGTCGCCGCAGCGCCGCGACGAGCTGCTCAAGCTGATGCTCGGCCTGGTGCAGCGCGATGCCGCGTCGGTGGCCGACGTGCTGCTGGAGTGGGCCGACGGCAGCGCCGAAACCCAAGAGGCGCTGCTGAGTGCCGATGTCGATGCCTTCGTCGACACGTACCACGGTGTGCCGCTGGCCCAGCTGAGCCTGTCCGCCATGCTGGCCGATGTGACCGGCATCCTGCGCAAGCACCGGCTGATGCTGCCGCCCGACCTGGCGCTGCTGATCAAGGCTTTTGTGTCGGTGGAAGGCATGGGCTGCAACCTGGACCCGGACTTCCACATGGCCGGCGAGGCCTTGCCGATGCTCAAGCGCGCGCTGCGCTCGCGCTACCACCCCAAGGCGATGGCGCAGCGCAGCTGGCGGTCGGTGAACCGCCTGGTGGACCTGTTGGCCAGCGTGCCCGACGACCTCGCCCGCCTGCTGCGTAGCGTTCGCCATGGCGGGGTGCGGGTGCACATCGACATCCAGAGCCTGGAGCGGGTGGGCGACCAACTCGACCGTGCGGTCAGCCGGCTGACGATAGGCCTGGTGGTGGCCGCGCTGATCATCGGCTCATCCATCGTGATGACTGTCAGCGGCGGCCCGCAGATATGGGGGCTGCCTGCGTTCGGCTTCCTCGGTTTCGTGGGCGCCTGCGCTGGCGCCGCCTGGCTGCTGCGTTCGATTTCGCGAGGTGGGCGTGCTCGTTAGAGGGCAGGGGGCACGCTGGAGCAACTGGATCTGCCAACCCGGCCGGTGGCTCGATCGGGGTTCATGGACCACGGCGCATCAGGCGCGCGGTGCGACTGAGGTTGGCAGGCCCGGCCGCAAGAGCGCTCATCAGCATCGCCAATGAAAACTCGATGACCTGCGCTACGTTGATCTTGCTGCGGTCATAGCGCGGAATCCTCTCGGCAAGGATCAATGTCGCCAGTCCATGCTCGACGGACCAAGCCGCGTGCACAACCAGTTCGAGGTCTTTGGCTTGCCAGCCCTGGCTTCGCGCGTAATCGCAAACGGCGTCGGCGAACAGATCGAACGACACCGTGCCGGCCGCGGTCAACTCCTCATACGCATCCCTCACGAGGATGCGCGGGCCAACCATGAGGTTGAACAAGCCCTTCTCGCGTTCGGCGAATCGGACATAGCACGCCATCATCTGGTAGAGCCGACTCAGCGGGTCTGCCGTGCTGGCGATGATTCCGCGCCGCAGGACGGCCAGTTCGCGAAAGCCCTCGGCGGCGATCGCCGCGAGCAAGCCTTCCTTGCCGTCGAAATGATGAGACGGCGCTGCGATCGAGACCCCGACTGAACGGGCCACATTGCGCAAGCTCAGTTCGTGTGCGCCCAGCTCTTCGAGCAGGCGCCGGCCTTCCGCAATGAGCGCGTTGCGCAGGTCTCCATGGTGATAGGTGGGAGCCGGCTTGGGCGCATCTTTGCTGCGCGTTCGTTTGCCCGCTGCGGGAGCCGTCTTGCTCGAGCCCTTGCTGCGTGTTGCGGTCATCGTGGGCTGCTTTTCCATGTCTCTGCTGCGTCCGTGGTCTTCAATCATACGTAGGCAAAGGCTTCTGCTCCGGTGCGCAAGCGGCTCGGTAGATACCCGACTTTGTGCTTCAAAGTTATCACTGATAAGATTCAGGCAACGATGCACCCGAAGCACTGGGTGCAGCTGACGTGAAGGACACATCCACATGAGCGAAGACATCATCCTCAAAGAGCGCCATGGTCTCGTGACCGTGCTCTCGATGAACTACCGGCCCTACAACCTCGTCGGGCCGACCCTGACCCGGCCGCTGCTGTCCGCGTTGCGCCAGGCTGTTGAAGAGGGCTCGCGCGCAGTCGTGCTGCGCAGCTCGCTGCGGCACTTCTGCGCCGGTGCAGACATCTCCCTGTTCACCGCCCGCATCGGCACACAGGGAGAAGGCACGGCCAGCCCGCTCGACACGCTGCGCGGCTTCGAGACACTGCCGATCCCGATCGTCGCGAGCGTGCACGGCGCCTGCCTTGGCGGTGGATTCGAGTTGGCGCTGGCCTGCGACTACATCGTCGCTGCAGCGTCGGCCAAGATCGGCTCGGTTGAAACCGCGCTCGGCTTGCATCCGCTGATGGGCGGCATTCAGCGCCAGGTGCAGCGTGCCGGCGCGGCGCGCGCCAAGGAGATGTCGTTGCTGGGCCGCCGCTACGACGCCGCGACCCTCGAGCGGTGGGGTCTGATCAATCTCGTGGTGCCGGACGACGAGCTTGACGCGGCTTCGATGACGGTGGCGCAGGAGCTGGCCAATGGGCCGACGGTCGCTCACGCCGCGACCAAGAAGCTCGTGGCCATCGCCGTCAACGAAGGTGTTGAGGCCGCAGACCAGGCGATGGCCGAAGTGCAGAAGCCGATCTGGGCTTCACAAGACCTGAAGACAGGGCTTGCGTCGTTCAAGGCGAACGGGCCGGGGCTTGCCCAGTTCGAGGGGCGCTGAGCATGCCTGGACCCTTGCAAGGCCTGAAGGTCGTCGACTTCTCGCGCGTGCTCGCGGGCCCGCTGTGCGCGCGCACCTTCGCCGACCTCGGTGCCGAAGTCACCAAGATCGAGCCGCCGCGCCCGGACGTCTCACGCTTCTCCTACCCCGCGGTCGACGGCATGTCGGGCTACTACGCGCAGCAGAATGCCGGCAAGCGCAACGTCAGCGTCGACCTCAACGTCGCCGGAGCGCGCGAACTGGTTCTCAAGCTGTGTGACAGCGCCGACGTGCTGGTCGAGAACTTCCGCGCCGGAACGCTGAAGTTCTTCGGCCTGGACTACGAGACGCTCGCCAAGCGCAACCCGCGCCTGGTCTACGTATCGATCACCGGATACGGACAGGGCGGCCCGTGGGCGTCGCGCATGGCTTACGCGCCTACGGTGCAGGCCGAGGCGGGCTTCACGCACAACACGTTGCGCCATTACGGCGACGCTCTGAGCCGGCCCAAGACCGATCCGCTGTCGCACGCTGATGTGTATGCCGGGTTGCAGGCGGCGATTGCCGTGCTCGCCGCGCTGAAGCGGCGTGAGGTGACCGGGCGCGGCCAGTACATCGACGTTGCAATGGCTGCGGTGATGATGTCGATCAACGAGCGCGCGCACGTCGACCTGGCCGGTATCGACACGGGCGCTGAGCCGGCAGTGCTCGGTGCAACCGATGGGGCGTTCTTCCGCGGTCCGGGCGGCGAGCAGTTCGTCACGCCATCCAGCCTGGTCAGCAGCTTGACGTTCCCGAGCTACCTGCGGGCGATGCGGCGTGGTGACCTGGCGCGCGATGCCCGCTTCGAAACAGCCGAGCTTCGCTTGCAGAACTTTGCGCAGTTGCACGCGCTCGTGCAGACCTGGATGCTGACCTTCCGCGACATGGCATCGCTCGACGCGCAGCTCGACGAAGCCAAGATCGCGATGGGCCAGATCCGCAGCTTGAAGGAATTGGCCGACACCGAGTGGGCCGCGTACTGGGGCGCGGTGCACGAGGTGCCCGATCGCCGCGGCGGAACCTACCGCTTGCAGGGGCGCCCGTGGCGCTTCTCGTCCGACACGCTCGACCCGCCGGGCCTTCCTGCATTTCGCGGCGAGCACAACTTCGAAGTCTTCTCCGAGCTGGGTTTCAGCCCGGAGCAGATCGAGCAATCGAGGGCCGACGGCATCTTGCTGGAGCAGCCGCTTGTCGCCCAGCCGGCCAAGGCGGCATAGCCGAAAGACCGCATGCGCGCCCTCGACCATACGCATGACGCCGCAGCCCGCTGCTGGGTTGAGAGCGCGAACGCCCCCGATGCCGACTTCCCGCTGCAGAACCTTCCCCTGGGTGTCTTTGCCCGCGGTGGTACCGGTGAAGGGCGGATCGGAGTCGCCATTGGCGACCAGGTGCTGGACGTTGCGGCGGCGCTTGACGGTGGGCTGCTGCCGCGCCTGAAGCAATCCGAAGCGGCGCTGCGCAGCGACTGCCTCAATGCGCTGATGGAAAGCGGCGAAGCGCCACGTCGTCTGCTGCGTGACGCGGTGTTCGAGCTTCTCAAGACCGGAGACAGCCGCGAGCAAGCGGCACGACGCTGCCTGGTCCCGATGGCCGGTGTGCGCATGCTCGCGCCAGCTCGGGTCGGTGACTTCACCGACTTCTTCACGTCGATTCATCACGCACGCCGAACCGGAGCGTTGGCTCGCCCCGATGCGCCGCTGCACCCCAACTTCCGCAGCATGCCGATTGCCTATCACGGCCGCGCATCGTCGCTGGTCCCGAGCGGGGTCGACTGCATCCGTCCACGGGGGCAGGGTGTAGTCGCAACCGACAAGCACAGCTACCTGCCGACCGCGAGGCTCGACTTCGAATTGGAGGTCGGGGCCTACGTGGGGCCGGGCACTGAACTCGGGGCCACGGTCGACATCGACGAGGCCGAGCGGCACCTGTTCGGCCTGTGCCTCGTCAACGACTGGTCGGCACGCGACATCCAGCGCTGGGAGAGCCAGCCACTGGGGCCGTTTCTCGCCAAGAGCTTCATGACGACGGTCTCGCCGTGGGTCGTGACGCTCGATGCGCTTGCCCCCTTTCGCGTCCCGGCACCGAGGAGGGCCGATGACGATCCGCCACTGTCGCCGCTGCTGACTTCGGCGTCCCACGAACGCAGCGGCGGTCTAGCGATCTCGTTGCAGGTCGCGCTGCAGTCGGAGTTGATGCGTCGCGACGGGATGGAACCGTTCGTCCTGTCGCGCCCCGAGTTCGCCGACCAGTACTGGACGCTGTTCCAGATGCTGGCCCATCACGCGAGCAACGGATGCAACCTGCGCAGTGCGGACCTGCTGTCCAGCGGCACCGTCTCCGGGCCTGGCCGCCAAGAAAGCGGGTGCCTGTTGGAGTTGACGGCTGGAGGGCGCGAGCCGCTTTTGCTGCCTTCAGGCGAATCCCTCACCTTTCTCGAAGACGGAGACCTGGTCAGCATGAGCGCCGCGTGTGTCAGGGAGGGATTCAGAAGCATCGGCTTCGGCGAATGCAGCGCCAGAGTACGCGGCGTCGCGGTCGACGCAACGACGCGGGGCTCCCCCAGTCTTCGACCGTAGGCCTCAATCCACCCAAGGAGAACACCTTGCTTTATCAGACCATCAACCCCACCACCGGCGAGGCGCTGCGCAGCTTTGCCGACATCTCCGACGCCGACCTCGATGCAGCCGTCGCAACCGCCCACGCGACCTTCAACGGCGACTGGCGCCATCGAAGCGTTGCCCAGCGTGCCGAGGTCGTTGCGAAGGCCGCCGCCATCTTGCGGGCGAAGGCCGACGAGTACGCCCACTTGATCGTGCTCGAGATGGGCAAGCGCATCAATGAAGCGCGTGTCGAGGTGGGCTTGTCGGCGAGCATCCTCGAGTACTACGCAAAGAACGCCGAAGCCTATCTGGCGCCGAAGGCGCTGCCCGAATCGCCCGGCGCGGAGCTGCACACCGAACCGATCGGCGTGCTGCTTGCCATCGAGCCCTGGAACTTCCCCTTCTACCAAGTGGCTCGGGTCGCCGGCCCCCAATTGATGGTCGGCAATGTCTTGCTGCTGAAGCACGCCGAGAGCGTGCCTCAGGCCGCACTGGCTTTTGCGCGCCTGTTCGAGGAGGCCGGAGCACCGGCAGGCGTTTTCACCAATCTCTTCGCCAGCATCGAGCAGATCGGGCGCGTCGTCGAAGACCCGCGGGTTCGCGGCGTCACCCTCACCGGCAGCGAGCGCGCCGGCTCGTCGGTTTCGGAGCGGGCAGGGCGCAGCTTGAAGAAGTCGGTGTTGGAACTTGGTGGAAGCGACCCGCTGATCGTCCTAGATGACGCACCCCTCGACTGGGCGCTCAACAGCGCGCTGATCGGCCGGATGTTCAACACGGGCCAATGCTGCGTTGGTGCGAAGCGCATCATCGTCGTCGGGCGTGAACGCGGGGCTGCGTTTCTGGAGGGCTACGTGCAGCGCATGGGGTCGTTGGTACCCGGCGACCCTGCAAATCCTGCAACGACGTTGGGGCCGTTGTCGTCTGAACGGGCGTTGAATACGCTGCTCGACCAGATCAAGCTCGCGAAGAACGCGGGCGCAAAGGTCGCCGTTGGCGGCGAGCGAATCGACCGCCCCGGGTTCTTCCTGCAGCCGACGATCCTCACCGAGATCGCGCAGACCAACCCGATCTACACGCAGGAACTGTTCGGCCCGGTCGCGTCGTTCTATGTCGTGGACACCGAGGCCGACGCGGTCGCACTCGCCAACGCCACGCCGTACGGGCTCGGTGCTTCGGTCTTCACCGCGGACGTCGATCGGGGGCGCAAGGTGGCGGCACAGATCGACAGCGGGATGGTCTTCATCAACCAGCCGTTCCGCACCGCGGCCGAGCTGCCTTTCGGCGGCGTCAAGAACTCCGGCTTCGGCCGCGAGTTGTCGCAGCTGGGCTTCGACGAGTTCGTCAACAAGAAGCTCATCACCGTCGCGCCGGTCGGCACGCCGCCGTTCGGCCCTGTGCCGATGAAGTGAGGCACCCCAGCCACGCGCCTCGATCTCGAAAACTCCCACCACCCCTCATCAAAGGAGATTCCCATGCCCTTGTGGAAGATTTATCACCCAGTCGATGCGTACACGCCTCAGGACAAGCAGGCCCTGGCCGAACGGATCACCAATCTGTACCCGTTCTTGCCCAAGTTCTACGTCGGCATCGTTTTCCAGGACGTGCCAAAGGATTCGTTCTACATCGGCGCCAAGCCGGTCGACAACTTCGTGCGGATATGGGTCGACCACATCGCGAAGAAGCTGGATACGGACAGCCGCGAGGGCTGGGTCAGGATGTGCGACAAGGCCTTGGCTCCCTTCGTCAAGGAGAGAGGCTACGACTGGGAGTTCCACATCGACGAGACGCCGTTCACCTTGTGGTCGATCCAGGGCATGAGTCCGCCGCTCGAAACCTCCGAGCAGTACAAGAGGTGGAAGCTGGAGAACAAGCCGACGCCCGATGCACCTTCGGCCGGCTGACGAGGGGAGCAACCGTGAGCGAATTGCTTGATCTTGTTGTCGAGGCGCATGGCGGCCTGCAGCGCTGGAAGCGTGTGCAACGGGTTGCCGGCGAGATGTCTATCGTGGGCGGCTTGTGGGCCCGCAAGGGTTGGCCCGAGGCGTTGCGCGACGTGCGGGTCAGCGGGCTGTGCCACGAGCAGTTCCTGAGCTATTCGCCGTTCGCCGGCCCGGGAAAGCGCAGCGAGTACACGCCGCAGCGGGTCGCCGTGACGACCGACAGCGGCGAGATCATCGCGGCGCGCGAGCGGCCACGGGATGCTTTCGCCGGCCACACCATGGCGACACCATGGGATGAGCTTCATCTGGCCTACTTCAGCGGCTTCGCGATGTGGAACTACCTGACGACGCCGTTCATCTTCACGCTGGACGGCGTGCAAACGCGAGAGATCGAACCGTGGCAGGAGGACGGCGAACCGTGGCGGCGGCTGCACGTGACCTTCCCCGAGCACATCATCACTCACGGCAACGAGCAGGTGTTCTACATCGATGCCCGCGGGCTGACCCGACGGATGGACTACAGCTCGCCGCTGACGGGCGGTGCGGACAACCACGTCGCCCACTACATGAGCGGGCACAAGGACTTCTCGGGGATCGTGCTGCCGACCCACCGCAGAGCCTATCTGCGCCGGCCCGACGGATCCGCGATGCGCGAGCACGTGATGGTGGCCATCGACATCGCGACCGTCGAGTTCTCCTGACGCCCGAAGCCCTGATGGAGATGGTGTGATGACCACGTCAATACGAGCCCGGTGGCTTCAACCGATCGCCGTGGCCTTGCTCTGGCTGGTAGCCACGCCGGTGCTTGCACAAGCACAAAGCGCTACGGCCTGGCCGAGCGGGCCCCTCAAGCTCGTTGTGCCCTATGCCGCGGGCGGCGGCACCGACATCGTCGCGCGACTGGTCGCCGCGAAGCTGGCGATGGCACTGGGGCGCCCGGTGATCGTCGACAACCGCCCCGGCGGCCGCTCGATCATCGCCTACGAAACCGTGCTGCATGAGCCGGCCGATGGACAGACGCTGCTGTTCAACAACTCATCGCACACGATCCAGGCGGCGTACAAAGGGCTGCGCTACGACCCGGCCACCGACTTCACGCCGGTCTCGGAAGTCGCCCTCGCACCGCTGGTCTTCGTCGTGCCGCAGAGCAACCCTTCGCGCACGGTCCCGGAGTTCGTCGAGTGGACACGCAAGCGCCCCGGCAAGGTGGCCTTCGGCTCGTTTGGCGTCGGCACCGCTTCGCATTTGGCGGGCGAGATACTGAACGGCGCCCAGGGGATCGACATGGTCCACGTCGCGTACAAAGGCTCGGCGCCTGCGCTCAACGACCTGCTGGGCGAACAGATCCAGTCGATGTTCGTCGACCCCGCGGCCGCGATTCCGTACGTGAAGAGCGGAAGGCTCAAGGCGCTGGCGATGACCGGCACCCGGCGCTGGAAGGCCTATGCCGACGTGCCGACATTCGGCGAGCTCGGCTACAAGGACCTGTCGTCTTCCGGCTGGTGGGGCCTGCTTGCGAAGAAGGGGACGCCACCCGAGATCGTGAATCGCCTGGCGGCGGAGCTGAAGAAGATCGTCGCCATGCCTGATGTCGCCGAGAGGCTGGAGGCCCTCGGCGCAGAGGCCTTCGCGTCGACACCGCAGGAGTTCGAAGCCTCAATCCGCAAGGACATGGCGCGCTGGAAGCGCGTCATCGACGAGCGCAACATCGTGCTCGAGTGATCGGTGGCGCTCGGATGTCCGGCTCTCGCTCCGCTCATTGACTGCCTGGGCTGCCGCGGCACTTGACCTCGCCGACGGCGTTGACTGCGTGCGCCTGGATCACCCGCTCGGCCAGGTCCACGCGCAACACTACAACTTCGTCGCTTGAACCTCGTGTAATCTTCACAGCGGACTTCCCCCCTTCCTGATTGGTGACATACCTCAGCCGTCCTCCGTTCGCCCTGAGCCTGTCGAAGGGTGCGCCGTGCACTGCGCTGGCTCCCTTCGACAAGCTGAGGGCGATCGGGAATACAGGCTCAGCCCGAACGGAGATTGACTTCACACCACCCATCTTGGCGCCTCGTCGCTGTTGCGGGGATGTGGAAGCCCCTTCCAATTCCCTTCAAGCGGACCTGCCTACCGCGGTCCGCTTAAGTCAAAAGTTAGGCATCAAACACCTATGCTCCGTCCTCTCATAACCGTACTTGTTGTGCTGTTGGCCGCAACCGAAACGTCCGCTGCGGAAGCGGTGATTGGTGGTAGGTCAAGTACGGGAACGCACGTCACCTTCGAGATAGGCATCGAAAGCGATACCCCTCCTCGGGGCTACTACGTGCCACAAAGTAGGAGTGACGAGTCAGGGGAGTGGACGGCTTCAGGCTTGAGAGCTACCTTCCTTCGCCGCAGAAGGCTTCAGTCTTCTACGCAAGACGAGGAAGAGTCGGTCGTAGGACAGTGCGTATTGCTCAGCCGCGGTGCGCGCAGCTTCATCTCTTGCGCCCTACAACCACACAACGAGATGTCTGGAGCTGTCTACGAGAAGCGGGGCACCAACGCGGATGGAGAAGGCCGCTATGTCTGCGTCAAGGGGTGCTCTAGGAACGCACCACGAACCCTGCAAGGGTCTGGCATCGAGTCAGGCTGCTAAGAGCGCCGCAAGAGCGGCGCCCCAACCCATGCCCATGTCAAACGCTCACCACCGCGAGACTCATACTCAGACGCACCGCCTCAGAGGATTTGGCCAGACTTGGCCCTGTCAGGGTTCGCGAGAACGCCAGCGGAGCGCCGTGAGCCATTGAAGGAGTTCTCTCGATCGCTGGATGTCTCGGAGCAGCGGCGGCACTGAAAGGCCCAGCAGCAGCGCGGCCAGGGGAATCACGAAGACGAAACCCGCGTACTTGAAGCCGAACGCTCCCACGACGCCGCCGAGCACGAACATCGCGACCAGCCCGCCTGCGGTCTGCATGCGAAGGCGGTTGTGCCGGACTGCAGAAGGCGTGGCGTTGGCTCGGCCGTTCCAGTAGAGCATCTTGCCGATCTCCATGCCCAAATCGGTGATGTTGCCGGTCATGTGGGTGGTGCGTGTGCTGCCGCGCGAGGTCTTGGACGCCACGGCGTTCTGCAGCCCCATCATGAACGACAGCAGCAAGACGGTGAGCGGCACGGCGAACGGCGTGCTCCATGTGAGGGTGATGGCACCCATCAAGCCGAATGGGAACATGAGCGCGGCTTCCAGCAGCAGCGGCAGTGCGTAGACGCTGTGGAGGTGGCGCTGGCGCCCCCAGTTCACCATCACCGCGCAGGTGGCCGAGCCGGTGATGAAGGCGGTGATGGCTCCGATGGCGTTCAGAAGAAGCTTCGTGTCGCCCAACACCACGCCGTCGGCCAGCTGCGATGCGAAGCCGGTCATGTGCGAGGTATAGAGGTGCAGGATCAGGAATCCCCCTGCGTTGACGGCCCCGGCATTGAAGGCCAGCAACAGCCCGAGCACGTGGTTCGTTGAAGGTGCCCGGTGCCTGTTGGTGAGAAGCTGAAGTCTGCGCATGGGTGGCAACTTGGTGGGAGTGCGTTGTATGCCCGCGGCCGCCGTGAGTGCGTCTTTCAGCCTGCGGCGGTGACGCGCCAGATCACGTCGCCCACGTCGTCGGCCACCAGCAGGCAATTGCCGGGGCCGATGGCGACGCCGACCGGTCGGCCGTAGGATTCTTTTTCGTCCGGCGCCAGGAAGCCCGTCAGGATGTCGCGAGGCGGCCCGCTGGGGCGCCCGTTCGTGAACGGCACGAAGGCCACCCTGTAGCCGCTGAGCTTGCTGCGGTTCCAGGAGCCGTGCTGCCCGATGACCATGCCTTCGGGAAACCCGGGCAGCGTGCCGGCGGGCAGCCAGCACAGGCCGAGTGAAGCGGTGTGCCCGCCGAGCGCGTAGTCGGGCATGAGGGCCTTGGCGACGGCGGCTGGGTCCTGCGGCACGCGGTCGTCCACCGTCTGCCCCCAGTAGCAATACGGCCAGCCGTAGAAGCCGCCGTCGCGCACCGAGGTGAGGTAGTCAGGCGGCGTCTCGTCGCCCAGGCCGTCGCGCTCGTTGACCACCGTCCAGAGCTGGCCGGTCTGCGGCTCCCAGGCCATGCCCACCGGGTTGCGAAGGCCCGAGGCGAAGATGCGGTGGCCGCCGGTGGCGAGATCGAGTTCGTAGATGCAGGCCCGGCCTTCTTCGGCGTCGAAGCCGCAGTCGCCGATGTTGCTGAGCGAGCCGACGCCGACGAAGAGCTTGCGCCCGTCTGCACTGGGCAGCAGGCTGCGCGTCCAGTGGCCGCTGGGCTTGTAGGTCGTGAGCTTTTGACCGGGCGCGGTGATGCGGGTCGTGCCGTTCGTGTAGGGGAAGGCGACCACGCCGTCGGTGTTGCCAACGTAGAAGGTGTCGCCGAGCAGCGCCATGCCGAAGGGCTGCCTCAGGCCTTCGAGGAACGTCTCGCGCGTTTCGGCCACGCCGTCGCCGTCGGTGTCGCGCAGCAAGGTGATCCGGTTCGGGCTGACGCCGATGGCGGCGGCGCGCCGCATCGTGCTGACCATGGCGTGATCGAAAACGGTCCGGGCGGGGCCGGGGATGGTGACGGACTCGGCGACGGTCACGTCGCCATTGGGCAGCAGGTGGATCCAGCGAGGGTGCTTCAGGCCACTGGCGAATGCATTGACCTTCAGGCCCGGTGCTGCCACAGGCGTGTGCCCCGGTGCCCAGCCCTTGGCCGTCGGCATTTTGAGCGTGGGGATGGCGCCCTGCGGCTGTGCCGCCGGGATCGTCGGCGAGGTGCCGACCGCCTGCAGGCTCACGCCGCCTTGCCGTCGCCGCCACAGGATGGCTGCGTCACCCACCAGCGCGACCGCTCGCGCGAAAACTCCAGACAGGCTCATTGCGCTTTTCTCCTTGGGCTTGCGCACCCGAGGCAGGGTCCACGGGCGCAACATCCCGGCATTGTCGCGTCAGCGAGGGCAGGCCGGGGTGCTGCAGTCCGCAGCGCGATACTGCGACAGCCATCTCCAGGGGAGCCACCATGTCCGATGCTGAAACCCGACGCCGCATCACCTTGTGCAGTGCCTTGGCCCCTCTTGCGGCATTGGCGGCCTGCACGACCACGGCTTCGCTGCCCGCCGGTGCGGCGGCCGCCGTGGCACCTGGGCCTCCGGCTGACGCATCGGAAGCAGCGCACCGGCAGCGCTACATTGGTGGCCGGGCCCGATCCACGGCCTTCACTTGTTCGAGGCGCTTCCATGGCATCAACGCGGCTCATTGCTTTCGCTTCGTTGTGCGCCTGGCCTGCTTTTGCCGGGGCACAGCAGCTCTACCACTGCGGCAATACCTACAGCCAGACGCCCTGCGCGGCCGATGCCACGCCGGCCCGCATCTCGGCCGGCACCGCACCCGACTTGGCGCCCGGCGCCTCGGGCAAGGAGCTCTGCGCGTCCGACGGCGTGGCGCAGCTGCGCTTTCCCGACCCGGACAGCACGCGCATCCAGTCGGTTACCAAGGCCGGCTCCGAAGCCATTCAATATGCCGGTAAGCCCATCGCGGCGCGCAAGTACCACCTGGCCATCAATACCAAGGACGGCAACGGGGCCTACACCGGCGAGCGCGTGTATGTGTGCTACCTGAGCGAAGACGAGCGGCGCGTCCTGAAAGTCGACCTGCGCCGCTGAGCTGCACGGCAGCGCCGCGTGCGGGCGCCTTGGCATCGGCCTTGCTCTGCTCCCGCGCTCCAGAATTTCAGCCCGGCTGGCTTATTCGGGCAATCCCGACAAGCTGCCGCCAAAGTGCGCGTTTGCCTTTAGACTCGCGCCTCGTTTGTCATCCACAAGGTGGCCCATGAAGAAAATCTCTCGCATCGCTCGCCATACCCTGGCGGTCTCTCTCCTGATCAGTGCGGCCTGGAGCGCACAAGCTGCCACCACGCTGATCTATTGCTCCGAAGGCAGCCCCGAGGGTTTCGACCCCGCGCGCTACACCGCCGGCACCACCTTCAACGCCAGCTCGCGGCCGCTGTTCAACCGGCTGGTCGAGTTCGAAGACGGCGGCACGGTCATCCAGCCCGGCCTGGCCGAGCGCTGGACCATCAGCCCCGACGGGCTGGTCTACACCTTCTTCCTGCGCAAGGGCGTGAAGTTCCACACCACGGACTACTTCAAGCCGACGCGCGACTTCAATGCCGACGACGTGATCTT
>Ga0307515_10010310_pt1 | contig 17929 bp, 5 predicted proteins | sample 17_EM_MG_FD_194513 | JGI IMG/M metagenome (GOLD analysis project Ga0307515, IMG submission 194513) | Populus trichocarpa ectomycorrhiza microbial communities from riparian zone in the Pacific Northwest, United States - 17_EM | ecosystem: Host-associated > Plants > Roots > Unclassified | place... | reverse complement strand
CTTAGTAGCCTTCTTAGCAGCCTACCTAGCAGCCTGCCTAGTAGTAGTATAACCCTTAGTAACTTGGCTAATAGCAGTATACCCTATAGTAGAACGGTTCTACGGAACGTCCTAAGGGAGTAGTTATACCAAGGAAAGAGCTGGACAAGACGTTAAAGAAAGAGATTACTGAAACGTTAGATGAGGATAAGATATAGGTGGACTCTAGTGGAAATCGACAGGTAGACTCTAGTGGAAATTAATAGGTAGACTCCGATGGAAATTAAGATTAAGTGACTAATTAAAAGGAGCTTAACCCTTAAGATGATAAAGTAATAGGCCCGCGAGCTCCGCCTATAAAAGCTCCGTCTATATAAGCTCCGTCTGCGCAAGCTTTGTCCGCATAAGCTTTATCCGCATAAGCTCCGCCCGCGCAACCTCCGTCTGTGTAACCTCCGTCTGTATAAGCTCCGTCTATACAAGCTCCGCCCGCATAAGCTCTACCCCAAGCTCTGTCTACACAAGCTCCGTTTATACAAGCTCTGTCCGCACAAGCTTTACCCCAAGCTCCGTCCGCGCAAGCTCTGCCTACACAAGCTTTACCCGCATAAGCTCCGCCCGCGCAAGCTCCGTTAGCGTAAGCTCCGTTAGCGCAAGCTCTACTAGCTTTACCCTCTTCATTAACTAAAGCTAAGGAGATATGGTAGCTAAGCTTGTATAAACCTCCGCAACCTGCCCAGCAATTACTGCCTACGGCAACCGCCTCTACCCTCCCCCTACTGCATATGGACCAACCTATATATAACCCCTGCCTTCCCTAAAACGAGCTATATAAGGTAAAGCCTATAGCTAAGGAGCCCGTTATATGGGAGAAGGAATACCCTAGTTAAGGAATATATACTACCTACTTTACGGACTACCGCTACCGCTAGCAGTACCGAAATCTACTGCCTACACTGCCGTTTTGACCACCCTTAAGCTTAACCTATATTTAAGAGTCTTTTGACTAAAACCTGTACTACCTTACCAGTACTGAGATCTACCGCCTATACCGCTGCTTCGGCCACCTGTTAGCCGAAAAGCTGTATAGAGTCCTTAAATGCTTTGGATATAACGACGTTAACAGAAAGGCAATTGACTACCTAACTAAATACTGCTTCTTTTACTAGAAATATGGACGTTCCCTAGGCTGATTTAAGTTTACTACTACTAAGCCGCCTATTAGTTATAAAATATATCCGTAAAAGTATACCTGGGATATCTTACGGACCTGCTGGATTAACACGTACGTTGGACCCCCGTAGTATATCACCTATAACGCTGGTAGGAACTTTATTAGTAAGGAATTTTAGCAGTATGCTACGGCTATGGCTATCTCTATAAAAGCTGTTCTAGTTGAGGCGCACTGGTCCGTTGGGCTTGTTAAGCGAGCTTACCTAGCTCTATAAAGAGCTTACTAGATTATTACGGACAAATGCAAGGACATTTAAAAGGAACTGGCTCTATAGATGGCCGTAAAAGCCGTTAATGACACCGCTGGCCCTAATGGACTAGTACCCACCCTATTAGTCTATGGAGCCTACCTAAGGATAAGCAACCTGAACCCCCCTACCTTGTCTATTACGGAATAAGCAGCTATAATATAGAAGGCAATGGCTGAATGTAGTTAAGCTATAGGTTACCGAACGGGTAAAGAGAAAGGGAGATAAGGAAAATAGTATAAGTGAGTTGGTTAATCGGGGTACGGTTTATTTACGACCTATTAGAAGGCCGTATGGTTTATCTATAGCCTATTGGAAAGCTATACGGTTTACTTTACGGACCATAAGTAGGACTTATGGTTTGTTTATAGCCTATTAGAAGGCCGTACGGTTTATTTTATGGACTGTAAGTAGGACTTATGGCCAGCTTAGAGCACCGTTTAGAAGGTAACCCAGAAGGTACCTTAGGAAGGAATTTCCTATGTTTTTCTATATTTTATGGTTTTATTTTTATGCATTTTTTTATGTTTTATGGTTTTATTAAAGTAAATTACAAAGGCTATACATAAGCGGTTCTATTTTTTTAAGTACCGCTAGCGTATAATTACAGCACCTATTATACGGAGGAATTTCCTATATATTTTTTGTGTTTTATAGTTTTATTTCTTATATATTTCTTTTATATTTTACGGTTCTGTTAAAGCAATTACGGAGGCTGTATATAGGTGGTTTTATTTTTCAAGTACTGCTAGTGTCTAATTATAGCACCTGATGTACGAACGCGTATTTACGCGTTTGGTACACTAGGTACGCGTTTACGCGTTTAGTACACTAACCACTCGCTTACGCGTCTGGTGTACTCCTAAAGCACTAACTAATTAGGGGGAGGTCGCATTAGTATATAGACCACGTAGTCTGCTTTAATATAAGAGACAGTCACCACTATCCCAAAGAGCATATAATACTATACGTATTTCGTGCCCCGGGATATGACTCACTCGTACTATTAAGTTAGTACGAACAGATAGAAAGGTTTAATTATTTCTGCCTATATTAATAATACTAAGATTATCTATAAAGATATAGCAGTAGTTAATTAGATAAAAGTAGAGCTTAAAGCGGCCTTTTAAATAATAGATCTTAGGCTAATAAGCTTTTACTTAGGTATAATAGTTATAAGAGATCGAATAAAGAAGAAGATTATATTTTTATAGCGAGCCTACCTTATTAAAGCTTTTAAACGCTTTAGATTATAAAAGGCTAATACCTTACTAGTACCTATAAAGTACTTAATTAAGCTAGTAGCTAATTAAGAAACTACTAATAAGAATAACGTTAGAAAATACTAGAGTATAGTTAGTTTAGTTATATTTCCTATAATAGAAATAAGGCTAGATATTGCCTTTACGGTATTAACAATAAGCCGTTTTGCTTATAATCCTACCTCTACCTATATAACGGCCATAAGGCTTATCCTTTAATACTTAGCCGGCTTACTTAATAGAGGAATTACTTATAAAGGCGATAAGGACCTAGACCTTATACTAATTGGCTTTAGTAACGCTAACTAGGGATAAGATAAAACTATAAGACGCTCTATATTAGGCTTTATATTTATATTAAACGGAGGACTAATTTTATAGAAATTAAAGCTATAAGCTACCGTTTTGCTATTAATATACTAGTTAGAGTATACGGCTCTAACGGCTGCAGTAAAAGAGGCTATATAGCTTTAACTTTTACTTACTAAATTAGGCGTACTAGACTAGAACAAATAGTTTACTAGAATCTTAATTAAAACTAATAATTAAGCTATAACGGAACCTTATAGCAAGTACTACAATAGGCTCGTTATTAGGCTAGGTATATAGTAGTAAGTTCTTTAATCAACGTCTGATACGGATCCTATCTAGGCCTACGCAGACTACTCTGTATATAAGGGAAACTTATAAACTGACAAGAAGAAAACCCTTGTTGATGTAGGGGACGGAAAAACCCTATAAGCCACCTCAGTAGGATAAAAAACCCCTGTTTTGCCATGTCCGTCCGTAGCGGCGGCCCTACGGGCCTATAGCTACGTCCTGTCCTCCTTGGATGATTCGAACTCCTTAGGAACCACTACTTCCTTCTCTAGCTTATCCAAAGCTAGGGTTCACTACGTCCTAGCTAGGCCTTGCCGATCAATTACTGTGCTTATAGTTGTGTTCCGTATCTTAACCACCCCCTATATGCTATCTCTTATTAACCATTGCCATATACGCCATGCCTCCCCCCCTAGGCCTATTAAAGGCGTAAGGGGGATTCATCCGTTCTAACCACCTAATACTAAACGGCGAGCGGGATGTGTGTGTGTGTACTCCGGGTATCTTTTATGCCTAGGCCCCAGTTGCTAGGCCCTCTCTAAGGGTCACCACTCCGTTAAGAGGAGACAAGGAAAACCATATCTTGTGATCCGGCTGCTAGTTGGTACGGCAGTAAGGCGGTGAGTAACCGTATGCTCCGCGGGCGATTGCCCTAGGGGTTGGGAGGGGCCGTATATTTGCTCGTTTGTTCGTTCGTTTGCGTTTACTTGTTTGTCGATGTGAGGTCGTTAATGCTTTCTACTGGGGGACGGGGGATGATATTGAATACTGTGCATCCATGTTGGATCGTACAGGTGCCCTGGATAGGAGAACAGCGTAGTAGTCGTCGTATTGTAGAGAGCCAACAGTAGTGGTTTTTAAGATCTCACCATCTGAAAAAATTTCACCACCGCCCTCAACGCCTATAACCACCACCGGTCCTGTCCGCACGCTGTGCGACGTCTCTGCGTTGGCTCTGGATCTAAACTTCGAAGACTAGGTTTGTAGCCGTCACCACGTACAGGTGCAGAGTCCGATTTTAACGGCCTAGGCTAGGTATATAGGTGATATAAATTAAAGTTAATAACGTAATAATAACTAGTAGAGTGGTTGCCTAATAGATTAACTCTAATTATATTCTGAGAATTACTATAAGGAAGGAGCTATCTAGGTAGGGACTAAGGGTCCTTAAATATATAACTGTACTCCTATAAAATCCTTCTTATATATAATATACGTGTACTTTATCTACTCTATTACGGATTATATAGATCCTATAGATTATATAAATTATATTACGTGACCTTAGTTACCATTCCTCGTTATATAGCTCTATTAGCTCTATTTTAGACCGTACTTATATTAACTAACTAGCTTCTTTTAACTCTTCTCTAGGTGGTTATAATATTATACTTAAAGCGTTTATAACACTATCTCCCTCCTTTCTATCTTCGTTCTTAAAGATTCCTAATATCTCTAAGTTATTTACTAGAGGTATAATATCTATCTAATTAATTTAGTTAATATCGTTGCTTATTATACCTAAAGCAATTTCTTCTTCTTTAACTGCTCGTCGTATTCGCACTATTGCTGCGATATTATCTCTTAGTAAGATTATACCGTCTCTATATTCTTGCTATTTAAAAAAGGGGTTAGTTTATATTGCGTTAGCGAACCCATCTTCGTAATAACCGTCCTTTTATTTAAAGTGCACTAAAGCGAATATTTGTTTATCCTATAACGTTTGCTTTATCTCTAATACTAAATATACACGACCTATTACTTTTAATAGTCGTCTAGTTCCCTAATTAATTTGTCTTAGGGTTTTATATTTAATCTACTGCTACGCAGCTAGATAATAAACTGTCTATTACTCTAGCGGAGTTATACCGTTCTTGTGACGCAGAATGGGAAGCTGCTGATACTTAGTAACAGGCTCTTAAGTCTCATCTTACAGCGTTTACTTAGTTAATCCGTCTTAAGAAGGTTTATAAAAAGGTCCGTTTTAAGGAATAGAAACTTATAAAATAGGGTTTATAAGAACTTAGTAATAAAAAAATGGATTCTCCTTTAATAGAGAAGAAAATAAATCCGAGTAGCTCGGTAACTGCTCTTCTTAGGTCCCTCTTAGGTGACTTATTCTTTAGCGATCCTTTTTTATTAATATTACCTAACCTATCTCTTTTAATACTCCTGTACCTTTCCTATAGTATTCTTTAAATTCTTTAGTAGCTCCTAGGTAGTCTTATTATAGCCTATTTACTTAACCTTATACTATATTTTATTATCGATGTCCTTATAACTAATAATCTTCAAAACTTATTATTTATCTTCTTCTTGTCCTCTATATATATCTACTTTATAGACTAGTGGCTTAATATTCCTATATACTAGCTCTAGTATTATAATATACTATATAGGGTAGATCTTTATTTTAGCTAGTAGGTTTAACTTAAATGTAACTAGTAAAATCTTTTATATAATTTTAAAAGGTCCTAGTCTAATATAGTCTAACTTCTTACTTAGTTATTAACTCTTAAAAATTTTGTATAGTAGCTATACTTTATCTCCCTCCTTAAGATCTAGTCCCTTAGATCTCTTAGTATTATAGTTATTCGTACTAACTTAATAGCACGAGTGAGTTGTATCCACGGGCACGAAATACATGTAGTATCGTATGCTTGTTTGGATAATGGTAACTGTTAATTATATAAAGCAGACTACGTGGTCTATATACTAATGCACCTCCCCCCTAATTAGTTAGTGCTTTAGAAGTGCACCAGACGCGTAAGCGGGTAGTTAGTGCACTAAACGCGTAAACGCGTACTTGGCGTACCGAACGCGTAAGCACGCGGTTAGTACGACAGGTGCTATAATTATACACTGGCGGTACTTGGAAAATGAAACCACTTATATATAGCCTCCGTAATTGTCTTAATAGAACCATAAAACACATAAGAAAATATATAGGAAATCCCTCCTAAGGTGCCTTCTAGGTTGCCTTCCAAATAGTACTCCAAGCTAGCCGTAAGTCCTGATTACGGTTCGTAAAATAAACTATACAACCTTTTAACGGGCCGTAAATGCACCATACGGCCTTCCAACGGGCCGTAGCTAAACCATAAATGCTCCGTTAGTCTCGCTCTACCTATTTTATAACCTTTAGGTTGAGCTTATTTGTATTAATTAGGGTTTTAAGAGCTTAACACAGCTTTGCCTTAGTTATGGCGTCTACTAGGTTATCTCCGCTGCTAATCCATTTAACCTCCGTAATCTTACGTTGTTTATAGGCCTAATATAAGCACATTAGGTTAACCATAAGCCTCTTCTCTTATATTGTACCTAGTTTAACTAGGCAGTTATAAAGGGACTTTAAATTAGTGCATAAAACTAGGGGTAACTGCTCTAGTTATAAAATCTTCTGGACCATTAATTTAATTGCAGCTGCTATATTAAATCCATAAGCTAGTGCATATAGTTTAGAAGCTAGTACACTATAGGTTACTTATTTACACTTAATTAAAGACCAGTATAGTATATTTGCGTCCTAATTACGGTCCGTAAGTACAATTACAAAGCCAATTTATGATAATAGGTCTTTATTATTGGCGAAGGAGGCGTCCGTAAATACTAGTAGGCTAAGGGAGTTCAGGTCTAGTGGTATAAAGGTAAGTCCCCTTACACCTTACTGCATTATCAATTTGCTACTAAATGCGCTTATTAAACTACTTAACATTTTCTTCTTATGGGTTTATTGCCTGGGCCGCAAAGGATAAGTTATAGGCAGATTTGGGTTAGCAGACTGTAGTAATATAGGCGCCTCTTACACGCCATGTAGCGTATTAGTCCTTTATATTTACAGTCTTATAGGTTTCTCCGCGGGAACTAGTAAGGTTTGTAGGCTTTACTATAACGGGCTTTAGGTTTTAAGCTTAGCGTTCCTAAGTCAGCTAAATTAAATTGCCCTTTTATGTAATTAAGCCTCCGTTAAACTTAATTAGAGTCTACTTAGTTAACTACTCTTACGGCTTTACTAAGAACTTTACCTTTTATAGTTTAGTTTCTTTAGCGTCCGCAAAGGTTTAGTCTGCTAGGAAGAGGGTATTGTTTATTTAGAGTCTAACAATACTAAGGCCGTTTAATGGGCTATATAGGAGGCAGGGGTCGTAGGTCGACTGTTCCATTTTAAGTTTACTAATATAGTGCTAGTAGTATGTCTTAAACTAATGGTTTCTAGCTTCCGGTACTCCGTATAGAGGTTTTACAACCTATAGTATTGTTCCTAGTTGTAGGTTAAGCTTAGGGGGTAGCCGTATAAAGATGTCCCTACTTAGGTAGGCATTAGACTACATATAGGCTTACAAGATATCCCGTAGGTAAAGAGCTACGGGTTTACTTTACTATAGTCTAGGCGTAAGTACAAGTATAATCCATTAACTAACTCATTAAATTATAGGCGATTATATAAGGACTAAGTCCTTTCCTTAGTCATTATAGGCTTATATAATAAGTCTTAATTTTTTAAAGGCTTTATTAGTACTAGGGTGCTTAATCTCGTTAACGAAGCGTAAGTTAAATATACGGACGCCTTGCGGAACGTCTCTCTCCGTTACAGCTGTAAAAATACCCTTTTCAAGTAGTCCATTAATCTCCTTGCGTCGTAAGTCCATAAAAGGGGTTTCCTATACTAGAACTAATATATCTATAGGCAAAGATTATCTTGCGGATATGCCTACGGAGGTTAGGTAATTTTTTATTATAGGGTTCTTAGTTACGGGATGCTTTTAGGGGCGTCCTCAGCCACGCTTTATAGTAGGTTTAGCGGGTTCAGTGAGTTCCTGGGGGACTTCTAAGGTAGGTAGGGGTACTTCTAGTTCGTTTAGTTTGGCGGGTGCTTCCAGTTCGTCTAGTTTAACGTTATAGGTGTTTTTGGATTAAAAGTAGGGTTTTACGGACGTGCTTCTAAAGCTAGTTGGCCCGCTAAGAAGCTATACGCAGCACGTCTCGTTTTCTACAGCTAGTAGGCAATAGGGTCCATTCCAGCTACCGCTTTTACGCTATATAAGGACTTTAGAGTTAAACGGGAGGTTGTATACTAAGGTTATATTAGGTCCGTTATAATAGTATAGGGCGTTATTAACAGTTTGTTTAGCCCGTAATTTAACTATTTCGGCTATTGCCTTCCGTATTGCAGCTGCTTGTTCCATAATAGATAGGGCAGGAGGGCCTAGATTGCTTATCCTTAGGTAGGCTCTATAAACTAAGAGGGTAGGTACTAGTCCGTTAGGGCCAGTAGTGTCGTTAACGGCTTTTACAGCCATCTATAAAGCCAGTTTCTTTTAAATGTCCTTACAGTCGTCCATAATAATCTAATAAGCTCTCCGTAGAGCTAGGTAAGCTCACTTAATAAGCCTAATAGACTAGTACACCTTAACTAGAACGGCTTTTGTTAAAATAGCTATGGCCGTAGTATACTATTAAAATTCTTTACTAATAAAGTTCCTACTAGCGTTATGGGTGATATACTTAGGGGGTCTAACGTATATATTAATCCAGCAGGTCCGTAAAATATCCTAAGTATATTTTATAAATATATTTTATAATTAACGGGCGGCTTAATAGCGGGTTGCCTCGTCAATTATATATAATACTAGGCTGCCGTTAATGTATATAATATCTACGTATACTAAGTGGTTAAAGTTAAGGTCCTTATAAAGGGTAAACTTAAATCAGCCTAGGGAACGTCCGTATTTCTAGCAAAAGGAGCAGTATTTAGTCAGGTAGTTAATTACCTTCCTATTAATATTATCGTGTCCAGAGCGTTTAAGGACTCTATATAGCTTTTCGGCTAATAGGTGGCCGAAACGGCGGTGTAGGCGGTGGATTTTAGTACTAGTAAGGTAGTACGGGTTATAGTCAAAAGATTCCTAAATATAGGTCTATAGAGTCTCTCCCTATATAAGGAACGGGTGTCCAAATCGTCGTATAATTAGTAGGGTAATATACTTACTTCCTAGGGCAGTTACGGGGCCAATTAGGGCGTCTATAACATTATTATAGTACACCTATAACCTATCTATATCTATAAGGCAGAGTAGAAAGAGGGTATCCACTTTTACTATGTGGAAGTTAACTAGGCTAATTAGAGTCTTAACTTTAACTAATCCAATTAATACGGTTAAGCCGATGCCGAATTAGACGTTTACGGCCCTAGTTTACGTAATATTAATGTCCGTATTATTATTTATGGTGGTCCTATATACAAGGTATTATCCGTAGCCTACGGTAGACTTCTTAGAGGCACCTATATTAATTATAACGCCGTAGAATTCTTTAGGGGTATAGCGTTCCGTAGTAATATATGCAAATAGATCCTGCTTATAATCTATAACGTCTATAACAGGGGTACTTATAGAATGGTTTTTGGGCGTAACTAAGTATATAAAGGAACGGTCGGCTAATACGGTCGTAATATTAAAGGCTTAGCTATCCGTAAAAGGTCTAAAAGTAGTTAAGAATGTCTCTAAGGTCTCTTATTCCTAAGTATTTAAGTTAAAGTTAATTATAAGGGCTTCTATTAACTTATTAGGGGGCTCTTCTACTTCCTCTCCTTTATATTCTAAAATAAACTAGTTAATACGGCTATCAAGTCTCTTCCTAGACTTATTACGTTCTTCCTAGGTATACCTTATAAACTAATATCCTTTCTTGCCGCACATAAAGCACTTCTAGCTAGTTTGTCTATAGGGGTATACTTTTATACGGGGGTTGCTATAGGGGTTACGGGTAAAACTTGGTCGGTATAGGTACTGCTAGCAGTAGCGGCGGTTCGTAAAGTAGACGTCTAAGTCTATTTACAGATATTAAATATCTATAATAAAGGCTTAAGTGCTGTCTAGTGGGTTTAAGACTTTATACATTACAATAGAGGAGCGTAGATTATTAATAAGGCCAGCTAAGGTATCTACAGGCTTATAGTAGGCGTACTTATAGGGCTCTACTTTCTAGTAGGCCGTAATAAGTTTATTATACAGGAAGTCGTCTATTTGAAGCTTAGCGTTAAGGCCGTGCTATAGGTGCCGGAGGTCTTTAATAAGAATTTGCAGGCACTCTATAGTCGATTTTTCAGTGTTCTTATTAATTACGGTCCGTAGCTTGGTCGCATTCTATTAGGTAAGGATATTACACTTATATTCCGGTCCTTTAAAGTAGTTACGGGTAGCTTCGCATAGCTTATTAAAGGGAACACCAAGGGGGTTACTCTTAAGGTTAGTATAGTAGTGGTTAAGTGCTAGGCCGCGCAGTATAGTAGAGTAGGCTTAGCTAAATTCCTATTTAGGAATATTAGCCTTCTAGTAGAGGTCCGTAAAGATAATTAGTTTGAAGTTAAAGTTATCGTTTTTACCACTATACTTAGATTTGTCGGTATAGAGCTTAGCTAGGTTTACTAGCTCCTTACTATAGGTCTTTACTTAGGTAGGTTACGGATCTATAACTTGCGGATATATAGCTTGCGGATATATGGTTTACGGATATATAGCTTATAGATCTATAACTTAGATAACGGAAGGGGTTTAGTCTATATTTTAGTTTACAGGGGTATTACGGTCCGTAATTTAGGTTACGGGGGTATTACGGTCCGTAACTTAAGTACTAGGTATACTTTAGCCAGTAAAATTAATTCTAAGACTGCTTAGGTTTATAGGACGAATTTGGTTAAGTGGGTTAGGTATAAGGCTAGCGATTATATTAAGTTTAGAAGAAGTAAAGAGTTCCTTAGTTTCTTAGAACTAGTCTAGGATTTCCTTATTAGTCTATTCCGTTTAGTCCTTTTTATATATTATATTGTACAAGGACTATATAACAGTAACTCGTTTATTCCTTTTAACCTATACACCTTAGTTATATAAGAGGGTCCGTAGGTTACGGATGGTAGTAGGGTTGCATGCTTTAAAGATAGCTTCCGTAAAGTCCGCGAAGTCTTCCTAGTATTACTCCCATAGGTTAACGTTTATAAGCTTAAAATATTTATATTTAAGAACTTTAAATTTAATATAGTTATTGACGTCAGGTATAGACGTAAGGTCAGCTCCCTACCTCCACTTTTTCTAGCCTTCGTCGACTTACTTCCTTAGGTCTGCCATACTATATAGTGTAGTGTAGTACGCAGTAGGTAGAAGAGGTCTTATAGTGGTCCGTAAAGGCGGTTAATGTCCGTAGCGGTTTATAGAAGGGTAAAGGTGTCCGTAAGGGGTCTTAATAGGTCTATAGTAGTTCGCAGAAGGGTAGGAGGTCTCCGTAACGGTCCGTAAAGGTAATTAACAAGTCCATAACGGTTCATAGAAGGGTAAAAGGTCTCTGTAAGGGGTCTAAAAAGACGTCAGAGGTATTAAAAGAGGGTATAGTAAGGATAGGGGTTTAAGGTTTAAGGGTAGGGGGTTCCGTACAGGTCTATATTCGCGTTTATTATACTTCTAGTAAACCGTACTAAGACTTAAATAAGTATATAGAGTTAGTAATAGTCCGTAATCCCCAACTTCTAACCTTCTAGTAGGTCGTACTAAGAGTCTAAATAGGTGGTCGCTGTCATATATCTCTCGGTAGGAGGTATTAAGTAATTGCTAATCTATGCGCACTCACTAATCAGTGTTTATACTAACTTAATAGCACAAGTAAGTTGTATCCACGGGCACGAAATACATGTAGTATCGTATACTTATTTAGATAATAGTAACTGTCGATTATATAAAGCAGACTACGTGGTCTATATACTAATGCACCTCCCCCCTAATTAGTTAGTGCTTTAGAAGTGCACCAGACGCGTAAGCGGGTGGTTAGTGCACCAAACGCGTAAACGCGTACTCGGCGTACCGAACGCGTAAGCACGCGGTTGGTACGACAGGTGCTATAATTATATAATAGTACTTTTTTATTTTCTCTTATACTTTCTTTATTAATTCTATAAGGTCTATATAAAGATTTATTAGTATCTTTATTTTTTCTTTAGCTATGCTACTTATTTTCTTTACTTATTATAGTAATAATAATATTCTTAGCTTATATCCGTAATTTGCCTTAAATAGTAATATACCTATTCCTTCCTATAGCGTTATATTATATATAAACTATATAATTAGTAATAGTAATACCTAATTATTCTATGCGTAATTAATATAATGCTTTAGATACTTTTCTAGTATCTAGTTTAATCCTTTTATTTAACCGTCTGTCTGCGGATAGTATACGGTAGAAGTTACTACTCTAACTCCTTACTCCGCTAAGAATACCTCCTAAAATACTGCTATAAATCTTAGATCTCTATCTAATATAATTTTACTTAGTACTCTATATCTTGTAAATACTTCTTTAATATAGATTCTAGCGATATCTTCCGCTAAGATTTCTTCTATGCATGCTATAAAGTATCCCTACTTTATAAGCTTGTCTACTATTACTAAAATCATATTATAATCTTATCCGGTAATAGGATCTCTTAACTTTAATAACTTAATAATAAAGTCCTATAATATAACTTCCTATAGTCTCTCTAGTATTTTAATAGGTTATAGCCCTCTATATAGCTTATACCTTATTAGTTTATTTCTTTAGTAATCTAGATACTTTCTTATAACTTTTCGCGCTAAGCCCTAGATTTTATTAATAATATACTTCTCCTAGAGTCTTAATACTAAGCCTATAGCTCCGTTATGTCCTTAAGTTATTCCCTTATAGAAATCTTCTATAAATTGCTCTGCTATGCTTTTTAGGATATACTTTACTTCTTAATTTTTGTATATATCCACCTATAGATCTTCTAGCTATACTTCTAGAATTCTTTATACCTAAAAGCTTTCTAGTAACTTATAAACTCTCTTTAATTCTTCCTAAGTTATTATAATTTTTAGATAATTATACCTAATTAATCTATCTATGTCTTTTCGCAGTAAAGCCCCTAATAGCTTTTTGTCATTTTGCAGTTTAGCTTTTTAACTTAAAGCGTTTACTCGTGTGTTATCTATGCCCTTAGTATACTAAATCTTAAAATAATATTCTATAAGTATCTCTACCTATCTAACCTATCTTTAGTTAAGTTCCTTTATTATTAAGAATCCTATTAGGTTCTTATAATCTGTTTTAACTATAAATAGTTTCTTTATACCTTATAAAAATACTTTTTATTTCTTTAGTACTATAACTATACCTAATAACTCCTTATTATAGATGTTATAGTTTAACTCTAGTAGTGTTATTTTCTAACTATAATATACTACTGGGTGCCATCTATCTTAATATTTCTATATAAAGTACGCCCCTAGTATATAGTCTAATATATCCGTTTCTATAACCGTTTCTAGTTTTAGTTAATAGATCTTAAGAACTGGCTCCTAGGTAAACAATTCCTTAACTTTTTTAAATAATTCTTACTATTCCTCTCCCTATACCTATAGTTCTTTTTTCTTTATTAGTCGCGTAAATAGTTTAATATCTTTTAACTATTGCGCTATAAACCTTCTATAGTAATTACAAAACCCTAAAAACAATCTTAATTACGTAATATTCTCTAGTTCTTACTAATTTACTATAGCCTTAATCTTCTTTAGATCTATACTAAGTTAGCCTAGTTTAATAATAAATCTAACAAAATTGGTCTTCCTAGTAAAGAACTCGCATTTCTTAATTATTACTAGCATTTATTCTTTTTATAGTCTCTTTAAAACCCATTTAACGTATTCTCTATATTCTTCCTTAGTTATTAAGTAGATAATAATATTATTAAGGTATACTATAATAAATTTATCCAAGTATTCTCCTAATATATTATTAATACGCTTTTAAAATATTACTAGTGCGTTTATAAGCCCGAATTATATAACTAATAGTTTATATAGTCCTTCCTTTAACCTAAAGGCTGCCTTTTATTCGGTACCTTCCTTAATTCTAATCTAATAGTACGCCTATCTTAGATCTATCTTTATAAAGATTTACGCGTTACCTATCCTATCTTAAATTTCGCTAATTAAGGGTAAAGGATATCTATCCTTTCTAGTAATACTATTTAACTATCTATAGTTAATATACAGCCTTAGTTTACTATTCTTTTTTAGTATAAATAGTACTGGATAACCTGCTAATAACTGCGATAGTCTAATATATCCTTTTTATAGATTTTCCTGGATAAACTCCTTAAGTGCTCTTAACTCTTCTTTAGTAAGCTTATAGATTAGAAAAAACCTTAGACTTATTTCTAGTTCTAATTCTATCTTATAGTCCTATACTATATAATCTAATAGCTTCTTACTTTTTAGTAACTATAGTTTCTTGCTATACTTATAGTATCTCTTTAATATATAGCTTAGCCCCTTTTCCGTTTCTTTATAGGTTACTCTTACTTAGTACTATACCAACTTAGCTTATTATCGCATTTTGCGGCGTTAAGTATTTTTAATATTAACCTAACCTATAATCTAATCGATCTTTAGATTGTATTCCTATAATTAAGGCATTTCTAATACTGCCTTATCTCGTCCTAATAGTAGGATATTAAAAGACATCTTAATTTATCTCCCTTTAATGGTTATCTAAATAGGTCCTATTTCTAGATTAATAATCCCTCCTTTATAGGCTATTAGATCTCCTAAAATTATAACTAATAGGTAAGATTATTCCTTCTGCTTATAAGGTAGTCCTATTCTTTTAACTACTACTAGTAAGATATAGTTTCGCGTTACTCCACTATCTATTAGCGCTTTAAACTATTAATCTTACTATTTAACTCGTAAATTTAGGTATTATCCTTAAATTTCTTTAAGGGTCTAAGGCTCTACTACTAGCTCCCTCTAGTCCTATAGGCCTCTACTTTTCCTAACTATTAGCTACTTAATCCTATTATACTTAGCTTACTTTTTAGCCAATACCTAGTTTACTTTTTATCTTCTATATACTATAGACATATATTCTTTAGGCATTCCCACTACTATTATCTATCTAAGTACTCTTCTATAAGGAATCTTTCTAGTTAAAGTATTAAGTCCCCTAACTCTTAAACTTCTACTAGGTACTAACTATATATATATTTAGTATTTTTATATTTTGCCTTATCTAATAACTAATATATCCTTACTAGGTACTTTTAGTTCTTATCTTTTAGTGCTCTATATATATTGCATATATTATTTATATATATAATTTATACCAACGTGTAATATACTAGGTGCTTTAGGTTAACTCTTAACTTATTTTTATTCTTAAGTTTAAACCTTTTTTATATTAATCTAAGCGTTGCGACTTTATTTATAAGTACTATAATTTACCTCTTACTTCTCTAATCCTCTAATTACTCCTCTAAATCTTTTAATGTTATAATTAAGGTTCCTTTAATATAACTTATAGCCTTCTCTGTAATTAGGTGGTCTTAGATAACCTTTTTATCTAACTATATATAGAAATCTTCCTACTTATCGTTATGTTATTATTTATACTACTTTTAATATAGTCCTTTAAGTGTGTGCGGTTTATCTGTAAGGAAGTATCTTCTTATTACTACATTATAATAGCCCTTTATATACCGTTCTTTAAACCTAATAGGAATTCCTAGATCCTCTTCTTATTCTAGTTTAGTAAGCCACTTAACTCTTAATATGCCTGCCTTAGGCCTATTAGTAATTTTTCGTACTAGTGCTCTATCCCTTATACGTCCTAATACGCTAGATCTTTTATCTAGTTTCTATTCTTACTATATAATAATTTTTTACCTAAACTCTTCTATAGTTTCTTTTAGTTTACGTCTTATAGATAGATTTTTAAAGTCTCCTTACTTCTTAATCTTGGTATTAATTCTTTAATCTTTAGGCCGAATACTGTATTCTCCTAGCAAGTCCTCTAAGTCTATATATCTGTCTCCTAGTCTAGTTATTGTTTATATTATAGATTCTCTAATCTATAATAAAGCTTCTTGCCTCTTATTTATAGGTGTTCTTATTTATACTCCAAATTCTTAACCCCTTTAGATTTTTAATCCTAAGCTTGCTTTTATCTTAAGCTTTACCCTAGCCTTAGTCTAACTAGGCTTATTTAGTATTCTTATCTTATTTTAAGAGTCTTAAATCTCACTTATCTTATCTTGAGAATCTTATACCTATAGGAAATTCTATCCTAAGCTTATTTGTATATCTTTAAACTAAGCTGCTGCTCTACTCTATCGGTTATTATCTATTATAGGTCCTTAAGCTTGCCTTATCTTATCTTAAGAATCTTAGTTATCTTATATCTCGTCTTAAGAATCTTAAGCCTTTAGCCTTTTGCCTTTATTAAGTGCCAAAGTAGTTCGCTATTTTATTTCTCTTATGTCTTATAAAGCGATAAATATCATATCTAGTAGGGTCTTAATCCCTACTAATATTCCCTATTCTGTAGTGGAATTATTTTTTACCTCTTATATAATATCTCTAAGGTCCGTATACTCCTAGTAAGCCGCTTCTATTGCCTTATTATTATAAAATATTTCGCCTACGTTAAAGTTATTATCCTTAATATCCGATCTGCAAACTAGTTCGTTAGTTTCTTTATATTCCGCTAAATATAGCTCCTATAGCTAATAGCTTGCGCTATACTTAGCGTCCTTATAAATTTAGTATGCGTTATTATAATAAAACATAAAACTTTTAATTAAATATTCTTTTGTTCCTCGTAGTATATTATTATCCCTCTATATATATATATCGTCTACTAGTCTCATTCCCTTTACTACGTAGTAACTCTAACTACTTTTATAGTCTCTAACGTAATAACCCTATTTTCCGTAATTTATATAAGCTCCCTCTTTAAACTATTTTTCTTGCTATAGAGTCTGCCTAAACGTCTTCTACTGCTAAGATCCTTAGTTTGGCCTCTACTCCTTAGACCTTTAATTACTTAATCCTTATTCTTTAGGTTTCTACGGTTTCTTACTCTATCTCTTATAGGCTTCTTTAGTACTACTTAGGTCTATTAGCTCTACGCTATACTATAGATTTTAACTTAGCTTTGGTTATTGCGTGCTTTACGCCTTATACGACTATAGAACTCTATCCTAGCCTCTCTTAGCCTATTCCCTTTAGTAGATCCAATTATTAATCTTAATCGCTTAATCTATTAGTTCCTATAGGATGTCTATATCTTTTATTAGAATAATTACGTCCTAGACTTTAGCCTTAAGTCCTTACTTATACTGTGCCATAAGCGCCTTATTATTCCACTTAACTTATATTACTAGCGTCTAGAACTACGTTATATACTTAATTACTAAGGTTTATTACGTAATATCTTAAAGTTTTCTTTCTGCTATAGTTACCGCCTCTAGGTCTCTAAACATCTATATAAGTCGCTCTATAAACTCTTCCTAGCTTATAAATATAAACCGTACTTCTTAGTTAGTAGTTATTATTCTATTTACTTATATCCCTATAAGGTAAAGCTTAAACCACTTAAGTGCCCTTTTTAATAGGAATAGTCCCGTATACGCTATTTAATCTATAGGTATTAGCAGCTTGGCCCCTTCTTACGTAACCTTAAAGTACATTTATATAAGGAATCCCTTAAGTTTTAATCTTTCTCCTAAATACCTTTTAATTGATAGTAGCTTGATCTTTG
>Ga0307515_10010309_pt1 | contig 17929 bp, 6 predicted proteins | sample 17_EM_MG_FD_194513 | JGI IMG/M metagenome (GOLD analysis project Ga0307515, IMG submission 194513) | Populus trichocarpa ectomycorrhiza microbial communities from riparian zone in the Pacific Northwest, United States - 17_EM | ecosystem: Host-associated > Plants > Roots > Unclassified | place... | reverse complement strand
GGGTCGAGGGCGTAAGGAGGTGATATACCCTCGCGTAGCTGACATAAGCTGTACGCGAGGTGTACGCGAGAGCACGGGGTTCTCCTATAGAGGCCCCTGCGGTCGGGTTCCGTGACAAGTTCGGTCATAGCTAGGTTTATAAACAAGCTTATTACTAAACGCGATTAGTTAGCGCAGGAGGTATACTATTTACTTCTTAATATTCCCCTTTATAAATGCTCTAGGAATATAGTAACTTTAGACTACTATTAGGAGGACGATTAAAGCGCTACGTATAAGCTTAATAATAGGCAACTAAGAGGGTATAGGCTGTCTAACTATAAGAAATATAAGCGCCGTCTAGATAGGGTAAAGGACATTACTTTCCTTAATTTTCTACTCTATTTTAATTACTCTACTTATAAGCGTCGGCCAAGAGCAAGGCCTTAAGTTATATCGTACTTTCCGCGATATAACGGCGATTGTTCCTATCCGCAGTATCCTAAGTTTTGCTATGTAAAGCTCATTCTTTATTACCCGTAGAGGGAGTATAAGGAAGTAGTTACTTATATTAATAGATTCGGGGCCCCTAATTATATAGCTTCCTATTAAGCTTACGTTAACTCTTATTAGTACCCACCTAACTACTTCTATAATTGGAAACTAGAGGAAGGTTATAAAACTGCTAATAATATTAATAAGTTTAAGGGCGATTTCGCAGACGACTTAAAGCTATACTAGTCCTTTAAGGCCCTATATACCCGCATTCAAAATACTAATAAAGTTAAAATTAAGAATCCTAATAGGATTAGTAATAGGGAGCTTAATTATAACTATAACTAGAGTATATATTAGGGTACGTACCCGCAGCTTAATAAGAGGACTTATTAGCAGGAAGTACGGCTACAGCCTCTACCGTTAAGCCGCCTATCCTAAACAGCAACCCCGTCCTCCTTATAACTAGGTCAGCGTTATATCTATAACTAGGTCAGCGTTATATCTATAACGCTATAGTTAATCACTACAGGCAGATCTAAGTGGGCCTTAGCCCCCCCCCCACTGCGGATTAACGTTAATAGAGAGGCAGGAACCGGCAAATTATATCTTATTACTGTCCTCTTTACTACACTCTATAATATGGCAAGGGCTAATAGTAAGCTGTTACTATTAGCTCGAGCCGCCCCTACTAGGGTAGCTGCCTTTAGTATTAACGGCAGAATTATATACAATCTATTAAGGTTGCCGGTAAACCGTCCGTTTAATAAATTACCTGCTACTAGTCTTACACCTCTATAATAAGCTTTTAAGAATATTTACTATCTTATCCTTAATAAGAAATCTATAATCAGGCAAGTACATCTAGCCTAAATTAATTACCGCCTCCGTTAGATCTACCCTGCGTATAATAATGACTACTTTAAAGGCTTAAACATCTTACTAGTAGGCAATTTCCATCAGCTTCCCCCTATAGGTTAGGCGGCCTTATATAGCAATCTACCCGCTAGGCTATTAGAGCTAGCCAGCTATAGAAAGGAAGCCTATAAGGCGATTAACCGAACAGCTATCCTAGATTAAGTTATGCGGTAGGGCGATAATAACGCTAAGAGCTCTGTATTTAGGACCGCCCTTATAAAGCTACGTAGTAATTCTATAAGTAATTCGACCTAAAAGCTTCTTTTAACTAGGTGTAAGTAGGGCCTATCTACTAATAAGGTTACGGGCTTTAATAACACAATTCGGCTATATAGTACACGCGCTACTATAGGTAAGTATAATACTATTCGGCTTCGTAACCTTTTACAGCTAGTGATGGCTATTAAGTTAGTTAATACTGGTGTAGGTACGCGGAAAATTACTCCTAATTAGTGCGATACTATAGAGAATCTAGCCCTATACATTAGCGCGAAAGTAATACTAATATAGAATATCTGGGTTGAACTAGGCTTAGTAAACGGTACTACTGGTATAGTTAAAGATATCGTATAGAAGGGACACGCGGATATTAAAAAGGATCAGCCTTAGTTACTACTAATTACGGTAAATAGGTACAACGGACCTACCCTATTTACTCAGTAGGATAGTAAAAAAGTCGTCCCTATATTTTCCGTGCTTTATAAATAGGAGGGTATAAAAGGCTCTTATTTACGGCGTTAATTTCTAATCACTCTAGCTTTTACTCTTACCGTATATAAAAGCTAGGGCCTAATACTTAACCAGGTGGTTTTAGATGTTAAGGAAAAGAATAAGATAGCTAAGTTAACCTATATAGCAATCTTACAAGTTAAGAAGCTTTTAGGGCTTATGTTTAAACGTAGGTTTAATATAGAATAATTTCAGTCATCTATAAGTAAGACTAAAGAGGTATAATAAGAAGATTTTATACGGAGGCAGCAGTAACTACTTATAAACGACTTTTCCTAATTAGGAAATTATATACTGGCTTAGAGGTAAGTAAAAAATGCGGTATTTATCTTAGTTTCCTAACTTTTAAATAGCTTAACCGCGAAATCCAATTTTCTAAATTTTAACCCCCCTATTTATCTTACCTTCTTACCGCTTTTAGGGCTGTTAGATATATATATAATGGTATATAGGGAGAATTAGTAGTATTACCGGATTAATATTACTGCTACCTATAGCGTTAATTAATTTTTAGAATTTTTTAAGTTTTTTTTAAGGGCGGAAATATCGCTTATATAAGGAGTTACGTAACCTCCGAGAATATATACTACTTAGGACCGTATATTAGCAGCTATAACTTCTCTATACTATAGTTAAGATTTTATATATACCGCATCTAGAGCTACTTAAAATAACTATTACCTATAGATCTGCCAATTTATAAATTAAAAATTAGACGTAGTTAGAGCTGTTAGTAGGGGTTATTAATCGCGCTCCCTGTAATAAAATCTGACTAACAAATAAACTAATAAATTAAATTAAAAGTTTGGAACGTCTAAATAAGGTTCTATTAAGACGCTAGCTAGACCCTAACCTAGACCCTTCCTAACCTATTAAATTCTAAAAATAATAACCTCTACTAAATTAAAAATTAACCTTATCCTTAATAAGCCATCTAATTGGATTTAATGGTTCTTTATTATCTAAAACACAGCCAAAACTAACGAGGTATAGCAGTATATTGACCCATCTAAAAAGAAAGATAATTTTCTAAAGCTAGAACTACTAAGTCGGCCTATACTAAGGGATATACTACCTACGGCTATATTAATAGCAAAGCTAGACCTAAACTAGCTCACTACCTATAACTAGCTCTACGCCAAATATAAGGACAATCTACGTGTATACTAAAAGCAAAAACAGGCTATAAACGATATTAACAACTACATTGTTCGCACTACATCGGTAGCCTACCTTTTACTTATTAACAGCCTTAGTAGTCGGTTATATTAAATATTTAAGGCGTCTCTACTACTGTAGTAGCCACTACAGTGACAGAGATACCCTATATTTTAATAAGCAATTAAGCCCATCTTATACAAGAACCTTATACTATTAGTACTTACCAAATTACGTACTCGTAGGGCCTCCTCCCGTCTATAAATACTCCCTCCTTTATACCTTCCTCTCTTCTTCTTTCTTCTTCCTTATAAGAGCTAGAGGTGCTCTAATACCCCTCCCTAGTCCCTACTAAGGGATCTATTAGTTGACGTAGCAATATAGATAGCATCGGACAATAAGACGGGCGAGAGAGGAGATAAAAAGGACAGAGGGGCGTCTGGTAGGTGTTAGTTAAGTAACGTTAATGTCTATATTATGGCTGCCTAATCTCCTATACTTGCAGGCCTCCTCCCGTCTATAAATACTCCCTCCTTTACACCTTCCTTTCTTCTTTTCTTCTTCCTTATAAGAGCTAGAGGTGCTCTAATACCCCTCCCTAGTCTCTACTAAGGGATTTATTAGTTAATATAGCGATATAAACAGCATCTAATAAAGAAATAGGTAAGAGAGGAGATAGGAAGGATAGAGGGGCGTCTAGTAGGTATTAGTCGAGTAACGTTAATGTCTATATTATAGCTGCCTAATCTCCTATACTCGCAGGCCTCCTCCTATCTATAAATACTCCCTCCTCTATACTTTCCTCTCTTCTTTTCTTCTTCCTTATAAGAGCTAAAGGTGCTCTAATACTCCTCCCTAGTCCCCACTAAGGGATTTATTAGTCAACGTGGCGATATAAACAGCATCTAACGAGGAGATGGGTAAGAGAGGAGATAGGAAGGACGGAGGGGCGTCCAGTAGGTGTTAGTCGAGCAATATTAATATCTATATTATAGCTGCCTAATCTCCCGTTCGTAGGCCTCCTCCCGTCTATAAATACTCCCTCCTCTACACCTTTCTTTCTTCTTTTCTTCTTCCTTATAAGAGCTAGAGGTGCTTTAATACCCCTCCCTAGTCCCCACTAAGGGATCTATTAGTTAACGTGGCGATATAAATAGTATCTAATAAGGAGACGGGTAAGAGAGGAGACAGGAAGGACGGAGGAACCTCCGGTAGGTGTTAGTTGAGTAATATTAATAGCGGTTTTCGTTACCCAAAAATTGCGTTATATAACGATATTTAGGAACGTAAATATATACCCCCGTCCTATACTCACACCACTACTAAATATTCTAGATTTTATACTCGGAGCTGCTTATAATAGATATTCTTAAAAGATCTACCAGTTTAAAGCTCTATAATTAAACGTTATTAACGTTTTATATAGGGGTCATTAATTAAGCTCTCGGGACACAATTTTTAAAGTTTAACACTATACTAATATTACGACCTTCTTGTAGTGGCTAAGCCACCCCTAATCTCCTCCCCCCTCCTATTACTCAGCGCTAAGCTATTACGTTATTACCAAGCCATTGCGTCGTCGTACGTCTAAACTAGGTGGGCAATAATATGGTTACTTAATTATATTAAACATCTCTATATATAGTTATATCTCTTCCTATACACGTATTTAATTGAGTTAGGGTAGTAAACTTACTTTAATTCCAGCTATGCGACGATTTAGTTATTAGGCATTAAAAATATTTAGTATATAAAGCTTTAAATTGGAATTATAATCTACTATATTAGATCCTACGTAGAGGGCTCTATATTAAGCTCCGCAGTCTAAATATATACTAAATTCGTAACTAATATAATCCTTAAGCCCAGCTTAAGTAGGGCGCCTTGGTCACTATAGTAGATTCTTACCTAGCAGTAACTAAGGCGCCTTAATCTTACTACTACTTTTAAATTAAGCAAAAGCTCTATATAGGGGGGTCCCAAGGGGTCTCCCCCTGGAAAACCTTATCTCTATATATATTAATTAAAGTCTATATAATAAAGCTCTAAAATTAATTAGCTTATTACTTATAAACTCGGGTCAAAATTTACGTTAGGGGATTAACATTCCGCATGTTAACACGTTTTCTCAATTTTAGTAACGTATATAATGGGGTTATAAAGGTGACCCTAGTTATAAAGGTTTTACATTACCGCCTTCCTATTTAGGCTAATATATTGCCTAAAATATACTGCCGCTTTGAATATTAATACATTGACTTTTCTCCTTACCTCCCTATACAAAACTCTATATTACCATACCTTGCTAGCCGCGTGCTCTTAATACAGAAGATCGTTTATAAGCAGCTTTAATAGCCTAGCGAATAACAAGTCTTTATAAAAGCGCCGAAGCTTATGCGAAGGCCCATGAGGTTAACCCAGTTACTTTCCGCCGCCGGCTCTAAGGCAAATTACAGTCTTCTTAAGTTGCCCACATTAATTAGTATCGTATTACTCCAGCTAGAGAGGCAGCAGTTATTTAATATTATATTTATCTTGCTAAAGCTGGCTTTCTATATTAATACTACACAGTTTAAACAATCGCGATACTTATTCTCTAACGCGAAAACCCCAACCTCCCTTATACCTAAGTTATACCACTTAGTATAAAATGGATATACAGCTTCCTAAAACGGCAGGAGGAGCTCCGTACTTGCTATATACAATTAATTAGCTTAGAGCGCGCTATTGCTAGCAATAATCCTGCTTTAATTAAGAGATTTTTTACTAACTACTTAAATACAAAGACTTAGTATAATATTAATAACGCCGATATATGGAATATGGATGAGACTGGCTATGCTATAGGCTTCGCATATAGCGCTAAAGTAGTCGTGTTAAGAGGCAACGTTATTAACTTTAAGACAATTGACGGCTCTCGGGAGTGGGTTTTATATATTAATTTAATTAGTATGTAAGGGGGGATAATTCTACCGTTTATTATTTTTTAAAGGACGTTAATATATAGAATCGCTGTGGTAAGAAGCAGAGGAAGCTATAGGCGAGTGTATAATTACAATAAGCAAAAATAGATGGTTAAATTAAGAGCTTGGGGTATAGTGGCTGAAGTACTTTAAGCGCTATACCCAACGAACTGAGGTATGGGAGAGGATAATAAAAGACGGAAAATATAACGGCTATCGACTGCTAATTATGGACGGCTATAGTAGCCACGTTAATATTAAGTTCGTTAAGTTCTGCTAGTTAAAGAAGATTATACTAATTTGCCTACCGCCGCATTTAACGCACCTTCTTTAGCCCTTGGATCTAGTTATCTTTTCAGTTCTTAAGCGACTCTATTTATTAAAAGTTGATAAATATACGGCGCGCGGTATTACTGGTATTAATAGAGACTATTTTCTACGGATATTAGGTGAGATTCGGCCGCAGGTATATACTAGAGAGTTAATTAGGAGCGCCTTTAAGGCTATCCCTTCGCACGCTGGTTTGCGTCCTACATTTTCCTAGCCAATTAGAGGCCTCCGTTCAAGCTCTTAGTACGGTGTTCCTCCTTATCGATAAGGATTGTAGGACGCCAGCGTGCGAAGGGATAGGCCTCCTTCCCTTTAACCTAAATTGAGCCCTCGCGCGCTGCTCTAAATAGCCTATATCTATTAAGCCATCTACGCCTCCACCTCATTACGAAGAGGTAACGATCTTATCCTCCCCTATGCATCCTCCCCTACCAGATAGCGAGTACGCTTAAGCTCGGTACACGTATATAATCCTTCATCCAGAAACTACACTAGAGGCAACGGAGGCAGTTGTCTTAAAGTTAATGCAACACTTACAATCCTTGGAGGAAGGCCTTAAGCTTATGTAAGTTAAAAACAACGATCTTCGGTAATGTACTAAGGAGAGAAAGGCTAAGAAGAAGCGTAAACGGAACGTACTCTTTACTAAATCAGTTCTTACTTTAGAAGCAATAAGGGAGCTCGCTGCCACCAAAGAGGCCACTTAAAAGGCTAAAGAGTAAGCTACGCTTACTAGGAAACAGCTTAAGAAGGATCGTTAAGTGGTAGTAAAGCTTGCTAAGGAGTAAGTTAAGGTCTAAAAGGCAGCCTAGAAAAGGGTTACTAATACAAAGGAACTGGCTAAGGTTTACCATAGAGAAGTAGCAGAGACAGGAAAGGTAGTCAAGAAGGCGCAAAAGGACTCCCTTACTGCCGCCAATATAGCTCGCAGAAAGCATACTAAAGAAGCTCGATTGGCGGCTAATATAGCAGCCCATTATGCAACGTTAAAATAATTAACCGCGGATAAGCTCTAGAAGCGGGCGGAAGAGTCCTTTACTGCCGCCGCTACGGCTACAGTTCTTATTAAGCAACTTCAAGAGACCGCCAAGAAGGCTGTAGAAGAAGCTGCTTTACTAAAGGACTCGTAGGAAGGGTAGGAGGATGATAATATAAGCAATTTAAGCGACGGGGGGTCCTTAGATAAGGAGCCTAAGTTAATTAGCAATATCTAGAGCCAAACTTAGTCGTCAGTTAAACTTTAAAATACTAAAAATCGACTTTATATAGACTCTATTATATATATTTATGGCTTTAATGCTCCTTAATAATGATGCAGTGATTTTAAATAGGGTTTACTGGTTATTTGCGACCAAATTTATATTTTCGAGTATTTTGATATTCAAACCCTTTATAACTAGGGTCACCTTTATAACCCCATTACATACGTTAGCAATAAGATAGCTTTTTCTAAAATTTAAAATTTTAATATAAAGCAAGTATACTCTAAAAAAGCCTCCTAAAAAGTATATTAAAAATTTTTGAAGGAATAAAATTTTATTAAAGATTTTTAGTTTTTTAGTTTAGCGTAAAGATCGCAGTATGCTAGGTGGATCCTTATTACTAATAAACCAGGCTTTTCTAAACTTTTTTTTAATTAGAGTATATTTTTATCTTCCTTCTTACTTAATAAAGTAAAAATTTAAATATATAGTTCGTTTTTAAGATATACTCTATTTTAGAAATAGATTTAATATAATATAATTTTAATAAGCGTGGCTCAGAATTAGGTAATTAAGGTGTCTCGCTAGGGGGGATGTCTTGCTTAGGGGGTGTCGGGAATGAGGCAAGTGGTCGTCACGTGTTGTCACGTGCCGCCGCGGCACTAGCGCGGGGAGGAGCCTTACGCTCCTCGCCCTCCCTCATTCTAATGAATAAGCTTTATTAACCAACATCACTGTAACCCTACTCGAGTAGTCGTTATTGGTGAGTCACCCTGTGTGACCAACACTGATCAGTGGTTGAATACACAGTCAACCACAGAGCAGCTAGGTTTTCGAACAGAAGAGACAGTCTCGTGCAGGGGTGCCATATGCGCTCATATGGAATGGATCCCGGCGACACTGTGCTACCTTAGACTTGCGAAAAACTAGTAACAGAAGTGTCACTGAGTACTAGGAGATACCAAGTTCCGTCCATCACGCAGAACAATCATATTTACGAAGATTTGGTCGTACTTTAGGTCAGAAGTGTCACTGAACCTAGGGTCCCAAGTTAACGTCCGAAACGCGTCAAACGACGTCCAAAACGCGTCAAACAACATCTCAAATTGCCTACCTCTTGACAGCAAACCTATGAGATCCTACAAAACCGAAAATCCTACCTACCTTCGACGTACGACACCCTATCGATTCTATACCTACCATGGCGTTAACCTACCCGAAGAAGTACGAGGACGACATTAACCCAGAGACATGGAACAGAGACATTAACCCTGCAACCACTAAGCAACAGGACCTAAACGGATTCCTATTACACCGCATGGCACACTACAAAGACAGCGAATACAACGACACTATGCTATGGTACTGTATAAAGGAGGACTTTGTTAGATGGACAAAGGAAACATAGGCTCCTGCGAACAAGGATATCGTACGGGACTTCCGTAACTTCCTACGGGAGAGTGGAGTGTTCGTACCTATGGATGGGGGTGCTATTAGAGATAACATTCAGGAGCAAGTTATTAACGTAAAAGAAGAGCACGAATGGACTCCATAAGAGATTGAGCACCAACTACGCACTATGAGGAAGCTCAATTCACGATGGAACCCAAGCAATACACCATTAGAGACGCTTCTACCTCCGTCTTCAACTCCCCTATATCAACCAATTCAACCCATAACTTCGACTACTGCCCTTCAGCAAACACAAGATCCCCCTGCTTCGCAATCTAATAGCCTTCAGACCCCACTAACTAGACCTACGTCCCTACTGCAGCCTGCAATGCAACTCCTACCTCCTCTATCTCAATCTTAAATCGGAGGCAGTTTAAAATTGCTTATAGAGCTTGCGAAGCTCTATTCAGATCAGGAGAAGAAGTTTGGCGGGGAATTATATAATGTTCTTAATTCGAAACTACGCATCTTCTATAACTGTTGCTAGAAGGTAGGAATAGAGTCTAATAAATACTATAACGCCTATTCCGTTATGCTTAAGGGCCAAACTAGTACCTTCTATTATAATCGTTTGGTAGGAAAAGGATACAATTTCGACCGCATAATATATAAGTTAAGATACCACTTCAAAATAGAAGAGAACAAGTAGCAGTATATATTAGAATGGAGAGAGACTACCTTTTTAAGGATCATTGCTACAAACCCAGGTGTCCCTCGGCTTAATTATCTTTAAAAGCTCTTTAATTAACTTTAGACGATTTAGCGTAGTTTATCCGAATCATATTAAGAGAATTTTAGCCTATATAATTAAGTCATTAGCGTATACCAAGGCGTTAAAGAATGCAACCTTACTCTCTTTAATCCTGTAAATACTTACAAAGGAGTATATACTTAATTAAGATCTTCTATTAGCACCGCTCTATACTCTTAAAAAGTATAGTAATTTAACACTCAACTCTAACCTACTTTAATTGACCCGCCCGACTAATACGATTATAATTAGACTAATCGAATATATGGTGGCTGTGGTAGGCAATACGGCAGAGGGTATAATTAACGACTATAAGGTAAAGGTGGAGGTCCTTATAGAGGTTTATTCCAAAGTAATTACTAGAAGAAGTGCTACATTTATAAGAAACTAAATTGCTAGTTAACTAGGCATTCTCTTAATAAATAAAAGAAGGTATATAACAAGTTTCGCTAGAGTATAAGAAACGTCGGAAATTATAAGGTTACTATAGCTTACTTCTAAAGCTTCCTAGTTTAATATAAAGGCATAGAAGATCTTAAGGGTAAGGTTAATAAGGCTAAATAGCTCCTTATAGATATAGAAATTAAGGACTACTCTTCTAACCAATACTTTACTAAGTATAGTAAGGTAAATGGTATACAAACCGTCGCTATTCTAAATAACTAATCTACGCTCCACTCTATTATAAAGTTAGATATCTTTAACGAGCTAAAGGAGAGTTCTACATTCTCCTTTAATAACAGATACTCGGCGAACGTCTTTTATAGTATTATATTAGACACTAGAGCCACAGGAGTATCTATAGTAGGAGAACCTTAAATTTAAGCCCTTTAGCAGCTTAATAGCTCTATCTAGATTAACTATTTAACGGCAGGCCAACACACGATTCGTTTTAGCAAGGGTACTGCAATCTTTCTTAGCACAATTAGGGTCCAAACCCCCTTAGGGTACATCACTTTCCACGTTATCCCCATAAACACCCTATTTTTATTTTGCATTAGAGATATAAATAAATTAAGCGTTAAGCTTAATAACCTTAAGAATATACTCATTTAGGGAGATAATTAGGTGCCTATTATACGTAAGTAGGGTCACCCTTAGCTGCTCCTTTAATAACCAGAAAGGAGTATTGCTTAGAGCCATTTAACTAAGTTAGAGTTACGCCAACTACACCGTCGTTTTAGCCACCTATCCGTTTATTAATTACTTAGGGTTCTTTAGCGAGTAGGCTATAAAGTTAAAGTCAAGGCAATTAAGCATCTTATAAAGTACTACTATTACTACTAAATAAACCAGAAGTCCCCTGGCCGATTTAAGTTCACCCTTAAAGATAACTATAACTTTAACTTCTGTATTATTATTAACGTTATATATCTTAGCGGTAAGCCAGTACTTTAAATTATTAACTTCTTAACCTCCTTCTAAGCCGCACGTTTCTTAAAGGATATATTAGCTAGGAACGTATAGGATACCCTATAATTATACTAAATTAATATCTACCTAGGACCCCCTAATTAAATCGTCTATAATATAGGAAAGAACTTCTTATCTACGGAGTTCCAACAATAGATAAAGGCAATGGCAATTAAGGTTAAGGAAGTCCCTATTAAGGCATATAATAGTATTAAAAAAGTAGAATAATACTACGCGCTATTACGCCGCGTATATAAGATCATCTCTTTAGAACTAGAGGACGCTAGCGAAGAACTTACCTTATAAATAGCTATTAAAGCTATTAATAATTCCGCTAGCCCAGATAGACTTATACCTACGTTACTAGTCTTTAGCGCCTACCCTTAAATAACTAACAATTCTCTACTATCTCCCTCTATTGTATAACGAGCTAAGGCTATTTATAAGGCAATAAAGAAGGTATAACGTCTCTACGCTATACACCAGGTTAATAACGCACTAGGAATAAGAAATGGCCTAAACACCTTAACTACGCTTAATCTGCCACTCTAGTCTAAGGTACACATATAGCGTAAAAAGGGAGGGTGGTTAGGCCTATATTAACTTATTATAATTAATAGTTAAACTTATACTATTTAGATGCCTCATAGACCCACTTAATTCCGTTTAACTATTATTAAGCCTTACTATAAAGATAATAGTTCTAAACCTTTGCAGGATGCTATAAAAGATACCCTAAAGGAGAGCCATAATTAATAAGCTCTAGAAGGCAACCACAATTTTAATATAATTATAGTAAATACGCCACAACCACGACGCGGTAAAGGTCGCCTAAAAGGATTACAAAATCACTAATATCTTATTAATTTTGAAGAGCAATTTATTGCCGCTATTAAAAATGGAGTTAAGCTATTAATGGCCTTTATAACAGCTAAGGAGAAGGCTAACTTTAAACTCGCAAAACAGCTCTAAAAGGAAGGTTATATTATAACCCTAGGAACTCCTTTCTAAGCATCTAATAAGTAGGAGATCGATGGCCTTATTATAAGAGGAGTCTTTAAATTTAAGAAGTATAACCCTACTAAGTTTAACGAAGTTCGCATCTTTAAGTTAAGAATAGTTAATAAGATTAAAGGTAAAGCTACTAACGCCCCATTTAAGAAATTAAGGCTTATTATCTAAGGTTACAACAATAATAGTAAGGAGGTAATTCTTACGCAATCTTCTATAATTTAACGAGCTAGTTAGTAAGTTATTATTACGCTAGCTCCCTCCTTAATAAAGAATAGAATGGCGGTCTATCTATAAGATATTACTTAGGCCTACACCTAATTAGAGACGCACCTTTAGCGCTTAATATTAGCATACCTTCTAGAGCAAATTCGCCACTAATATCCCAAAGATACGATTATAGTTGTGCTTAAGCCATTATATAAAATCGCAGAGGTAGAAACTTATTAATGGGCTACCTACAGCAAGCACCATAAAGAGAAACTTTTAATAACTACTTCTATATTTAATCTATACTTCCTTATTACAACTACAGGAACCCTATTTAGAATTATTAGCATATAAACTAATAATATAATTATTTTAGGAGACGACCAATTTTCAGCTCTTAAAGAAGATAAGCTAGTAAAGGCAAATCTTATAGCAAAGCTAAAGGAAAAGCTTAATTTAATAACACCATTACTTTTTAATAAATGCATCCTCTCCCTAAACAAGGATTCTATTGCTTTACGCTAAAAGGGTTAAGGTAAGAAGATCAATATTATTAACATTAACTCTCTAAAATAAGGATATGTAGAGCAACGCGCTTATAGAGCTTATATTACTTCTATCTATTAACCTAAGGCTTTATTTAATCTCTCTATTGCCGCCTAATACCAGGAACTAACTAAGGATAACGTCCTTACCCTAAATAAGCGTCTCTTTTAGTAAATAAACTATCTTAATCGGGGACTATTTTACGTGCCTATTAATCTTCCTACCGCTAAGCTCTTTATATTTATTAATAGATCGTTTATAAATAATAAAGATTTTAGCTTCTAGCTAGGATATAAGATTATTATCGCGAACGAATCTACTAAAGAGAACGACTTTATAATCCACGGTAATCTTATCTATTAGAGCTTAACTAAGAGTAAGTATATCACTTAAAGCGTTCTAGCGTTAGAGATATATAGAATGGTTAGCGGAGTTAATATAGCAATTGCAATTAGAACTACCCTAAAGATAATTATAGATCGACTCGGACTTCCCGTTATCCCTATAATTATATATACCGACTTATACTCCCTTTATAAGTGTTTAGTTAAGCTTAGTACCATAAAGGAAAAGCGCCTTATAATCAATATTATAGCACTTTAGTAATCCTATAAACGGCGAGAACTCTTTAAAATTTAATAGATTAATGGCTAAGATAACCTAGTAGATGTAATGACGAAGGCAAACCCAAACAAGGCTCTAGAAATATTCGTTAATATAAATACTCTATATATACGGGTTAAAGGTTAGGTTAAAAGGAAGTAAGAGCATAACGCTCTACAGACCCTAATTTTAACCAGCTAATTAGGATTTTCTATACCCGGCATAGAAAATCGCCATTGGCTCGCTTACTACTAGCGCCTTAGCGGCCCTAACACGACGCCCACCTAAGCAAGAAGCACTACGTGCTAAAAGGCAAACTTTAGAACAGCAAGACTTATATTACAACGGCAATAATAAGTAAGGAGGATTAGTATTTGTTTCGCTAGCCAAGCGATATATATATATAGACGACAACCATAAAAGAAGAGTTGCCAGTGTCGGGAATGAGGCAAGTGGTCGTTACGTGTTATCACGTGCCGCCGCGGCACTAGCGCGGGGAGGAGCCTTACGCTCCTCGCCCTCCCTTATTCTAATAAATAAGCTTTATTAACCAACATCACTGTAACCCTACTCGAGTAGTCGTTATTGGTGAGTCACCCTGTATGACCAACAGGGGGGTTTTACGTTAATTAGGGCGGATAAACTATCTGCTAAGTAAACAAATAAACAAGAAAGGAATCCTATAACGCTAGCTACGCGTATAGCGTAGCGTATAAAACGGTAATTATGTAACACTATATAAGTAAATAGGCCGCCCTACTATAACAAAGCCTTATAGTAGGTACTATAGTAGACTTATTAATATGCTAAGTATATAAGTAAAAATACTATAATAAGATCTAACTATAGAGTAAGTGCTTAATAGATTAACTCTAATTATATTCTAAGAATTACTATAATAAGAGAACTCTTTAAATATACGGAGGTGCGTTTTAAAAGTCTTCGCCGCCCCTTATTAGGCGGTCTTATAGGCGGTAGCCGCCCTAAGGTTAGTAGGGTAACGGGCTAGAAGCCGCCTAATGGCGCCTAAGGTCCCCCAGAACCGGCTTAGAATGCGCCTAATTTTCGGCTATATACGGGCTCTTTAGGCTTAACCTAGGTAGGGCTAGCAAAGACTTTTAAAACGCACCTCCGTATAACCTAACTTATAAGGAATATACTAAAAACGTTAGTACCTTTACATCTCTATATTTCTATATTTCTATATTTTAAGTTATAATCCTATAATCCGTTATATAACTTAGTTACCTTTTATCCTATAGTTTAATTAGTTTTAGCGCCTTCCGTACTAATATAAGGTCTATAATACCTACTAAGCTACTAAGTATAAATATAATAAATAACTTAACTATAAATAATTATATTTTATATAGCTATATATAACGGAACCTTATAGTAAGAACTACAATAGGCTTATTATTGGGCTAGGTATATAGGTAATGCAAATTAAAGTTAACAACGTAATAATAACTAGTGAAGTAGTTGCTTAATAGATTAACTTTAATTATATTCTAAGAATTACTATAAAGAAGAAACTATCTAGGTAGGGACTAAAGGTCCTTAAATATACAACCGTACTCTTATAAAATCCTTCTTATATATAATATACGTGTACTTTATCTACTCTATTACGGATTATATAGATCCTATAAATTATATAGATTATATTATATAACCTTAGTTACTATTCCTTATTACATAGTTCTATCGGCTCTATCCTAAACTATACCTAAATTAACTAACTAGCTTCTTCTAACTCTTCCCTAAGTAGTTATAATATTATACTTAAAGCGTCCGTAACACTATCTCCCTCCTCTTTATCTTTATCCTTAAAAATTCCTAATATCTCTAAGTCGTTTACTAGAGGTATAATATCTATTTAATTAATTTGGTTAATATTATTACTTATTATACCTAAAGCAATTTCTTCTTCCTTAACTACTCGTTGTATTTATACTGTCGCTATAATATTATCTCTTAATAAGATTATACTATCTCCGTATTCTCGCTATTTAAAAAAGGGGTTAGTTTATATTATATTAGTAAACCCATCTTTATAATAACCGTTCTCTTATATAAAGTGCACTAAAGCAAATATTTATTTATCCTATAACATTTACTCTATCTTTAACGCTAAATATACGCAACCTATTATTCTTAATAGTCGTCTAGTTCCCTAATTAATTTATCTTAGGGTTTTATATTTAATTTATTACTACGCGGCTAGATAATAAACTGTCTATTACTTTAGCGGAATTATACCGTTCTTATAACACAGAATAAAAAGCTGCTAATACTTAGCAACGGGCCCTTAAGTCTTATCTTACGGCGTCCACTTAGCTAATCCGTCTTAAGAAGGTTTATAAAAAGGTCTGTTTTAAGGAGTAAAAACTTATAGAATAGGGTTTATAAAAACTTAGTAATAAAAGAACGGATTCTCTTCTAGCCGAGAAGAAAATAGATCTAAGTAGTTTAGCAACTACTTCTCTTAGGTCCCCTTTAGGTAACTTATTCTTTAGCAATTTTTCTTTATTAATATTACCTAACCTAATTTCTTCTAATACTCCTATACCTTTCCTATAGCGTTCTTTAGGTTCTCTAGTAGTTCCTAGGTAGTCTTATTATAGCCTATCTACTTTACTTTATACTATATTTTATTATTAATGTCCTTATAACTAATAATCTTTAAAACTTACTATTTATCTTCTTCTTATTCTCTATATATGTCTGCCTTATAAACCGGTAGCTTAATATTTCTATATACTAGCTTTAGCATTACAATATACTATATAGGGTAGATCTTCATTCTAGCTAGTAAGTTTAATTTAAATATAACTAGTAAAATCCTTTACTTAATTTTAAAAGGTTCTAGTCTAATATAGTCCAACTTCTTACTTAGCCGTTAACTCTTAAAAAATTTATATAGTAGCTATACTTTATCTCCCTCCTTAAGATCTGGTCCCTTAGATCTCTTAATATTATAGTACTTTTTTATTCTTTCTTATACCCTTTTTACTAATTCTATAAGGTCCATATAAAGGTTTATTAACGTCTTTATTCTTTCTTTAGCTATACTACTTATTTTCTTTACTTATTATAGTAATAATAATATTCTTAGCTTATATCCGTAATTCGCCTTAAATAGTAATATGCCTATTTCTTTTTATAGTGTTATATTATATACAAACTATATAACTAGTAATAGTAATACCCAATTATTTTATGCGTAATTAATATAGTATCTTAAATACTGCTCTAGTATTTAATTTAATCTTTCTATTTAACCGTCTGTCTATAGATAATATATAGTAAAAGTTACTGCTTTAACTCCTTATTTCGCTAAAAATACCTTCTAAAATATTACTATAAATCTTAGGTCTCTATCTAATATAATCTTACTTAGTGCTCTATATCTTACAAACACTTCTTTAATATAAACTCTAGCGACATCTTTTACTAATATTTCTTCTATATATGCTATAAAGTATCCCCACTTTATAAGCTTATCTACTATTACTAAGATTGCGTTATAATCTTATCTAGTAATAGGATCTCTTAACTTTAGTAATTTAATAATAAAGTCCTATAATATAACCTCCTATAGTCTCTCTGGTATTTTAATAGGTTATAGCCCTCTATACAGCTTATACCTTATTAGTTTATTCCTCTAACAATCTAGATATTCTTTTATAACTTTTTATACTAAGCCTTAAATTCTATTAATAATATACTCTTAGAGTCTTAACATTAAGCCCGTGGCTCTATTATATCCTTAAATTAACCCCTTATAGAAATCTTCTACGAAATGCTTAGCTATGCTCTTTAGGATATACTTCACTTCTTAATTATTATATATATCCATCTATAGATCTTCTAGCTATACTTCTAGAATTCTTTACCCCTATAAGCTTTCTAGTAACTCGTAAACTCTATCTAGTTCTTCTTAAGTTGCTATAATTTTGGGTGATTATACCTAATTAATCCGTCTATATCTTTTCGCAGTAAAGCCCCTAATGGCTTTTTATTATTTTATAGTTCAGCCCTTTAACTTAGAGCGTCTGCTCGTATATTATCTATACCCTTAGTATACTAAATCTTAAAATAGTATTCTATAAGTATCTCTACCTATTTAACCTATCTTTAGTTAAGTTCCTTTATTATTAGGAATC
>Ga0307515_10010308_pt1 | contig 17930 bp, 17 predicted proteins | sample 17_EM_MG_FD_194513 | JGI IMG/M metagenome (GOLD analysis project Ga0307515, IMG submission 194513) | Populus trichocarpa ectomycorrhiza microbial communities from riparian zone in the Pacific Northwest, United States - 17_EM | ecosystem: Host-associated > Plants > Roots > Unclassified | place... | reverse complement strand
CACCCTTACCTAGCAAACTTCATTTTAGAGCCTGAACGGCCTCCCGATCTTTCCTTCCACTGTCCAGAGGGTGGTGCGGTTAAAAAGAGAGGCGAGCTTTGTAGTCGTGTGTGCCCCATGACCCCGTGTCGGAGAATCGAAGACGTGGAGTTAGCCACGACAAAACCTGTAAGGCAGCTTCTTGTGTGGTTGTCCCGTCCACTTACTAGCTTTTCCTCTCCGAAGGAAACCGGCGACTCCTGAGCGCGCGCGACGCCCTAACAGTGTTGCTCTTCCTTCTCTTTAACTCGGTGACGACCAATAATTAACTCGTATTACATTGAATCTGAGATTGATTATCAGGGGTCGAACACGTGAGTGTCCAATCGTCCTTTGCTTATTTTGCTTTACGCAAATTCTGAGGAGATATCAAACAAGTTATCCCAGTACTGCACAACAAAAGAGCACTGCACATCAGCTGCAGCCAGAAAAGGGGAGAGCATAGGGCAGATCAAGGTATAGTCATAGCGAGGCAAGGAGAGATCGGAATAGCAAGCAAGAACAAATAAATTCAACGACCAAGTGCGGAGCGGAAGGGTTATCATTCACAACACAAGAAGCCTGTTAATTACGCCGCGCCACTTGGAACAGGAACAGAGGTAGTTGTTGACTGTTCAACACCTTGTTGGGGTTCGGTGGCTGTACCAGCAGCGGTTCCAGGTTTGTGTACTTCCTCACTGGCCCTGCGCGCAGTCGCGTTTTCTACGGCATCGGGGGCAGGGTCGGATTGTTCGATCGCGGGGCGGGTGGACGAAGGTAGAGCAGTCGGCGCTGAGACTGGAACAGACGTCTGATCGGGAATAGGATTGGGGATAGGCAGCTCTGCTTCCGAGGAGCTGGCCAGTTTCTTCGCGTCCGGCGGGGTGGTGGTAATGCGGAGCAGAGAGGTGTATGCTAAAGGAAAGCAGGCCAGTCAGTCCACATCATGGTTCAGATGAAGAGTTAAAAAAAACTCACGCTGCCGGCAAACGGGGCAAAACCAACCCTTCGCCTTTCTCTTCCTCCTTGGGGCAGCCGGCGTCGCAGCCGGCACCGCAGCACCAGCACCAGCACCAGCAGCACCTTGTTGGCCGGCCAAGCCAGCTTCCAGCTCTCCCTCGGTAGCGCTAGGGTTCGCGCCAGGGGTGGTAAGTGGTGCTGGTGCAGCGGCTTCCTCAGTAGCTTGAGTCACCTGTCCACCAGCACCGAACTCGATCATATTCAGTGCGCAATCCTTGCACGCGACGAGATGTCGGCATGGAAGAAGAACGACCTCGCGTGGTTCGCTCAGGCAGAGTACACATTCTGTGCCCGCAAAGTCGTACGTTTGGGCTGCTTGAACATTTGTGTCATCCGCGTTGGGAGGGTAGCTATGCGACGGAGCAGCAGTTGTAGTTGAAGGGGTGGATGAGGCGAGGCCATAGATTTCGTGCAAGTGGAATGTATGAAGGCCAATGGTTGCTTCACGTTTCACAACCTTAACCATCCAGTGTGTTGTCGAAGGGTCCTCCTCCGCGGGTGGTTCTTCACCTTCAGCGGGTGCAGAAGGGGTTGATTTGAGACGAACAATATGAAGGTAGGTAGTCTGCGCATTCGCAGCTGCCAACGGCTTGTCCGTCTCATCCAGTGCCTCGATTCGAATTCTCACTCGTACTCCGCCTCCGTCTTCCTCATTCTCACTCTTCTCCTCGATTTTAGGAGTCGGCTGATCCTCAGCATTGACAAGAGCCGGAGCAGGTGTCTGAGCATCAACCACGGCCACCGCTGGGCCAGCTGCGCGCGGGCGTTTCTTCCTGAATGGGAAGGCAGAAAACCGCTTCTTCGCCGCGGGCACTGGAGTGCTGGCACTAGGAGGAGCCACTGTAGCTTCGGCAACTGGTGGTGGTATCTCTGGAGCGGGGGCTTTGTGTTGCTCAAGTTTGGCCAATTCGAACGCGACACCGTCCTCCAGGGTGACATGCTTCGCAAAGCCTCCATCGACTGTTGTCTCGTAGATCAGGATGGGGTGGGTATCAGGGTCTGGCGAAATGACCTCTAAGACGATCTTTCCCCGTGCAGCGTCGAGGTCGTATTCGAATTCTAGACCGTGGTGGGTCGTTGGGGTATCGTCCTCTCCATCGGCATGCGTGAGGGGTGACAAGCGAATTGACGGCCTTTTGAGGTTCACCAAGGCCTGGAGAGTAGTTGTGGGCTGAGAAGGCTAGTGAGGTCAGACGTCAGTAGTCATCCAAGGACGCGGAGGGGGAGTCGGACCGCAATCGCTGCCTCGTCAAGGCCATTCGAACTGCCAAACCGAAGTTCCGTTATGACAACGAACATTGGTTAGCTAGTTCTGCATGGGCCAAACTGTGGCCAAGTCCTGTGGGCTGATACAGCGCACAGGAGACTGTTTCCAGCGTCGAGATTCGACGAAAATTGTACACATTACGTAGAGGACTGACCTCCTTGCTCTTTGCGATCCATCCCTTGACGGTTTCTTGGGTAAGTTCATCCTTAGTGTTTTCAATCTTGCCGTAGTTAGTCCATGCTGGTCCATTATTGACAGGTCCAAGAGCAGGCCCGAAGAGTGTTTCGTGCTTCTTGGGCTTGATGGAGTTGAGGAGCGTCGGATCATCGGCGAGGATGTCCCCCATGTTGATTACGACGGCCTCAGCGGGAGTTCTTCCATTTCGCGCATTCTCCTCAGCACGAGCGAGTAGAGGAGCGACCTGCAGCTGCCGCGATCGATTCCAGAGCGAACTGTTGTCTATCTCAGACCTCCGTCAGCCCCGGCGTCACATGCGAAAGGCGGTAATGAGGTGAGAGGCGAGATGTTTTGAAAAGGGACGTACACCAATTAGAAAAGGCGTTGGTTGTCGTTGCCATTGTGGGCGTTGTTGTCGAGGAGTCCCTATGGTGCAGTGGAAGGGACAGAGATAGGTATTGCGTTATCACCCAGCAACGGCGACGGATCGGAGGAACACGAGTGGGTACGCTTCAGTCAAATCCTTATATATTCTCTATATTCTCTATATTCTCTATATTCCGTATACCCTTCCAGTTTTGTAATGTCCCATACCGCAATTTCCCTATCAACCACCTCCTTACACACACGCAGCAAACAGCAAACAGAAGCCCTGTTAGGTGTATGCTTAAATCTTTTGAGTGAACCAAACCCGCCCCGATGCGCCCGGATCCTCTCGGGAAAAGCCGTGCCCAGAATTAAATAATCTGATCCTAGTAATAAATAATAAATACCGCAGTCCTCTAGACCATATCACCCATCTCTTACATGCTCTAATTGGTTGAGCAAGGGCTTCAAATGGATATTGGATTCTTGATGTGCTATATATAAATGGACACGGTCAATCATCAAGAGGCTCCTGTTCTGATGGGATGAGACGTCCAAGGCTCTCTCCCCCAACGTGACGTCTTGAAATTTTGGAGTGAACACTAGACTGTGTATCGAAATATTATGCTTGCCACTCCCGTTAGACTGCGCAGGGAATATTAGAGTTAATCCCATGAATCGATGCATCTACCTATAACCATTTCATAGGTTCGCTGTCTTATTTTCATTAGACCGACCAGGTACTTGCCCCGGAACTGCCCGAAACAAAGACAAGGAGCGACGAGGGCTCGCCTCAACTTAATACCTCCCCCTCTCATTTAGTGTCCTTGTCCTAATTGTTACGGTTCGATTGTTCCTTCTGTCAGCCTCGATTCTCGGTCTCGATGTTTCTTGTCTCATGTGTCCGAGTTACTAGCTATAATTAATTTCTAATGCGTGGATAATTTTATCAACGTATCACGCCAGTGGAAACGGACTTTGCCGATATCACTTGTCCACGAACCACAACCGTCGTGAGCGATACTTGCGGGTCATATACTGTTGTAATATACAATTTTAAATTTCAGATCGCAACGCTCCTGCCTGAACGAGTGCATGGGTCATCCTAACACGAGATCAATAGTCGAAATGGTGCAAGGTGCTGTAACTGGCATAGCCATACCTAACTCATCGGACACCCCAAATAAAATCACCAAGCTGGATGATTGCCCAACATGTGCCCTTTCCAAGCTGTGCCGATTGCCCTTTGATGGATCTCGGATGCGTGCATGCAACGGAAGTCCTACAACTTGTCCATAGAGCTTTAAATTAGTAGGCCCGATGCCAGTCAAATCTATTGGAAAACATCAGTATGGATTACGATCACTCCCGAGCTGGATAGATGCTCCCTCTTTGCGCAAAGTCCGACGTGCCCGTTACCCGTTTCCATGAAATTCACCCATTTTTCGTACAAGACAGGTGCGTCGGACTTTGCGCAAAGAAGGGACATTCATCCAGCTCGGCCGGGAGTAATTGTCTACTAGTATAAGTCCATACTGATGTTTTCCAATAGATTTGACTGGCATCGTGCCTACTAAATCTCCATGGACAAGTTACAGGACTTCCGTTGCACGCATCCGAGATCATCAAAGGCAATCGGCACAACTTGGAAAGGGCACATGTTGGGTATGTGATGACCTATAGACACCAGTGAGTGCGGAAGAATCGTGAGGAACTGTCCGCATGAGTGTCCTATATACAAAAGGAAGGTACCCCTATCTACGTCATCAACAAAGAAGCAAATAGACAAAGCAACAAAAGGAGAACTGGAGCGAGCGCCAACAGGGTAATCGTCCAGCTCGGTGATTTTATTTGGGGTATCCGATGAGTTAAGTATGGCTATACAAGAACAACCAACCCACTCGATCCTCGTCGCTCGCCGCTCTCTCCTGCTTGCTTCCTCTCTCCTTACCACTCCAAGACCCTCGTCTCTCTGGTCCTACACCAAGTCTGTCATATAACGCTCTTCTCTTTTGCTCTTCGTGTTTTCTTGATGAAATTGAAATGGTCTAGCCGACTTGTTGCTTTTTGTTTCGCTCCGTTTCGTTCTCCCACCCATTCTCGGACTCCACCGTCCGCCGCTGCTTTGGTGTTTGTCCCTCTATTTTCCAAAAGAATATCGCGTAATTCTCCCCTAGCCCTTAAGCCTTCCAGAAGAGACGCGCGCCCTTCGTGTTCTGTGGCACCTCAGCTCCAAATTTCTCAATCTCGACCACTTTTGATATCGGTTGTGAACGTCTCCTGATTAAGTATATGCTCAAACAATATTCACGATTTCAATATTCACGTCTGCTTTCGAATATGAATCCTAGTGCATTTCCTTTTTCGTCTCAATGTATTTGCCTCCCCCATTGCCTATCGGGTCTCTGAAATCCTAACTCTCCTCCGTCTCTTCCGTGTCTGCCGCGTACATCTCGCCAGTTGGCTGTTCATGCAAATACTATTCTGCTGCCCTGTCTTGTAACGCCCATCACTCCAGCTTCTGCGTGTGTACGCCCATAGTCGTCCTCGACTCAGATGTATGTTCCTTCTTTGGCGGGTATTGGCCATTTGTGAGAAAATGAGGAGCTCAAGTTTGACGGGATCGGGCTTCAATGGCCACAGAGCATCTCATACACCGAATTATATACAAAATGTTACGAGGAAAGAAGAGTCAGTGTCAAAGGACTAGGTGCAGCTCAGAAGGGAAAGAACTGTGAAGCTTGCCGCACGCTAGAAAAATTTACAGTTACACTTTCACATGCCCATGCGCGACGTGGGGAAATGGGAAGTGACCAAACAGAATACAGCAACATACGTAAGTGTGTGATGAGACAACAGTTAGCGCCGTGCACTGTTGAAAATTTGGGGCCAAGCGGTTCCAAAGGCGAAGTCTTCAAAATCAAGTAAAACTGTTTGAAACTGAGATGTAGGAGGGATTGTAATGAGAGAGGGTGAATGGAGGCCACTACGACAATCGAGGGGTACCCAATAGAGTAAGCCGCCGTCTGGGTCTCTGACCCAACCCTGTGAGTCAGGCCGTGAATATAAATGAGCATGGAGTGGATTTGAAGAGGGAGATGATTGATGTGAAAATGGCGCCAACACACGGATGGAGTTGCGATTAGATCCAGAAACAATGTGCTGCCCCTCCAGAGGGTTGCCAACTGCAGCAGCAGTCTCGGCATCCCAGATTCGAATCGTCTTGTCACGAGATCCGGAGATGATGTGTCGCCCATTGGGAGAGTAGGCGACAGGCTCCACCCAGTCGTTATGCCCCTCCAGGGGTTTGCCAACTGCAGCACCGGTCTCGGCATCCCAGATTCGAATCGTCTTGTCCCACGATCCAGAGGTGATGTGCCGCCCATCGGGAGAATAGGCGACGGACGACACAGGGTCGCTATGCCCCTCCAGAGGTTTGCCAACTGGAGCACCAGTCTCGGTATCCCAGATTCGAATCGTCTTGTCAGCAGATCCAGAGACAATGTGCTGCCCACTGGGAGAATAGACGACGGACGACACCCAGTCGCTATGCCCCTCCAGAGGTTTGCCAACTGGAGCACCAGTCTCGACATCCCAGATTCGAATCATCATGTCACCAGATCCAGAGATGATGTGCCGCCCATTGGGAGAGTAGGCGACACACTCCACCCAGTAGCTATGCCCCTCCAGAGGTTTGCCAACTGCAGCACCGGTCTCGGCATCCCAGATTCGAATCTTCTTGTCATAAGATCCAGAGATGATGTACCGCCCATTGGGAGAGTAGGCGACGGAGGACACAGACCCGCTATGCCCCTCCAGTGGTTTGACAATTGGAGCACCAGTCTCGGCATCCCAGATTCGAATCGTCTTGTCAGTAGATCCAGAGATGATGTGCCGCCCATTGGGAGAGCAGGCGACCGACCACACAGAGTCGCTATGCCCCTCCAGTGGTTTGCCAACTGCAGCACCGGTCTCGGCGTCCCAGATTCGAATCGTCTTGTCACCAGATCCAGAGATGATGTGCCGCCCATTGGGAGAGTAGGCGACGGACCACACGGAGTCGCTGTGCCCCTCCGGAGGTTTACCAACTGCAGCACCAGTCTCGGCGTCCCAGATTCGAATCGCCTTGTCACCAGATCCAGAGATGATGTGCCGCCCATTGGGAGAGTAGGCGACGGACAGGACCAAGTCGCTATGCGCCTCCAGAGGTTTGCCAACTGCAGCACCGGTCTCGGCATCCCAGATTCGAATCGTCTTGTCACCAGATCCAGAGATGACGTGCCGCCCACTGGGAGAATAGGCGACGGACCACACCCAGTCGCTATGCCCCTCCAGAGGTTTGCCAACTGGAGCACCAGTCTCGGCATCCCAGATTCGAATCGTCTTGTCCCACGATCCAGAGGTGATGTGCCTCCCATCGGGAGAGTAGGCGACGGACGGCACAGGGTCGCTATGCCCCTCCAGAGGTTTGCCAACTGGAGCACCAGTCTCGGTATCCCAGATTCGAATCGTCTTGTCACCAGATCCAGAGATGATGTACCGCCCATTGGGAGAGTAGGCGACGGACCACACAGAGTCGCTATGCCCCTCCAGTGGTTTGCCAACTGCAGCACCGGTCTCGGCATCCCAGATTCGAATCGTCTTGTCATCAGATCCAGAGATGATGTGCCGCCCATTGGGAGAGCAGGCGACCGACCACACAGAGTCGCTATGCCCCTCCAGTGGTTTGCCAACTGCAGCAGCAGCCTCGGCATCCCAGATTCGAATCGTCTTGTCACGAGATCCAGAGACAATGTTCCGGCCATCTGGAGAGTAGGCAACGGACATCACCGCGTCGGTGTGCCCCTTAAGGGACTCACCACTTATGGCACCGGTCTCAGCATCCCAGATCAGAATAGTCATGTCGTAGGATCCGGAAACGATCTGCCGCCCATTGGGGGAACAGCTGATGCAAATAATACCACCAGTATGTCCAATCCATGACAGTGGCGGTGATGGCCATGACGACAATCTCCCTCCCACCACCTCAATGGCCTTAGTAAACCTCGTGCTAAAGGTTTTTGATAAAGTCGAGCGTAAGGGCAAGAAGGGTCGGGTTGAAATATACGTGTGCGGTGTGCTGATAAAGATGGGGGTGCGAAAGGTGATGATGAAACGGCAAACGTCCTGAATTCTCTCAAGGAGGGTCGAATCTCCATTCTACTGCCAATCAGAACTACTCATAATAGAAGCCGGAGCTGGACTCACCTTGGCCCAGGAAATCACGCTTCGAATGTTAGGAGCACCCATCGGAACAATCCCCAAAATGCTCAGTACCTCAATCCAAAATAGTGGGCACAATCCTTCAAAGAATTCCTCCAAGCCATCCCAGACCCGCTGATCATTGTCGGGAGCAAAACAAAGATGATTTGACCAATAAAGGGAACTATATTGCAAGCAGTCGGGAATGTTCGCTTTGATTCGGGATTGGAGATCTTTGATGTCCGCATTAGCGAGTCGGGAATTTTCGAGCCCGCAGATATTGAAACGGAGTTGGGAAACCATCGTCTTGAGGCAAGCAATTCCCAGCTGCACGTTTGAGTCCTGGGGGTTGATTTGATAGTCGCAGGGACAGTCGTTGCTGACAAGGAATTCTGAAATTGATAAATGCCGGACATGAATCCCTCCATTGGTCCCTTCGTCTCGATATAGCAAAGAGCTGAGGTCATCTACCCACATTCCGACGAGGTTGGGTTCCACTCCCGCTAGCTCTGCAATTGTCTTCTCGCATAAGGCGCGGTGTGGAGCCGTTGTCAGAAGGACTCCAATCACCCGCCGAAACTCGGCTTTACGATGCTCTACGCGCGACTCTAGGATACTTGAGTAAAGTCTGTATAGAGCTTCCAACCCAGCACCAGCTGAATCTTCGGAGGCCGCCTCCAAAAACTTTGTGGGGTCCCCACAATGCTTAAGGGCAAGAACAAGGGTCTTGATGAAGATGAAAAGACCATTCGCTCGAGAGATAACTCTGTTCAAGAGCAATTCTTCTGGCCAATGCTCGGAGAGACGCCATTTTCGGCCAACCGGGGCAAACTCGCTTCGAGCAAAGGTTCGAAGATCACCGCTGGCTTCTTGATCTGCAGCCAAATCATATCCCAAGTACGAGGACTGGGTGAGTCCATCAAAGAACTGTTGGATATCGACTTCGGGTCTGCTGGTGATGATGATTTTCAACCATGAAGCACGTGTAGCAGCGCTTGTGAGAAGCCTCAGGAGGCGTGGACGACTACGATCGTCGCCGCATTCGTCGAATGCGTCAATGACAAAGACGAGGGGATCTTTTGGGCGTTTACGAAGTTTATCGAGCAAGTCAAGGAAGAATGAGTCCTTCATTGACTCTGGTGTCAGGTTTGGGTCGTCACGAAGACAATTTGCCACGATCTTTCGAATGGGGGGGAAAATTCTGGCAAGTTTATAGATGAGAGTCGGGAGGATGTTTCTGGGCTCGCTCAAGTTCGGACCATCCTTCTGGCAGAAAAAGGCCCCAGCAAGCTGTCCTTGATCGTAGAGGCTCGCACAGATTGAATGAGCTAATGACGTTTTGCCGATTCCGGGTAAGCCGTAGATCCAGTATGTATTGCTCGGATGAAGATCTTTCTCTTCCGATTTATTGGCCACCCAATCTACGATTTCCTTGAGGCGAGATTTACGAGTGCCATCCATACAGCAAAAGCCCAAGTGATGGCCGGTCTCAATAGGTTTAAGCTGCCTGAGTAGCAGATCTTGCTCTACACAAAGCTACTGAGAATGCGCCGACGCGATATTGAGACAATGCGTGCTTACCAATCCCTTTGACTAGGCGTAGGGCCTCGACGTCGACTGCACTCAGGAAGTCTTTAATGACGTTTGCTAACTCTTCACCCATTTCTTCCATCATTTCTTTGTCCTTGGAATAAATCAGCGCATCCCCTGCTCGCTCTGCGATCATCAGTATTTGTGGGGAATCCAGAAAAGAGACAGCCTACTGAATCGCCCACGCTTGACATACCCGCATAAAAAATTGGCGATCTCTTGCATTACTTTGAACATTCGCGGCATTATTTCACCCAAGATATCTGTCTCTGCGCTGACGATTTCGTCCACAACCTTCTCCGCCAAGGGAGAGACGTGCTTCAACCTATCCAACAGGGTCGATGGCATCTGATCGTATTTATTTTGTGTCTTCATGAGCTGAACGATCAGGTATTAACTCTGCTTTTGATACGCCAGTAGAGAGCGCGAACCTCAAATGTGATTTTGGCAACGCCGAAGACTGCCTTTGCGATCGGATTGAACTAAGAGGTGTCAACATCCTGCTGGTTTCCATACGGGCAGAGCTGACCTCAGCGAATACAGTGCCAAGTTGAATCCCTTTTCCCAAGGTGCTCTCCATCGATTTACTCATCAGTGGCGTGAATCCCTTCATCAATCCCTCAAGTTCTTGGACCGACGAGCGTAGCGATTCCGTCTGTGCGGACATTATTAGCTAGTTATGGTGGGTCATGGTAAAGTGACGAACGGTAGCGTCGGCAGAGAATCGTAATTCTAGTGACAACTGATTCTTTCCAATGACAACGTCCTCTGCCCTTTTGTCAGATATGAGCGGACTAATCGGTCATCACGACTGACTCAGAATGACAAACTCATGCTTGGTGGAGTCCCAATAGTCATCGGAGAGCCCTTGTAGGTCGATCTCTTCGTTCGCCGGCCGGTTCTTCTTCCAAAGCATATGACCGGTGATCCTTTGGATCTCCACGCGCATTTTGGATGTCGGAGAAATATCACTACGAACACAGGGCCTTCAGTGAGTGTATATAGTGAGTACAAGGGACATACGAGTGTTGGACTGGTGTCCAGGTCCGGTTACCATTTTTCTGTAGTTCTATCTCCTGGTTTCCCTCAAACAACTCCAGGTGATACCTCGAATCTGTAACATCTTGCAAAGTGATCTCTGTATGACGCACGAAATCAGCGGTGTGACCTAGATTGGAGTGAAGCGCCGCACGATCCAAATGCAGGCTTTTCGGTGGTCAGACAACAATGCTGCGCTAGCTCTCTGGGTGCTCACAAGTGGATTTCCTTTGGTGCTTGAGTGGACATGTTGGTTTGCTCTCGAAGACTTAGAGTCGAGGATAGGGAGAGGAGAGAAGACGCGATGCCACTTGGAACGTGGGATCAGCGAGGTGGATTGCCGCTACGGCCGTTACGTCGAAAGGTAAATGAAGGCGTGCTTCTTTCGTGGACCGGACTGGTCTGAATGCGGCCGCCTCACTGTTATCGAGCATCCGCGCAGCCCGTGCTCCGCGTAGATGGACAATCGGCAATAATATCCACGACAACAACAGATACAGAATGACTATCCCAACAGAATCCGCTTGGACACCGCCACCAACCCTACCGCTACGTGCCTGCCACTCCCACCCGTCCGTTCCCAGACACATCCTTAATCCACACATACCGGCCCTAGCACTCGCAGACGATGACCAACTCGGCCTCTGTCCTCCGCTCAAATTCCGACCTCAAATTGACTCACCCCAATCCCAATCCACGTTCACCACACGCGCCAAATTGCCTCCACAACCCCTGGCCTGTTCTCCCGCTTTCACCTACCTGCCGCTTCCTCGGTGACGCACCAGGCTTGAAGCTACTCCCCCGGCACCGCCTTCGAGTTTTCCTCTTCCGAGGACAAAGACAAAAACGAAGACTCCTCATCCCCTTGTCATTCTTCCAGCATCAACCATGCATGCGGTCAAAGAAAAATGAGTGGAGGTGGCAGATCGTGAAAGGTGTTCGGATGTTTTGAGTTCTAACTGTGAGACATGAAAGACCAGGTGAACCAGGTGAATGCGAGTTGTGGAAGGGAGACAGAGGGTAAAAGACATTGGCGAAGTAAGGTTGATAGGGAAGGGGCCAATTTTCTTCGCTACTGTACAAGTTTCCTAGCGGCCCGCGACGAAAATGCCACACACGAAATGCAATTAGAACTACCGAAGTAAAGGTCCTAGTGGTTATACAGTCTCTAAATAGGGAAGAACAGAAGAGGTACGCATGAACCTTGCCGGCAATTGCCGAACGTTTTTGGACTCCCTCATGACCTCAATATTCTCAATGCTTTGCCGGGTGCTATCAAGACCGGTATCCAGTCTCCCTCTCCAGTCTCTGACGTCTGATCTTAACATTCAAACTGCACGGTTGTAGACGCGTTTAGTCGGACGAGACTTGCAAGGTAGGTTCCTTGCATTATAACTTCTGATGTGAGGGACATATTCTCCTCAGGAAACAAGTACTATGAATACCCAAAGCCAAATGGTACAATTGTTTTTGTTTGAAAAGTCCTAAATACTCACACCAATCGTTTCTGCCACTAGACTCTGACCGTAGACAAACCAAACGCATGGTGGTATACCGTGAGAAGGACTTAAAGTGGGACTATGTCTCCGGCCGGCAATACCTTCCAGGTTGGTGACTCTGACAAAACATCTGCCCAAGGGCCTCAACTGCATTTCCCTCCTCTCGCAAAACAGTGCAATGGACTGCCTGGTTGGCACACACCCGGCAGTTTCCACCAACTATCGAAGTAATTAGTCCTTGATGTGAAAGATGGTCATATTACATCAGTACTTATGCGCCTTCATAGGAACTGGAGGCAGACATCCGCAGACAAGCGCGTGTCCAACAATTGGCAGCGGGGTTAGAGGCACAGTACGAGCAAGAACGCGCCGCACGAACCCTGGTGCCAGAACTGAAAAGTCCCCCTGCACAAACCGGTCAATCCCCTGGCCAAGCAGTAGCGGAGTCAGAACAACCAGTAGGGGTTCATCCAGCGTCGGTGGCCGCATCGCAGGCAGACGATCCAGCGGCTCGTACGCAGTCAATAAAACATCAAAAGGAAACCGCACGCCCCCCTCCAATTGGAATACCAGAACAACCGGAATCATGGAAGCCTCGTACAACCCGCAGAGGGGTGTAACAGGTCTTCTACTGCGCTGCCTTGTCTCCTAGGTTGTAGCTCCAGTCTCTGGCCCAGACCCGGTGATGTCAAGATATCACCTACACTGGGTCACTATGCGAAGCATTAGAACTGTATGTATAATGCGTGCGGATATACAGTCGGTAGGGCTACAAGCCCTACAGCTGATGGCTCTACAAAAGGAGCGATACACGCGATACGTAGCAGGGCAGGCACAAGCATGCACACAGACAACAAAAAGGCACCGATGAGAAAGGGTAATAGTGAGGTGTCAAGTGAAGGGTACTCAAGACGATAGAAGGCAAAGAATACAGCACGACTGCATAACGATGAATGGTAGATGGGGAGGTGCAGAGTTGGGTACAACACAATGAAACATGATCAGAATACAGCTTTAAGGGAGTGGATATATTTGGATGGGTAACTAGTTGCAGCAATGCATGATGCGAGGCTGTTGCGGGAATGCAGTGAGGTAGATCGTATTCACCATTCTGGTGACTACTATTAAGGTGGCTGTATGTTGATTGAGAGGAATCGTGGTGGATTCTCCGATGATCCTGGCGGATTAAATTTTGCGATCTAATTCAAATGCCGACCCACTATCACTCATCAAGGAAGGCAGTGTAGATGTTGAGGATCCCGCCATGAGATTGAGGCCGAGACTGAGAGGTGGTAATAGCGGACCAAGTCCTGAACTCGAGTGCTCGTCAAAGTTCTCGTCAAGCACAGGAAGGTTCTCCTTTTCTTCGGCTTCTTGCATGGCCCTAGTCCTTTTCGCATGATAAGCCTCGTTATTGGCGAGGAATCCTTGAACAAATTGAGAAAATCCTGGATCGTTGTCATCCACTCTGGAGGCTCGTGACAATGTTGCTGGAGGTAGTTTGACAACCTTTTTGTTACGGAGATGGAGTGGTTTGATTGACGTTTTGGTGACCTCAGCGAATGCCCACGAGGTGCCTAGCTTGGGAGAAAATAATGAAATGATCGGTGACAGTGTCGCGCGACGGCTGAGCCATTTCGAGGGCGAAAGATCTGCCTTGAAGCCGGTTAAGCGTTTCTTTGGGGTGGATGGATCTCCGCTTGATTCGTATGCTGCAATGATGCTCTCGTTGGTGATCGATTGGTCACCAGGATCCAAGTGGTCTGCTTTAGGGGATAGAACCGATTCTCCAGTAGAGTACAGAATCATCCCTTGGGGCGAGAGTCGTCTTTTGGTAACCATCGGGGTTTTATAACCTCCAGAAGCGGCCACAACTTGACGGTTTCCAGGATAGTATACGGTAGTACGTGGGAGAGATAAGGAAGAATCGGGGGTCTTTGGTGTCCTCAGGATGAGCTTCGGGGTAAGTGGCATCTTCATTGCTAGGGTCGATGTAGGGGACTTGAGGGCCTTGAGAGGGCGGGAAAAGTTGACAATACCCTTTCGGGCCAATAGAGGCTGAGCACAAACGAGAGGAGGGGCGCGATCCATCGGGGCAAATCCGAGAGCCTCGATCGGCTCATGAGCGTCAAGACTGGGCTGGCGGATATGGCCAGAGACCGACGTTGAAGGCTCTGAAGCCGTTTTGGCGGATGTATTAGGCGTTTGGGAGGGTAGACGAGCGACCGAGAGAACGAAAGCATCCATCTTCTCCGGGTCCGCTTCAGGGCGTTGGATATGACACGGAGGCGGGTAAGCAGGCGGCTGGTGGACCTCCTTGTTATCTTTGTCTGTACCAAGTTCTGCAGCTTCGTCGGCGGGGACATTGATCGAGCGTTGCCTTTGCCGACGATAGAGCATCCAACCGACGGCGATAATGCCAGTCAATGCTAATGGAATTGCTATACCCAGTGCAATTCGTGCTCCTTGAGGAAGTCCAGCTTGCGAAGGAGAGTCTCTGCTGCTCGTGACTTCGCTTGGTTGATCTGCATGTGGAACACTAGAGGATGCTCCACCCGCTAGCGATAGGACATATTCTGTCGCTCCTCCACTCAGAAGAGGTTTTGTAGGCGTCGCTACAAACAAAATTCCTCAATCTTCGTGGCCCAGCAACATGTCTTATATTACGTACCATACTGATGACCCGGGGCAACAAATGTGGTTACGGGTGTCTCCTCTTCACCTCCACGGTGTGTTCCATGTTGACCTTGGGTCACTTGGCCGACCTTTGCTTGTACCTCGGCACTATTGGCGGGTCCAGCGGCCTGGGCCTGTGGAACCAGCTGAGGTACACTACCAATAGGGATGGTGATGGTAAGAGTGGGTTGCGGGGCTTGGGAATTGATCGAAACGGGGACGACGGCGGACTGGGTGTTGGAAGGGAAGGGCGAATAACTCCAGCAGGATGGAAAGCCGGCCATGGCACTGACTGCAACGTTCCCTGGTACCAACGGCACGTCCGTGTCGACACACAGTTCCAGTAGGGGGATTCTGCTGCCATGGCGAGGTCGGATTGGCGAAGGAAGAGCAAGGATGGGGAGGCCTTGAAGAAGGAACGGGGTAATGAGCGATAAATATACGAGTGATACTGTTTTTCCGATTTTTTGAGCCATTTTCTCACGAGCAACCTCAACAACCGGGAGGGACAGGAGCCAAGCTGCGCGCAAACCCCCTATCGTCATCAGCCCTTTGGGGACACACCTGGTCACGTGTACCCCTAAAAAACTAGGAGGCTTGGATTATTCATGCCCGACAACGACCGCTTGCTGGAAGATAATGATAGCTCAGAGTATTTGAAGGGACAGTAGACCGAAGCGATTGTTTGTCATTTCGGAGAAATAACGCACCCGTCCCATTAGTATTCCCCTGTCAAAGTCTTGTTTCACGTATCCCGTCCCTAGATCGTGCCCGGTGCAATCTTGCGGCCCGACGATTGAATCATCCACTCTCCTTAATCAGCTCTTCGAAGTGATCTGCAGACATTTTCGACACTTCATGGAATTCCTGACTGCCGTTCACCACCATGAACGAAGTCCACGGCCACATGGACGGACAATCTCAGGGAGATGGTGGCAAGATCTCAGAGCTGGACTCCTCGCGCTTGAAAACGAACAGGTGATGGGTGACCAATTGTAGAGTGACTTGTGGTAATATGTTACAAAGTGCCCTGATTATTCGACGGCTGAAACCAGTGGCTCAAGCTTCTTGTAGGTTTTCAGATAATTGCTTTCTTGCATCTTCTCTGACTTGTTCTCGCTGTTGCACCCACTTGAAAGCCTTGCACTCTGCCTTGTGAGCCTTCCAGTCCCTGAACTGGGCGTTAATACGGAGGCTAAAAGCACCAAAATGAGGATCGGGAAACGAAACAAGTTACTCACTTCAGCTGGCACTCATTTCCGCAGTACCGCGCAATGGAGCATCCAGAGCATCGCTTCATTCCCTCGGCTTCTTGTTCATTGCCGGCTCCATGCTTTCCATTTGGACATTGGACATTCCAGCAACCAATCATGCTCTCTGGCCTCCTTGGTTCTCCCGGCTCTTCCTTAGCCCCAGCCTTCCCTCTCATCTTTGTGCCCTCGACTTTCGGAGGAATCGGCGCACTTGGTGGTGCAATCCTTTTCACAACCTCCGGCGCCGCGAGGCCAACACCTCTCCCCAGCGAAACCCACAATTCGCATCTCTGTTTCTCGTTCTCATTAGGTACTGCATACGGCGACTTCAAATTCTTTATGAGCCGCTCCAAGGTTGTAGCCCATAGTCCGGCATTCTTTGAACTAGGGGCGAGAGCGGATCGTACAGCATTGACATATGCCTCGGATGTTCGGTGCTTGCATGCATTGACTTGGCACGTCGTATAATGGACGAAGAGTTCGAGAAGATTCGACCATACCTGGACTGAGGAAAGTAAGTACCATAGAAATGATTGGGGATCGTAACTCACTGGAGTCCCCGTCGCCTTCCAAAAGTATACGAGAGAGCAAGCCTAAGACGTCGTGTTGCTGGACATACTCATGAACAAGTGCCCCAGGTTGTGGAGCTACGTCTGCTGCATTTCTGTTCACAACGCGATGGTCAGACCCATAGTGGGGAGAACAAGGGACCATCTATGGACCACAAAGACGAGACACTCACAAGATGACAGCACCTGCCATATCCACAATCTCCCAATTGACAGCACCGTCGTCTTTCTCATTTAGCAATTTCCCGATCAGAGCAAAGGTGTCAACGTGAATCTTCGCCTTCTCGACCATTGCACGGCCGAGAATGGGAGCCACTTTGGATGCATCATCGAGGAGCCATTGTACTAAACATAGCTCGACAAGTCTGTGGCCAGGCTTCTTCTTCTCCTCCGAGGACGGTTCGCTGATGCAGTCCTTAGCACGGACGGCGATCTGCTCTGCAGTAAGGATTCCACTACCCGAAGGAGTGGAATCCGTACGAAGAAGGCGAGCAAGAGCCTCACCCCGTCCTGTAGGGTCTTCCAGGAGTGATTCGAGGCAGATGGACGAAGTAATTCGGGTGGCGGACGAAGACGTATAATACCAGCAAAGGAAGATGTTTTCTAGTGCCTGACTTGACCGTAATTCACTTCAACAAGACATTCGGTCCCGTCAGTTGAACAGTACATCGGAATAGCGTCGAGAGGGACGACTCACTCCATATAGAGTTCACTCGGGTGCACCTTAAGACTATGCATTATTCCAAAGTACACGGTGCAAGCCGCTCTGACGCATTCTTCAGCACCCGGCGAGCCTTCCTCGCCTTCTGATACTCGAGAATCTACTACGAGCTTTGCGCGATCAGCAAAGATCTGCGGCGATAACTTTGAAGCTACTGCAGAGCGTATATGCGTGAGTGCGCGAAGGTTGAGCGGGTGCTGACGGAAGGATGGAGGGCAGGTATTGGAGGCTTGAAGGGCGAGAGAGAGACCCCATGCTGGTAGACACCATGCTGGAAGTCCGTTCTACAGAATTGTCGCATGAAGATATGATCCCGATTTATCATTAATGATGAAAAGTTATCGGGGACCGAATCAGTGACTGCACAAGCGTTAGATCCGCGGGTGATGGAAGGAACACGCACCGACCTCATATCTCCGTGTTCATAGCATCCCATGTACTCGATGAAGAACTCGACATAGCCCGCTTCACTCATGTGTGACCAGGCCTCTGCGG
>Ga0307515_10010307_pt1 | contig 17932 bp, 20 predicted proteins | sample 17_EM_MG_FD_194513 | JGI IMG/M metagenome (GOLD analysis project Ga0307515, IMG submission 194513) | Populus trichocarpa ectomycorrhiza microbial communities from riparian zone in the Pacific Northwest, United States - 17_EM | ecosystem: Host-associated > Plants > Roots > Unclassified | place... | reverse complement strand
CATCCATCATGCCACCTCCAGAAGAAAACGTTGGTTCTCGGTTACCGTATTCAAGTATCTCCTCACTGCAACCAGCCATCTCTGCCTTCCGACTACTTGTAATCTGATGCAGTAAGAATGTCATTAATACAAATACCAGGTCGCATTGTAGCACAAAGGATCAGTACTCACTAGATGGGGCGGATCCTCGCACGTTCTGACTCGTCTGGAGGTATTTACTGGGCCGTAAACCGACAGCTTAGGACTCTGGCCGCCTTTTCGCGAGCCCCGTCAGAGACCGAAGCGTTCTATAACAGTCTGTGAGAAGGATGCCGAGAAACAAGCGTAGAGTTGGATGTAGACGAAGAATAGCCATATAGCCACAAGTCTGGTTTCCGCTAAGTTCGGTGGACGTGATAGCGGCGTGTGCGGTGGTGCTTTAAGTGATTGAGGAGGTTTGATCTGTCTGACTCGCAAGTCTTGCACTTTATACCATCCCTGACAACATTTCAGTAATACTTAGTCCATATACCATCTTTGATGCGGTACAGGCGCCAATACCCCCAAGCATCGGCATCAGCGCAATGTGTTTCGCAATTCATCCCGTCCATAGAGGAATGCATGAAAAGAAATAAATTTGCTGAGACGAACTGGCCACGAAGCCGAAGTAGCATCCCCACATGCAGGTCTACACCGACCATCCTCCTGCAGTAGGCATCGGCGAGCCCCAACCTCCCTGAGCGCCCCCTTGCGGAGAGCCCAATCCATTGGCTGCTCCACCACCACTGCCGGGTGCGTTACCCCACCCTGGAGAGGTTTGAGACGCGCCATTGTAGCCGCCATGACCATTGGTGGCAGGATGTACGACTGGGGGAGGTGGAGGAAGACTGCTGTCCTCTGCTGGTCCCGGGTTGTTCAACTGGTGAATCATCATCGCTGCTCGGGTACTGAGCTCAGCCAATCCCTGTATTGTAATTGTAATTGTAAGGACAGGATTAGCGCTGAGGGAAAGGAAAGGGTCGAACCTTCAAGACTACCTCCTTCGCGGTCAGACTCCCATCCGTTTCCACATTCATGTAGAACCGATTCGGCTCAGCGATGAAGTCAAAGGCTTCCCCTTCGCGTTCCGGTTCCTCTTCGTGTGAGTTGTTGCTCAATGGCCACTCTGCTCTCTTATCCTTCTCATACCAGTAGGTAGTGTGCCGCATCTTGTTGTGTGGGTCGTATTCGAACCCAACAGCTGTACATGGTGACCATTTTGCGTGATCTTTGGCGATGCCCTATACCCTGATTAGAGAGAAAGTTCCAGCCCTGACAGGTGCCGCCTGCCTTTTTTGCGAAACATTTCAGTCGTAATTCTTGCCCCTTCCGTAACTTGGCAATAGTAATAGGGGGGCCATTGTAACCAGGCGCTTGAAATCTGTCAGTCGGGCTACAATGAGTGAAAGAAAAACCGCACTTTTCGAAACAGGCCATCCAAAGTATTCTGGACGTTTTGGAAGCTCTTCTTCAGTTCCACCTCCTTCAAAATCTTGCATTCGGTGCACTTCCAGGTGACTGCTGGTGACTTCGAAGGTCACACCGGGGGTATCGCAACGCACATCAAGCCGGAGTTGGATCATACACAAAGAGCACCCTTCGAAGCATTCGCAGTCCTCGAGATATGTTGATAACCGCACTACGCGGGGTCTTCGGTGGCACTCACTCGTGTAAATTTCATTCCCTCGTCACAATTAGAGCTGATGAGTGGAATCATTCCTAAACGGTGTGCTATGAACTCGTCTGGAAGGACTCCCGTATTGGTTTCGAACTCGACGAGGTCGATTGCTGATTTAGACCGATAAATATGCGACTACCTGTCTCGGGTGCACACCCACCAACTGTCGGTAAGTCCGCCATCATTGTGCGCCGTAATGCGTTGGCAAAGCTGTATATTGTACCAATAAGTACGGGAGACGCGTTCAAAACCAGCCGAGTACCCAAGATTGGTGCCCTTTAAGACAAAGTTGACTCGGTCGCGTTCAAGCTCTCTAATGCGAACTGTAAAGTCCATGATGCCAGTGAGCGAATTCTTAACGTCGTCGTGGTTGAAGTGAGAGAAACTTTGTTTGTTCCCTACGCGTCAGACTCTTAGTCCCCAACCACTTCTGAGTAGCTGGGGACAATGCATATCAATCACAAGCACCATCGTAAACCGTTACCTCCAGTAAGTCCCTCCTCGTTATCTTTGCTGTCCGTCCTGTCTTACCAGTCCTCCAATTCCTCTGCAGCGCCCCGATGTCGCGGCTCTCGTCGACAAGCTTCTCACCACATCTACCGACCAATTGGCAGAGCTTCTAGGGTCGTTCCGCATGTGGTTATGGCCCCGCTGCGAGCTTATGGTCTGGTACTCCGTTCTCGATCGGTTTGACGACATCCTCGCCCAAATGATCAAAGACTATCACTCGGACGATCTTCAGATGACTCCATTTACCCCCTCTGACAAGGAGCTCATTATGCAGATCCTCAGATTTGAGCGCATGCTCCTCGACAATTCCACCACAAGAAAGTTGTTCAATTCATACGACGTGAGCAAACGTGCTTCCCGTGATTAGGGTACATCTGCTAAAGCCTTCCCGACTCTTTACAGCGCCTGACAGTTTTCCTTGCAAGCCCTGATCCAGATGTCGCGATTGAGGCCCTTGCTCTCATCCTCCGTCCAGCGCACCAATACACTCAGCAAATTAACCTCAGCAAGCTTCTCAATACGAATCACCAGGGCCTCGAAACTCTGGCACGAACATGGCCCGTCCTCCGCGAGTACGATTTAACTTACGCGGACCTCGTCGCCCCCGATGCGCAAATCAAAATTCAGCCGGAGGCGTCTGACGTCCACTTCCAGTTCTACTCTCCAAAGGGCAGCCAAAGTGACCCAGGGCCGTACCACATCCACCTCCGATCCGTCGCAAACGACTCGCGCAGCCCAGTAGAAATTGTCAAAGATGCTATCGAGGGCAAGCAAATTAGCCCACAAGATCGCTTTGATCTTCTATGCCAAGTCCGCGCAGCCAAGGCACTCATCCCGGATGCTAGCGAACTCCGTTCCAAGCTCGTTACGCTCCGGCTCCTGGCTATTGCCATCTACTGTCACACCCACAATGAGAATACCGTGCAGAGCGCAAAATTACTCTCCGATCCTGACCTTATCAGTCACATCACCCCTTTGCTGGTCGTCGATAAAGGCATCTCCGACCAAATCCAAGCGGCGGCTATTCAGGCTCTCGACGGTATCTGTCACCATCGCAGCCGCGCTACCGAAGTCCTTACCGCCGTCAATGCCAGCGTCGCCCATGGTCTCCTTATGACGCTGTTTCGTAAAACTGTCGCCAGACTGGAGTCTGACGAAACAGAGAGCGAGCCCGCAATTCCCGTCTTCGAAGCGCTTCAAACCTTCTTGGAGTTCTTGTCAACGCACGAGATTTCATACAACATGGTCATTAGTGCCGGCTTGGTCGAACTTCTCATGAAGGTTATCGGGAATCGCCAGCCGTCTCTTCTTACTGTAGTGGCACGGACAGTACCCTTGTTGGAGAATTCACTGTATGGGCCACCACAATCCTCCGCCGCTCTCCCTCGCAACAACAGTCCCTTTCAGTCCTTCCTAAGTCAAGGAGGTATCCAGTTCCTACTTGATCGGATCCAGGTAGGGATCTTTGTGGTTGTACGCATTCTGCGAGTTGACCCTTTGCTTATAGTTTGAGATCGACACTGACCTCAAAGAGCATAGCCAAGGAAACGAGGCGGTTCCCTCGACTTTGGGGTACGGCCGCATCCCTACCCCCAGGGTCAACGTCCTGAAGCATCTCATTCGGACGGTACAGAGAATGCTGCAGAGTCAAGGCTCAGCTGAAGTCCTGAGACAATTGCCCGACTCGTCATTCAATTCGTCTATCAAGAGGATTCTCGATCACCGTGCCGTCTTTGGATCCACCATCGTGGCTACAGGTAATTCGTGCCTTTTCGTTACCCTACAAAGAAATTGACTTTCTTTCATAGCGACTCTTGCAATCGCAACTTGGATTCACAACGAGCCGAGCTGTCTATCCATCATCCAGGAGACCAAGCTTCCTGAATCATTCTACAACGCCGTTGAAGAGGGTATCGAGCCAACGATAGAAGTCATCCATGGCGTCCTGAATGCTATGGGTGCACTATCACTCAACCAAGCTGGCCAAAATCTCTTGCAAACACGGTCCAATGTGATTAACCTCGTGTTTCGTGTGTTCACCTCCGACGCACACATCATCGCGTTACAAGAGAAATCCAATGCCAACCTAATCGGTGGCGATGTCGACGAGCTAGTGCGGCACCACCCGTGGCTCAAACCGAGCATATTTGCAGCCATCACTTCAACTTTGGGTGAGATTGAAGAAGCGATCAAGCAATATACTCCTAAGGCTGGGATGGAGGGCTACTTCCGACTGCTGCTTGGAAAAAGTCCTGAACCCGAAGCGGGGACGTCTTCTGGAGATGCTAAGATGGAGACGGACCAACTAGCTACCACCTCGAGCGAGGCTGTCTTACCTAATAGTCGTGCACAGACGCCACAAACGTCTTCAAACGGCGATTCCTCGTACCATATCACAGAGATCCCTCCCTACCAGTACTTGAATTGCTTTTCGAAGGTTGGTTGTACTACTCTTCCTATGGGAATGGTTCCTGATGGCTTTCAGTTCCTCATTGGGTTCTTCTCACACGCTCAACACGGTCGGGAATTGCTCGCGGATACGGACATCCTGGAACGATTGGACAGATTACTCACGGCACCTCAGTGGCCCATTGGTTTTCCTTTGGGTCGCAATCTTGAAAACGTCTTGATGGTCAGCAAAAGGCTAATGGACTCCAATCCGACGGTTGTTCTCAAGCATCACATTGCTAAGGTCAAGTCGGCGTTGGAGACGAACGACTCTTTGCGAGGGGCGAAAGGACCAGAGGTCCGCTTGAACCCTTATGTCTGGCTGCACGGTTTGTCTTGGAGCCACTCATCTGGCCCTTCGTTTCCTGATTTTCATTCCAGATAAAGATGAGGTTGAAGCGAATGCGCTCTTCGCAAACATGCGGGCGCTCCATATGCGCCTTACCTTCCTCCATGACTGTTACTCACAAGGGTCCTCTCACTCGCTCCACCAACCGTACCGCCGCGAAACCGTCAACATGCTAGAGCCACTCGTCGAGCACGCTGAACTCATCTCGCAATTGGGCGAAGCATTTAGCGGGGTGTCATGGGAGATGTTGCATCTGCGATTCCCTCCAGCTGATGGAACTGATCCCTCTCTTGAAGCACAGGCGAGTGAACAGCTTGACATTCCACCCTGGCCGATTAGCTCGCCTCCCGTCAGCATACGCGATATCGATGAAGGGGACATGAACATCGAAACTCAACGGGCCCCTCGACGCTCTCCCCTCCCACCGCCGGTACCCACGCAACGGAACGCCTTCGCCTCTGCTATGGACGCAGTCCTGAATGGTGGCAAACCGGAAAAGCCGCATACGATGCTGCCACAGATGCAGAACTACCTTAGCGCGAGATCGTTGCTGCATGCTACTTCTACGTCGTTGATTTCTCTATTCTCCAGTAAGTACGACTGGTGAGCAACGGATTTAGCTAACACCCAACTACAGGCTTTGCCAAGTGGTTGCCCACACCCCGACGGCTCCCTGTCCCAGATAGCAACAAGTACAAGAAAGACTCGAAGATCGTAACTGAGCTGTTGGCAGACAACCTAATTGCTATGCTGCGTCGCTACTCTCTGGCCTGTTAGTATGACGAGACCGGCGCTCAAACTAGACTAACTTAGGTTTAGGTGACGATATCGCTACCATGGACTACAGCACTCTTGTGTTCTCATGCTTGACCTGCTTCGGCCCCGATCCAAGACATGGCCAGAACCTGCAAACAGCCCTCTTCCTCGAGTTCCACAAGAAGGGCGGCATTGAGGTCATGATCGAGGTCTGCCAGTATGCTGTCGATATCTTCAGCACTTTCGAGCAATATCCCCTTGACACCCGGCTACCTCACCAGAAGAGCGTCAAGGCGGCCACTCAGGAGCTCCTCCACAATCCCTTGATTTGGTTCTACCATATCCTGAATGGGAAAGCCCTTGTCGACTCACCTCAGACTGCCGATATCGTCCGCAACAAGACCATCGCCGGCTTCGAGCCTTCGCAGACCTTGGTACAACTGCGGTTGGAAATCCTGCCGTTACTCAAGCAGTGCTGGGAGTCGAAGTGGTTAACGGAGGCAACTGGAAGTATTCGGCGAGCTGTCGTCTATGGCTTACTTGCAATTATGAAGGGCGAGTACGAGGACCCAACGAAGCTACCCACCTATGCCTACGAACTCAACAACGCCATCCCTCCCATCTTCGGTCGTCCTCGTCCAGCCATCTCGCAACAGGCTGTTCAGCAGCTTATGGACATGGGCTTCCCTGAGCGAGCGGTTCGTGGAGCATTGACGAGAGCCCACGGAAATGTCAACAATGCAACCGAGTACTTGTTGAACAACGCGCATTTATTCGAAGACCTCGGGCTCGAACCCGGAGGTGACGACGTAGACAACAATGGGACGGCTGAGGGTGAAGAAGGCGCTGAACAGCCTTCGGGCACAGAAGACGATGAAGCAATGGAGACAGAGGGTGGAGGGGAGACCGTTGATTCTGCTGCTGAAACGGGCTCAGCCACTGCTCCTCGAGACTATGTCAAGGAGTTGGCGGCCGCTCGAGAGGAACTTCAAGCCTCTCTGGTCAAACATGCGCTCCGACTCGCAGATTTCAACTACGAATTCGTCGAGGACGTCCGCGCGGTCTTTGTCGGCGATCACGCAAAGGTCTATTCTCGTCAACTCTTCGAAGATATCAAAAAATTCTCTCCAGCTGCGTACGATATTTACGAGACGCCGCTCAAAGTGCGCTGCCGCTTGCTCGCTGGCGTACTCTTGAAGGTCGGGCTGAAGGGTGTAGACTTCTCTGACGCAGAAACGACCGAACTACTCGATGGGCTGCTTGCTCTTCTCTTGTCTGGCCCTGCTCCCGGGACCCCTGAGCAACCAGTCATTCCCAAGTGGCTTTCTAATCATCTCATGGTCACCGATCGCGTCCTCTGCAGTGGTGAAGATATCAAAGCTGTCGCTATACCGAAGCAAGACGAAGAGATCTCTTCGACGGACTTATACGTTGGCCCATCGTACAAGGAAAGTCGAGAGATCCTTTTCCAGTTCTGCATGCGCCTCCTCCGCATTCCCAACCTAGCAAAGGAAGATTTACTTTCCCTCATCGGCGTGCTTGTGTTCCTCACTCGCGATTACACCGTGGCTGCCGAATTCATCAAGAAGGATGGCATTTCTCTGCTACTCAAGTACTTCAAAACCACCCCTCAGCCAGATGAATGCACGCTTCTCATCGTCAACATCTTCCGTCATGCTATGGAAGACCCGGCCACTGTAGAGGATATCATGCGACACGACTTCAAGAGATGGTACCAGATGCCCCGTGGTAGACCTGCTGATATCCCAACCTTTATGCGGTATATGCAACCTTCCGCCCTCCGCGACCCTGTTGTATTCCTGAACCTGACCAAAGAGCTCTGCGAACTCTCCGAGCCTCACCCCTCCAATGGCTCTCATCGCATCAAGTTTAAGGAGAAAACAACCGCAAACGGTGAAAAGGCAGAGATTCCTGAATCCGCTGCAGATGGAAATACACCCAAAAAGGGTGATGTGTCTATGCAACACAAGGCCGAACCGAATGAGCTTGTCGTCACCGTGATCCATTACCTTACTTCTGAGATGATGTCTCAGGCGAAGCCTCCATCAGAGATCAAAGAGACTGCCGAAGGTGTTTCGAGTACTGCTGCCACTGAAGCTCCGGCAACTACCACCACCTCGACGGATACTTCGACAGGCGTGCAAGAACAAACTGCACCAACTCTCCCTCTTCCCGGTGCCCCAAAAGACCTCGACTATCCCCGACTTATCACCGACATCCTCACCGAGCTTCTCCTTTCCTATGATAGCTGCAAGCTTGCCTTTCTATCTTACGCTCGGAAGAAGATTGCGAACACAACAAGCAAGGAAAAGGATGCCACACCGAAAATTAAGTCCCCTGCCCTCCAATATCTCCTGCAAGAAATCACCTCGGTCAAGGGGGACCCATCAGAGTGGCCGAAGAGGCAAGCGAAGATAAATCATCTGCATACTATGATCGTGGCTCTATGTGCTGACATCAATGTCACCGCTGACCTCAAAGCCGTCAGTCCCGTGGTAACTGCTGTTCGCAAAGCCGTCCTTGATGCGATCGCCAAAGCCATTAAGGAAAACAACTCCCCAAGTCCAGTTGACGGCGCTGAAGCCCGTTATGGTCGATACCATGCTCTCGCTCAGGTCTGCGAACGATTACTCACTGTCAACCTGCATCTCGCTACAACCAAGGCCCACGAGGACTCACTCACCCATATATCGAAGTTGATGCTGGAAAAGAATTTCGTATCCATTCTCTCTGGGATCTTGTCAGAGATCGACTTAAACCACCCGCTTGCCTCGAACCTAACCGCTGCAGTCTTGGCACCTCTCGAGAACCTGTAAGCTCTCGTCACCATTTACTTTGAATTGCTCTTCTCACAGTACTTATGCCATACAGCACCAAAGTCGCAACCAAGATTGGACGACTTGGCGACAAGGAAGAAGAGGGCACGTCGGAACTTGCTGATTTCATCAGCGAGTCGTTGGGAGATGACGAGGAGGATATGTTGACTGAATCCGAAGGAACACCTGATCCATATAGCACATCCGCCTTGGGCATGTACGGCGGGGTAAGAACTCGGCCAGTTTTTATGTCGATTATGTCTGAACTTTTCACCCAGGAAACGGATAATGCCTATGTGGAGGTCGAAGACGATGCTCTCCACGATGAAGATGAAGATGTCGACATGGAGTATCCAGAGAACGACTTCGCAACCGACGACAGTGGGACCGATGAGGAGGATCAAGTTATGAACCTAGCTCAAGGCGAAGATATCGACGGAGATGATAGCGACGAGGAAGAAGAGGAAGACTTCGATGGCGACGAAGAGGAAATGCACGGAGGTGACGAAGAAGTGGATGACGGTGAGGATGACGAAGGGGAGAGTGGAGAGGAGGAAGACGGTGCAGATGAGGCCGACATGTTGTGGCAGGTAAGTCTGTGTCCTCGTCAAATTACATTGGTGACCCAATTTTATGTTAGCACATCAGCGAACAAATGGATGGTAGTGGCGATCTCCTCGGTATCGGTGCCGGTGATGAGGACGAGGACGAGATCGAGGAAGGTAAGCTGGGTGATAAAATCCGAAACCCTCACGAGATTCTCACACTGGTACTAGCTTTGGACGCTGGCCTAATGGAACAAATCGGTGCTCACGTCGACGAGTACGTGCAACTCTCCAAAATATAGCTAGTTTCTCACAGAAAATATTAGCATGGGCTTCCTCGATATCGCTGATGAGATGGCAGACGCACCAGTCTTCGAAAATCCTCCAGCCATGGGCATCCTCCCACCGCCACCGGACCTCGCTGACCCTGCCAGGATTTTCAGTACGTCCAATTGGATCTACGGGATCATGCACTCATGCCTTGCTCTAGATTTGGAGATGATTTTTGGTCAACACCGAGAAGCTCTCCCACCTGGCGGTCAAGATCCTCTTCAACCTCCCTGGGACTTGACGCCTACGTTTGACCACTTCCTTGACTTTGCTCCTATCCGCTCCAACAATCGCCGTTTGCGTGCCAACGTCCGTCTCCAAGATATGCTCGGCGGATTGGGTGGACCGGCCGTTCAGATGCTCCAGGACATGGCCCGCATGCACCCAGGGGATATTCAGTTCGCCTTCAGCGGTAACGCTGCTCATCTCTTCTTCAACTCTGATCCTACTCTCGATCCACAAATGCGCCCTCGCGTGACTCAGTACCTGGACGTCCGACCACCTCGCAGAGGAGGGCGGGGAGACGGCTCATCTGCAATGCTCTCGACTCAAGGCCGCTGGGCCGATGAAGCCAGGATCAATGCTGGCCCTACGTACCAAGAACGATTGGATAACTTGGGCAACCATGTCATCGTCGTGCTCCTTCCTGCTGCTCGAGAAGCCGCAAAGATTGCGTCCGAGAAGGCTCAAAGAGAGGCCAAAGAGGCAGAGGAGAAAGCCAAGGCAGAACAGGTGGAAGCAGAGCTTAAGGCAAAAGAAGAACTAGAAGCTCAGCAGAAGCGTGAGGCTGAAGAAACAGCTGAACGACAACGGGAGGAGGAAGAGGCTGCGATCACTGCCGCTGCCGAGGCTGCTGCTGCTGCTGAAGCTGCTGCCGCTGAAGCTGCTGCCGCTGCCGCCGAGGCTGAGGCTGCTGCACAAACTGCTTCTCAGCTAGAGGATACCGCTATGAACGTCGAGGCTAGCACGAGTGGCGCCCCTGAACCAACTGCAATCATCCCTGACGAACCAGTGGCCTCCACATCCAATACTCACCCTCCACCTTCGACGGCACCAGCACGAATCGTTGTTATGTATCAGGGACAAGAGGTTGATATCACGGACGCGGACATCGATCCGGAGTTCCTCCAGGCTGTTCCAGACGACATCCGAGACGAAATCATTGGCAACTATGTTCGAGAGCAGCAACGGCAGACTCGACCTTCCCGCCCAACAGAGGCTGAGATGGACATGGATTTCCTGAATGCACTTCCGGCTGATATACGTGAAGACGTCCTTCGAGGGCAAGCCGCCCAATTCACAGGAGTTCCTGCGGAGATGGACGCCGCATCGGTCTTGGCGACACTTCCTGAAGAACTCCGACAGACTGTGCTCCTTGAACAGGATGACGGCACTCTTCAAACCTTGCCTTCGAGCGTAATCGCAGAAGTTAACGCACTGCGTGCTCAGCAACATTCCCGGAGAATGCCCGCCTCGATGTTGCAGCCAGATCGGGAGTTAAACCCACCTGTATCCAGAAAGCCGCCTCCGCACCGTGAAGCGGTTCAACTCCTCGACAAGTCCGGTATCGCGAACTTGGTCCGCCTCCTCTTCTACACCGATACCAACCGCCGTACTGCCTTGCAGCAGGTGCTCGTCAACCTCTCGGAGAACAGCAAGTCTCGCAATGACCTTCTGACCCTATTGCTCGTCATGCTCCAAAGCGGGAAGAACGACATTGGTGGAGTAGACAAGATCTTCTCACAATTATCGGTCCGGAGTTCTACTAAAGCCCATTCTTCTGGCAAAGGGAAGCACAAAGAGATCGATTCTCATCCCGCGACCGTCTCCACCACCTCGACCTTACCCGACGAGGTCGTTGTCCAGCGCAGTCTCGATACCCTCACTGCCATAGTCAACGCGAACGAACTCGCATCTCTTTACTTCTTGACTGAGCAGGAGCTCCCTCACAGTCTTCAGAGGAGTCCCTCCAAGAAAGGCAAAGGAAAGGAACGTCAAGAATCGCCCGCGCATTATCCATTCGTACAACTTCTTACTCTCCTTGAACGCCACCACCTTCTCCAACAATCTCACATGCTCGACGCCATCTCTAGTCTCCTATGCACAGTTACGAAGCCACTTGCGATCCTGCGCGAGGTCAAGGATAACACACCAGAAGACAAGCCGAAAGAGGAAAAGCCTGCTCAGCAACAGCAAGCTACTGAAGCTCCTGCTCAGCCGTCCGGAGCATCTCCCTCTGATCAACCCCAGCAATCCCCGGAGGCAATCATTCAACCAACAGAGACACCAATAGATGGTCAGATCTCACAACCTAATGCCCTTGACACCTTTATTGATAGCTTTATCTAGCCCCTTCGGCAGACCCCACCGTCCCAGCGGCCTCAACATCAGAGCCATCGAAAAAGCCACCTTCACCGCCCTCACGAGAACAAGTCCTCCGATCCAAGCCTCCTCAATTCCCCGAAACTGCTCTACGTCTCGTTGTCGATCTCCTAACTGTTGGAGAATGCTCATCACGATGTTTCCAGAACACCCAAGCACTTATTTTCCACCTCGCTTCTCTTACTGGCGTCCGAGATGTCATCATTGCTGAGCTGAAGGTGAAAGCCGAAGAACTAGGGACTCGAATCCTACAGGAGCTTGATGCTCTCTCCAAGGCTGTCAAGGTGGCGAAGGAGGGAGACGAGCTACCTGGAACCATCACTGCGAAGTTCTCATTGCCATCGTCGAACCAAGCCAAGCTACTCCGAATCCTCAAAACGATGGAGAATATCTACTCGACATCTGTCCCTGGTCGATCCACCCAGGCCGAACCCGCCAACACTGACGAGAAGGTGCAAGCGATCTACGAGTCTCTACCATTCGGCCCTCTCTGGCGTCGACTCAGCGACTGTCTCACTACTGTTGAAGAGCGCCCAGACGCTACCCATGTGGCTACTTTCCTGCTCCCGCTCATGGAAGCTGTCATGGTCACTTGCAAGCCATTTGCGACACAAACGCAGCAAGCCGTAGCAGCTGCCGCCCGTGCCCTTCGTGCTTCTGCCTCGCCCCGTTCCCCCGACGTTTCTCAATACACTTACCGAAGAGAGACTATTGGAGAGACTTTCCTAACGTTTACCGATCAGCATCGGAAGGTCCTCAATTTAATGGTCCGGAACAAGCCATCCTTGATGAACGGCTCTTTCTCTCTGCTCGTGAATAACCCCAGAGTTCTCGACTTCGACAATAAGCGAAGCTACTTCACTCACAAGTTACGATACCGCTCAAGGTCGGAACGGGAAAGGGAAAGCTACCCGACAATAGCAATCAACGTGAGACGAGCGCGCGTCTTCGAGGAGAGCTTCCAGGCGGTGACAAGAGTCAAGGCCAAAGACTTCAAGTACGGCAAGCTCAACGTCCGCTTTGTTGGTGAAGAGGGTGTGGACGCTGGAGGAGTTACTCGAGAATGGTTCCGCATCCTCGCACGAGAAATCTTCAACCCCAACTATGCTCTGTTCGCCCCTTGCGGCGCAGATCGCCTCACCTACCAGCCAAACCCATTATCTGGTATTAATCCTGATCACCTGAGGTACTTCAAGTTTGTCGGTCGGATTATTGGCAAGGCTATCTTCGACCAGCGATTACTCGATGGGCACTTCGCACGGTCAATGTACCGTCAACTATTGGGCAAGCCTGTTGACTATACCGACCTTGAGTGGTCAGATCCATCGTACTACAACTCTCTCCGATGGATGTTGGATCATTCGGTCGAGCAGATGGAGCTAACATTTAGCGAGCATCAGGAGAACGTGAGCCGTTTACTTCTGAAGCCCTTTGTCGTCATATCAGATATTCACCTTCTTTTTCTTTTCTTTTTTAGTTGGGCGAGGCTGTCATTGTGGACCTCAAGCCGAATGGAAGGAACATTCTTGTCACTGACGAGAACAAGGACGAGTATATTCAACTCATCGCCGAGTACCGGTTGACTACTTCAATCAAGCCGCAACTCGACGCTTTCCTCGAGGGTTTCTATGAGATCGTCCCAAAGGAACACATTTCGATCGTGAGCCTCCCCATATATAGTTTGTCTCTGAGCAACCCCTTGACCTGGTTTCTAGTTCAACGAGAAAGAAGTCGAGCTCCTGATCTCTGGAACGCCAGAAATCGACGTGGACGACTGGCGATCAGCTACAGAGTATCATGGCTACAATGCCTCAGATGCAGTGATCGTATGGTGGTGGCGTGCTCTCAAGTCGTTCTCCAAGGCCGATCGAGCCAAGGTTCTCAGTTTTGCAACGGGGACAGCCAAAGTTCCACTTGGGGGATTTGCGGAGCTTCCGGTGCGTTCCATTGGAGAATTGTAGCGCTGATATTCGCTGAGAATGCCACAGGGTATGGATGGAGTGCAGCGATTCTCGATTCACAAGGACCCGGGCCCGATGAACAGACTACCACAGGCGCATACTTGCTTCAACCAGAGTAAGTTGACATGTGGGCCCTATGTTGTATTATTTCTGATTTATCTCCTCAGTCGACTTGCCGGAGTACTCTTCGTATGAAATGTTGCGACAACAGCTCATGCTAGCCTTCAACGAGGGCGGAGAAGGTTTTGGATTCGCGTGATATAAGGACACTGGTGATCGGGATGAATCGGACAGAAGACGAGAAAAGACGAAGCATTTGTATTTTACAGTTTCCTGGTGTCTCCACATCTTTGCACTTAATCACTCCCACTCCGACTAGCCTTAGCTCTGCAGTGTGCGGCGGCGTGATGAAGGCGTGCAGACTGCATGCACTGGCTGGGAACCAGAGTCGGACGCGTACTCGACAAATTTCCCGCCGCCAACTGTTCTCTGTCAATCGGGTTGCGTCAATAGATCGAACGGCGACGCAGGATGGACAAAGGATAAGCAGACGATATATCACACTTGTGCTGCTCATTGGTGGCGTTGGATATGTCGCCTACCATCGAGAAGCGCTCCTTCATGTGGGATGCGCGACGACCCGTGTCACCAGGATTGCAGCAGCAACATTCCACGGGGCTTGGGATTACCATAATACGTTCAAGAAAACGTATTCTACCAAGGAGGAGCAGCTCGAGGCGTATAGTCAGTGTCACACGCGCAGTGCTCAGCGCGTTTTGAAAGCCCTTCTTGCAAATGGCGGAATTTTCATCAAACTCGTCAGTCATTCATTCATTACCCTGATTGAGAGTGTTTGGCTCTAAGCTGGGTTGCTTGCTAACCTTTTCTCGACCTTGCATAGGGTCAACACATTTCTTCCATCGTCGTCCTGCCCGTTGAGTGGAGAGCAACTATGCGTCCGCTGCAAGATAACTGCGAGCCATCGTCTATGGAGGCGATACAGCAGCTGTTTGTAGAGGATATGGGCACTACAATTAACACCTTGTTCTCGGAGTTCGATCCAAATCCCATTGGAGTCGCCTCTTTAGCCCAGGTACATAAAGCAAGATTAAAGGATGGCACAAGAGTGGCCGTGAAAATTCAACATCCCCATTTGCGCGAATTCACAAACCTCGAGTGCGCCCTCAGTCCTGAACCGTTCTGAAATACGAGATCTAACACCGTCCTTGGTCAGTCTAGTAACAACAGAGTGGCTCCTTGAGGTCGTCAAGCGTCTCTTTCCTGACTTTGAATTCTCTTGGTTGGGAGACGAAATGCGACAAAATCTTCCGCTCGAAATGGACTTTGTTCACGAGGCAGGAAACGCAGCAAAAGTCACAGAAAACTTCAAGGGCGTCAAAAGGACGCCTCTTTATATACCAAAAGTACATTCCGCGGCGCAGCGCGTCTTAGTTATGGAATTTATAGATGGAGGAAGAGCTGATTCGAAAGAATACCTTGCGTACCACTCTATTGACCGCAACCATGTGTCGTTGGAATTAACAAGAATATTTGCGGAGATGGTGCATTTGCATGGGTTCTTCCATGCTGATCCTCATGCTGGTGAGTGGGACCGTAGCTCGAAAAGATGAAGGCTCCTTACATGTTATAGGCAATGTCCTGATAAGGCCTCCCCCTCCTGGAAGTCAGAGCCCTTATAACTTTGAAGTTGTCTTATTAGACCATGGTGGGTTGACTCCCAAATCAAGCGTTCATCCGGTATTTACGGTCAATCTTTAGGCCTTTATTTTGATATCGACGACGAATTGCGCGTAAACTATGTCAGTATCTAGCTCATCCACAGGCACCCTCTGACTCTGCGCAGTCTCGGTTTTGGTTAAACCTCCTTTCTCCACCGACCGAACACAACAAAGAAGAGCGAAGAAAGTACGCCGAGCTCGTTGGTAACATCACTCCAGAGCAGGTGGGTCTCCTTATATAAACCCATTTGCTGGTTTGCCAACCTTTCCGAACTAGTACCCAACCTTTGAGGCTGCAATAACAGGCCGCGCATCTGGAGCACTGGAAGGCAAGAAAGTGACTGGCGAGGGTTTCAAAGCCTCTCTCAAACGTGCAGTCAGCATCCTCGACATTTCCGAGGTTGGCGAGGAGGAATTGGAGAAGATAAGAGTGGCAGTAATGACCAAGGAAGGACTTATGGTTTCCATATTCGATATCCTAAGAAAGGTACCAAGGCGGGTGTTGATGATTTTGAAGTTGAATGACTTAACGAGGCAAGTGCTTGGGAAAATTGTGGCACGGATGCTGACACCGGTTGTATAGATCTCTGGACCATGCATTATCTACCACACACCCTCCTGTAAGCGCCATCCGATGCAAGAAGAAATGTTCTAATCTCAGAGTAGGCACGAATATTCCTTGTTGTGGCGCAATATTGCAACCTTGCTGTGTGCGTCTCCTCCCTTGATTCACTTCATCTCTCTGACCTGTCCGGTCGTCAGCTGGAAAGACGAAAAGCTCCGACTTCTCCAACAATTCCACACCGGCACTCGCTCCTTCATGAGTTATGCCTTCTGTCAGATTGATAGTTGGGCCAGGTACAGGGCACGGCACGCTGGCATGTGCACGGTCGAGATATTCATGGATTTGCAAGCCCGCTTGGTGCTTGCCAAGGCTTGGTGGAGAGGCCTACTCACAAAAGGCTTTGACGGGGCCTGGAGAGCCCGTGCAGGGCTTGTTTAGAGCTATCTAAATTTATCTTTATCTTTATGCTCCAATTTTTCAAACATAGGGAAGCAAGTGGTTCGGGACAATTGGAATCATTTTGGAATCATTCTTGTTGGTTGCTCGGCCGTGGAGAAGGAAAGATGGCGACAAAGAAGGCAGCGGACCACACACTTTACCATCTCAGCTCCAGGGGGTTTTGGAAGAAATTCCGTGCGTTGCCCGCAACTTCGGATGGAGGGTACATTGTTGGAAATTCTGATACGGGACCTTGCACACAGGAGACGTCCTGGCTGTGAACCCAGAGATATCTTCTGGTCTCCCACTGCAAAGTGTGAATCGCCAGCCCCCGCCTGGGTCGAGAACAGAATCATACAGCACCCCTGCTACTCTTGGTATGCGGCTCAGATATTGTGTTAAACAAGAGTTGACTTTATCTTGACCCTAATTTACTATATAGCCTCAGACTTGGCCCAGAATCCTGTGCGTTGTTCCCATAAGTCTTTTGTCAGGCATGAGGAGGTTTGACGGAATGCGCACTGGAATACAGTACTGGAAACGCGACGTTCGGAGAATGTACCCTCAACTTTCGGTCGTTACCCAATCGCAGATGGCCCACATTCTTGTGGCTTCGCCTGAGTATCAGGTGTGAGTAGCAATTTCACCTCGTTGCGTTTTCGATGACTCTATCGGTTCCTCCTTTGTTTTACTAATCAGTTCCTCTTTGTCGGTAATGTAGCATCGCTCCTCCGCATACCAAGAACGATGCGAGCGAGGGGCCAAGTGACCTCCCTGCGCAAGTCGCAGCACAAACAGATCTTACACAGGCAATCAGTACTCTCTACACAGCAAAGAAGGCATATTCGACATCGAACCTCCCTCCTCGACCGATCTCGACTCCTACCCAATGGAAGCCGCAAAGGACTACCGATGCGCCGCATGACAAGACCCATTATTGGCCAATGTTGATGTACAAGTAGTTTTATAGACATTGGATCAATACTGGTCATGAGATTTCCTATGAAACCGATGTTGGTACTCTGCAACTCAACAATGACCCAAAGAATGCAATACAAGAGTGATGCAGAACGAATATCCGAAATAAATCGATCTAAATTTATCGTAAAGGGATGATCTCCTGAGTACGTATCGGTGCGCGATGGTCGGCTTTTACCGCGGTGCCAATCAAATGCCAATGAAGTACGCTGGGGTACTGGTGTACCGGATGCCAGATGACGAGGCGGCAAAGTTTCAACGAGGCGACACCTCAACGTCGTTCCGCGGTGGGCATTCCAACTCCTCAGGGCCCTGTGCACTGACGTAGTCGAATCCACTACGTCATTAGATGCGTGAAAATGGTCGTTCAGGGTGGTATATAATCTCATTTGCACGAC
>Ga0307515_10010306_pt1 | contig 17934 bp, 14 predicted proteins | sample 17_EM_MG_FD_194513 | JGI IMG/M metagenome (GOLD analysis project Ga0307515, IMG submission 194513) | Populus trichocarpa ectomycorrhiza microbial communities from riparian zone in the Pacific Northwest, United States - 17_EM | ecosystem: Host-associated > Plants > Roots > Unclassified | place... | reverse complement strand
GACGTGACGGGGCGCGCCGCCCATTCCGGTGTGAACCACGCCGACGGTGCGAGCGCGATCGAGACCCTGGCGCGCAAGGTGCAAGCCCTGCATGCGCTGACCGACTACACCACAGGCGTCACCACCAACGTCGGGCTGATCAGCGGCGGCATGTCGACCAACACCGTCGCGCCGTCTGCTCAGGCGAAGCTGGACGTGCGCTTCTGCTCGCTGCAGCAGCGCGAGTCCGTGTTCGAGCGCATCAACGCGATCGTGAACGCGCCCGGCGTTCCGGGCACCGAAGCCCGCCTCACGCAGACCTCGGAGTTCCTGCCGCTGGAGCCGCGATGGAGCGACGAACTGATGCGGCGCTACCGGTCGAGTGCCGCCCGGGTCGGCTTCGAGGTGGACGGCGAGTTCACCGGCGGCTGCTCCGACGCCGGCTTCACGGCTTCGCTGGGCATCCCGACGCTGTGCGGCGTGGGGCCAGTGGGGGGCCGGGCGCACACCGAGGGCGAGTACTGCTGTCTGGACACGCTGGTGCCACGCGCGCAGGCGCTGGTCGGGACCATCCTGGGCTTGGCGCACTGAAGTGCGCGTGGCCGCCCAGTCACGTCCATGATCGGACGTTCGAGGTTCCAGTTCAATCCGCGTAAGCGCCCGCGGCCTGGATGACCTTGGCCCAGCGCGCGACCTCGCCTTCGACAAACTTCTTGTGCGCCGCCGGTTCGACGCGCGCGTCCGACACGACCGTGATCCCCAGCGCCTCCTGGCGTTTGATGAGTTCCGGATCCTTGAGTGCCCCGCGCAGCGCTTCGTTCAGCTTGCTCAGCACGGGCGCCGGCGTGTTGCGCGGCGCATAGAGGCCGTGCCAGACCGTCACGCTGAAGTCGGTCAGGCCACCTTCGGCCAGCGTCGGCACGCCGGACAGCGCAGGAAGTTTCATGCGGTCCTTGCTGGTCACCGCGAACGCCTTCACCTTGCCGCCTTCGATCTGCGGCACGGCATTCGTGGCCTGCTCGCACATCAGGTCTACCGTGCCACCCATCAGGTCGGTCATGGCCGGGCCCGTGCCCTTGTACGGCACCGTCGTTATCTCGGCCTTCAACGCGCTCTGCAGCATCAGGCCGCAGAGGTGCGAAGCGGACCCGACGCCCGCATGCGCCAGATTGACCTTCGTCGGATCGGTCGCGATCCACTTCCGGAGTTCGGCAAAGTTCTTCGCAGGCAAGGTCGTGCGGCCGATCAGGGTCGAAGGCGCCTCGTTGATCAGGCCCAGGTAGGCGAAGTCTTCGATACCCTTGTAGGCCAGCTTGCGGTACAGCGCCGGTGCCGTCGCGAAGCCGATGTGGTGCACCAGCAAGGTGTAGCCGTCGGGCGCTGCGGTGGCCACCTTCGCCGCGCCCAGCGTGCCACCGGCACCGCCGACGTTCTCGACGATGACGGTCTGGTTCAGCCGCTTACGCAAGGCTTCGGCCAGGTCGCGTGCGATCTTGTCGCTGGGGCCGCCAGCCGCGAACGGCACGACCAGCGTGACCGGCTTCTCCGGGAACTCGGCACGGGCCGTGCCCGCCGCAAGAAGAACCGTGGCCATCGCGAGGCCCCACGTACGCCGATCGAACTTGTCCATGTTGTCTCCGAGTGAGCGCGCCGCTCAGTGCGCTGCGGCTCGGATGATCGTTGCCCGATGCGGCGAAGGCCAATGCCTGATTCTTCGGCTTTGATGCCTTGAAAGCACCGACACATCGGGGCGCCGATCTGGCACCCACGGCGCGCTCAGCCGGCGAGGCCAGCCTGCGCGGCAAGCCAGAAGGTCTCGGCCGCCTTCCCGAGCGCGGCACGGTCGCGGTACAGGCGGATCTCCAGATCGATCGACCATTCCTCGGGCGCGGCCACGACGAGCCGGCCCGCATCGATGTCGTCGCCGACCAGCAGCTGCGGCAGCCAGGCCAGGCCACGGCCGTCGAGCGCCATCGTGCGCAGCACCGACGCCAGATGCGCGGTCAGGACATTCGGTGCGTGCAGTCGGTCCAGGATCGGCCCCTTCAGCTCGCGCAGGATGCGACCCAGGCCAGACTCGGCGCTGTAGCTCAGCAAATGGACCGCCGTCGACTTGCCGTCGTGCGGCAGCCCATGAATCGGCCGGCCGTTCCTGTCGGGTGCCGACACGGGTATCAGCCGATCCGTGCCGACGACCAGGCTCGGGCATCCGGCCTCGTCCAACGGACCGCGTACGCGGGCGTGGCCATGGGCGAGCATGAACTGCGCCTTGCTCTGCAGGACCAGCGTCTCGCATTTCTGTTGGGTGTCGGAGGCCAGCTGGATCGGTCCGACCGTCGTGTGGGTCTCCAGCGCACGCAGCCAGCGAGGCAGGAAGGTGAACGACAGAGCGTGCGTGGAGGCGATGCGCAGCGTCGTGGAGCTCGCCTCGGCGATGGCGCGCGCTTCACCGGGGATGCGCGCGACCTCGGCCTGCAAATCCTGCGCGACCTGACGAAACCAGTTTCCCGTTTCGGTGAGCTGGGCCGGTTGCGAGCTGCGGTCGAAGAGGTCGACACCGAGCCACTCCTCCAGCGCCCGCACGCGACGGCTGAAAGCCGGCTGCGTCATGTGGCGCTCGTCGGCCGCGCGCGAGAAGTTGCCGCTGGCGGCCAGCGCGGTGAAATCGTCGAGCCACGAGAGGTTCAAGGTCACGGCGGTGCTTTCACGGCATCAAAGACTAGACAAACAGCATTGGGCAAGCGACGCGTTGCCGACGATCATTTCGACACCGCAACCCCAACCGACCCGCAGGAGACACCGTGAAGATCGTCGAGATTCGTGAGAAGACCATCCCCATCAGCTCTGCCATCCGCAACGCCTACATCGACTTTAGCAAGATGAACCTCAGCCTCGTGGCCGTCGTCACCGACGTGATCCGCGACGGCAAGCCGGTGGTCGGCTACGGCTTCAATTCGAACGGCCGCTATGGCCAGGGCAACATGATGCGCGAGCGCTTCATCCCGCGCATCCTGGAGACCCAGCCGGATGACCTGATCGACGCCAGCGGCAAGAACCTGGACCCGCACAGGATCTGGACCGCCATGTTCAAGAACGAGAAGCCGGGCGGTCACGGCGAGCGCTCCGTGGCCATCGGCACCATCGACATGGCCGTGTGGGACGCCGTGGCCAAGATCGAAGGCAAGCCGCTGTTCCAGCTGCTGTCCGACCGCTACGGCGACGGCAAGCCCGACCGCAAGATCTTCGTCTACGCTGCCGGCGGCTACTACTACCCCGGGCAGGACTACAAGAAGCTTCAGGACGAGATGAAGAGCTACATCGACCGCGGCTACACGGTGGTCAAGAAGAAGATCGGCGGCGCCTCGCTCGACGAGGACCTGCGCCGCATCGACGCCATCATGGAAGTGCTGCAGGACGGCCAGAAGCTGTGCGTGGACGCCAACGGCCGCTTCGACCTGGAGACGGCGGTCGCCTACGCCAAGGCGCTGTCGCAGTACGACCTGTTCTGGTACGAGGAGCCGGGCGACCCGCTGGACTTCGAGCTGCAGGCCACGCTGCGCCAGTACTACAAGAACCCGATGGCCACCGGCGAGGATCTGTTCTCGATGCAGGACGCGCGCAACCTGATCCGCTACGGCGGCATGCGTCCCGACCGCGACTGGCTGCAGTTCGACTGCGCGCTGAGCTACGGCCTGGTCGAGTACCTGCGCACGCTGGAGATGCTGAAGGAGCACGGCTGGTCGCCGAAACGCTGCATCCCGCACGGCGGCCACCAGATGTCGCTGAACATCGCGGCTGGCCTCGGACTGGGCGGCAACGAGTCGTACCCCGACCTGTTCCAGCCTTTCGGCGGTTTCCCAGACGGCATGAAAGTGGACAACAGCTACGTCACGCTGCCCGACCTGCCGGGCATCGGCTTCGAGGGCAAGGCCGACCTCTTCCGCGAGATGAAGGCGCTGACGCCATGACCGCTTGCCCTCCTGCCCGTTCAGGGCGCCGTGCAGGTGTAGTTCGAGGCCAGCTTGGCAGCCGCCGCGTCGTTTGCCGGCCCCGTGTACCTCGGGTACTGCGGGTACTGGCACAGCGGCCGAGCGAAGGTCAATGCGCCTGACGCATCACGCTTTTCCGCAGTCAGCGTGGCAGGCGCAGTGCCCTTCGTCACCCATTGGTCCAGCGCGGTCAGCAAGTCCGAGCTGTCCGCTCCCGGGCCGCCTGCGCAATGGTCGACGCCCGGCGCCACATAGAAGCGCGTGGACGCATCGGCGTTCACCGCACCGACGGTGTTTCGCATGTTGGCGACATATTCAGCCGTCGAGTTCACGCTGAGCGCCGCATCGTTGCCACCGTGCCAGAAGATCAACTTGCCGCCGCTGTTGAAGAACGGCCGGATGTCGGTGTTCGTCGCATCGTTGAGTGCCGCCATCGCGTAAAGCGCGTTCTGATTCTGGTCCCACGGCGAATACGTCAGCGAGTTAGCCGCGGGGTCGCGCGCCAGGTAGTTCTTGACCGTCGTGTCCTGAAACAGGAACTGGGCAGCGAGCGCGACGTTGCCGCCGCCCGTCTCCCACGCCGCCCAGGCGCCCGGATCGTCCTCGTTCCCGGTCAGGTTCCAGCCTCTGTTGCGGAACGTACCGCTGCCGGTGAACACGGCGTCGGTCGTCCACGAGGTCACCACCGCGAGCTGCGCATCCGACAGGCAGGTGTCGCCGGTATCGGCGCCGCCGGCGCAACGCAGGGCGGCCACGTTGACGAGCGCAGGGGTGCAAGCCGCCGCGTTCGAGACGACGCCATCGACGATGCCATCCAGTGCGTCGCAGGCATCGCGCACGCGCTTCGCCAACAGTGCCGTCTTGGGGGTGCTGAATGCGCCTCCGGGAGCCGCCAGTGCCTTGGCCGTGCGGTTGAATGCGCCCATGAATCCCACCCAGTTGTAGGCGGGTGCGCGCGCGATGACGCCGTCGAACAGGTTCGGATAGCGTTGCACGTTCATCAGCGCCTCGCGCCCGCCGTTGGAGCAGCCCTCGAAGTAGGACTTGGACGCCGGCACGCCATAGGCCGCAGTCACCGTCTCGAGTGCGGTCGACATCACCGTCGGCACCGAGAGGCTGCCGAAGAGCTGGGCCGCAAAGGTGTCGGTCAAGGCGAAGCTCGCAGACAGCCCGCTGCCCTGGTGACCGGAATCGCTGGCGACCGATGCATAGCCCTGCGTGAGTGCCGGCAAGGACAACGCGGGGATCGCGCCGTTGTAGCCACCACCGCCACCGTAGTACAGCTTGCCGTTCCAGGCATCCGGCAGGCGCATCTCGAAGTTCAACGCCGGTGCGATGGTGCCATTGACCTTGCAATAGGTCGGTACGGCGCCGCTCGCGGGCACCGCAACGGCTGCCAGCGTCGCGCCCGCAATGGTCTTGCCGGACAGCGCAGCGCAGGCCGCCTGCGCAGTCACCACGGGCGCGGCCTGGTCGTCATCCGAGCCGCATGCCGACAGCAGCGCAGAGCACAGCGCCATCGCGACGAATGATGCGGAGTGTGTTCGGCTTGTCCCGCAGTTTCCAACGTTCATGTCTCAGTCCTTCGTTGTTCTCGCCATCGCCATAGCGCACGTTGTGGGGCCGCCGACCGGATGGCGACGGATGGTTTCGGAGTGATTCTGGAATCTGCGCCGCTTGCGGACTGTCCACCGGCGTACATTCGCCACGTGTTTCACCTAGGGGATGACCCCATGACCGAACACCGACTCGATCGTTAGCGTCCCCTCAGTCGAGTTCTTGCACGAAAACCATGTCTGCCTCCTCACTCGCGTTGCGCCATCGCCTTCTGGAAGCTCCGTGGGCCATGTGCCTCACTGCCGAGCAACTGGCACGCGTGGAGGCAGAGACTCAGTTGATCAAGTACGCAGCCGGGTCCGTCGTCTTTCGGGAAGGCGAGCCCGCCGATCATTGGCTCGGGGTCCTGGACGGATTGGTGAAGGTCGACACCGTCTCCGCGGACGGCCGCAGCACGACCTTCATTGGCGTTTCCTCCGGCGGGTGGTTGGGCGAGGGGTCGATGCTCAAGCGCGAACTCAGGCCCTACGAAGTCGTCACGCTGCGCGACAGTTGGATCGCACTGATGCCCCTCAAGACGTTCGACTGGCTCTTTGAAACCAGCCTGGCGTTCAACCATTTCCTCGTGCGGCAGCTGAACGCTCGACTCGGCCAGTTCGTTGCTGTCGTCGAGAGTTGCCGAATGCAGTCAACCACTGCGCAGGTCGCAGTGTGCGTAGCGGAGCTGTTCAACCCGACACTGTGCTCGGCCACCTCAGATGCTCTGCGCATTTCGCAAGAGGAGATCGCACGCCTGTGCGGCTTGTCGCGCCAGATCGCGAACCGTGCCCTGCACGAGCTGCAGGCGGCCGGCTTCGTGCGAATGCAGTACGGCAGCATTCATGTCCTGGATGTCAATGGCTTGCACGCGTTCGGAAGAGGTGCGGGACTGAGGCAGAACGCGCCGCGACCCGTGCCGATGTCATCGGCCCGCACTGAGAATCTACGGAACGGATCACCACATTCCAGAGCGTCGCTGGATGCGGCGTGAGGCAAAGGCCTGCTCCTCCTGATCCGACCTCGTCCGCTTGGTCTCATCCTCCGCCAGCGCGGGCAAGGACCGACACATCGCGGCAACATGGGAGCGATACGGTACAACGTGTTGTCCTCCACACGTCGTCCGCCATGCGTCACCGTATTCCGTCATTCGCCACAGGCCGCTCGGTCGGCGCGGTGCTCGCGTTCATGCTCGTTGCCGGTTGCGCGACATCGCCGACATTGCCTCAAGTGGCGCCGGCCTCCACGCATGATGTCGTCTCCACGCCGGCCTCGACGTGGTGGCGCGTCGACGGCGAGCGCACGCAGACGACGGCCTGCCGCGCAGCGGTGGATGCCATGCAAGAGACCCTGCGCCGCTCGCCGACGACGACGCTGATGGCAGTGCACGGTCGCGACGTCGTTTTCAGCTTCGGCCCCACCGATCGGCCGAGCCGCCTCGCTTCGGCGCGCAAGAGCCTGCTCGCGATGCTGTACGGCAAGCCGGTGGAACAAGGCACGATCCACCTTGACGACACCCTCGCCGACCTCGGCATCGACGACATCGGCGGCCTGCTGCCCATCGAGCGACAGGCGCGCGTGCGCGACCTGCTTGCCGCACGCTCCGGTGTCTACCACCCTGCGGCCAACGGCGGCGACGACAGTGCCGCCGCGCCACCACGCGGCTCGCAGCAGCCGGGCAGCTACTTTCTCTACAACAACTGGGATTTCAACGCCGCAGGCGACATCTACGAGCAACGGACGGGTCGCAACATCTACCAGGCCTTCGCGGAGGACATCGCGATTCCATTGGGACTGGAAGACTTCCACGTCGAGCGTCAACACCGCAGCGGCGACGCCACCCGCTCGCAACATCTGGCTTACCCGTTCACCCTGTCGGCGCGCGATATGGCGCGCATCGGCGAACTCATGCTCGCGCACGGCGCGTGGGACGGCAAGCAACTTGTCCCCGCCGACTGGACCCGGACGATCACGACGCCGGTCACGCGTGCCGCAGACATGCACCCCGCACGCGCGGCCCGCCGCGGGATCGACTACGGCTACCTCTGGTGGATCCCGGAAGAGCCTGCCGACTCGCCGCTCGCGGGTTCCTACTTTGCCTGGGGCTACTTCGGCCAGTTCATCCTGGTCGTGCCCAAGCGCGACATGGTCATCGTGCACAAGTACGACACCGACGCCGCCATTGGCGATCCGATCCCGCGGCTCGATGCGCGAGCTTTCCTGGTGCTCGCTCGCCGCCTTGTCGACGCCCCCTGCGGCTGAGCAATCGGCGGCTTGCGTTCCGGCTTGCCGTCTGGGCCCGTAAATCGTTTCAGCGATCGAGCGCGACGCCGCCATCAGCCATTGCGGAACAGGAAGCTGTACGCGTTGAGCGCGGGCACGCCGCCCAGGTGCGCATACAACACCTTCGAACCTGCGGGGAATTCGCCCAGGCGCACCTTGTCGATCATGCCGTGCATGGACTTGCCCTCGTAGACCGGGTCGGTCAGCATGCCTTCCTGGCGCGCGCACAGGCGGATCGCCTCCAGCGTGCCGGCGTTGGGCAAGCCGTACTCGGGGCCGCCGTAGCGGGTGTCGAGCACCACGTCGGCCTCGGTGATCGCGCGGCCGAGTTCGACCAGCTCGGCGGTGTTCTGCGCGATGCGCAGGATCTGTGCCCTGGTCTGCGCCGGCTTGGCCGAGGCATCGATGCCGATCACGCGATCGGCACGGCCATCGGCGGCGAAGCCGACCACCATGCCGGCCTGCGTGCTGCCGGTGACCGAGCACACGACGATGTAGTCGAACTTGAACCCGAGCTCGGCCTCTTGCGCGCGCACCTCTTCGGCAAAGCCGACGAAGCCCAAGCCGCCCAGCGGATGCTCGGAGCAGCCGGCCGGGATGGCGAACGGCTTGCCGCCGGCCTTGCGGACGTCTTCCATGGCCTGTTCCCAGCTCGGGCGGATGCCGATGTCGAAGCCGGCTGCATCCAGGCGCACCTCGGCGCCGAGGATGCGCGACATCTCGATGTTGCCGACGCGGTCGTAGACGGCGTCGGAGTAGTTGACCCAGTTCTCCTGCACCAGCACGCACTTCAGCCCCAGGTGCGCGGCGACGGCCGCGACCTGGCGCGTCTGGTTGGACTGGATGCCGCCGATCGACACCAGCGTGTCGCAGCCCTGGGCCAATGCCTCGGGGATCAGGTATTCGAGCTTGCGGGTCTTGTTGCCGCCGAAGGCCAGGCCGCTGTTGCAGTCTTCGCGCTTGGCGTACAGCTCGACCTCGCCACCCAGGTGCGCGCTCAGGCGCTTCAGGTGCTGGATCGGTGTGGGGCCGAAGGTCAACGGATGGCGAGTGAAACGTTTCAGGTTCATGGTGGTGGCTCGTGGAGTGGGGAAGGGCGCCCAGGCTTCGATGCTGGCGAACAGGGAAGGCATGCTCGGGTCGCATTCATCGTTGCTGGCAGTCGATGAATGGTAGAAAATATGCCGGGTTTCAGGGTTGCGAAATCCTGTTCATTGGAGAAACGATTCGATGAAATATCGAACCTGAAGTGAGAAAAGTTTCTATACCAAGCCAATGAACACAACAAAAGTTCGTGCAACAACGTCGCCTGCAGGCTCGCTCACGCATGCGGTCGATCGCACCGACAAGGCCATCCTGCGTTCGCTGCAACGCGATGCCTCGCTGTCGAATGTGGCGCTCGCCGCCAGGGTGAACCTCAGTGCACCGGCATGCCTTCGGCGCGTCGAGCGACTCAAGCAGATGGGCCTGATCACCGGCATCGTCGCGCTGCTCAATCCGCGGGCGCTCGATGCGGGCATGCTCGTGATGATCGGCGTCGTGCTCGACCGATCGACGCCCGACTCGTTCGCCGACTTCGAGAAGGCGGCCGCGAAGGTGTCGGGCTGCATGGAGTGTCACGTCGTGACCGGCGAGTTCGACTACTTCATGCTGCTGCGCACCCGTGACAGCGACAGCTTCAACCGGCTTCACGCCGAGCAGTTGTTGCACCTGCCCGGGGTGCGGCAGATACGGTCGTTCATGGTGTTGAAACAAGTGCTGTCGACGACTCAGTTCCCGATCTGAGCTCGGCCGGCGAAAGGTGTCTGCCAGCGAGTTCGTCCGACACCGGCCCAGTCCGCGCCGGCTTCATGTCGCTGTACTTTCTGCCGATAAACCCGGGAATGTCCCAACGATTAGCATCCCTTGGCGCCCTTTTGTTTGGCGCCAACAACCGGCAGCGTATGCGGGTCTCGCAGTCGCTGCTGGCCGCTCCCGCGCTGCTGCTGATCCAAGCGCTGCTCGTCCTGGAGTGGCGTCAGGGCCAGATTGACGGTGGGCCAGTTGCATGGTTCACCACGCTGACGCTGGCCGGCTGCGTGGTGTTCTACGTCCTGGTGCGTTGCGGCCTGGGTGAGCGACTGAGCCGCGAGGCTTCGTTGAGCGCGCCGCAGATGGTTTACGCCATGGTTTGCGTAGCCTGGGGCTACGCTCTGGCAGGGCCGCTTCGAGCGGCCCTGTTGTGCCTCATGCCTCTCATCCTGTGCTTCGGCATATTCGCGCTGCAACCCCGCGCGGCTAGGGCGCTGGCGCACTTCGGCATCGTGCTGATGGGCGCCGAGATGAGCTGGCTGGCGGTGATGAATCCCTCCGTTCACGAGCCTGTCCACGAGGCCGCGAACTGGGTCTTCGCGGCCGCGTCGATGGCAATGACCCGGATCCTGTCGGACCGCCTGGGCCAGATGCGCGCGCGGCTGAACGCCCAGAAGAGCGACCTTTCCGAGGCGCTGGAGCGCATCCGCCTGCTCGCCACCCGCGATTCGCTCACGGGCCTGCTCAACCGCCGGGCCGCCCAAGACGAACTGCGGCGGGCCACCGGTCTGGCCGTGCGCAGCGCCCGGCCGCTCGCAGTGGCCCTGGCCGACCTCGACCATTTCAAACAGATCAACGACAGCTTCGGCCACCAGGTGGGCGACAGCGTGCTGCAGGCCTTCGCGCGGGCGGCCGAACGCGAACTGCGTGGTGCCGACCGCGTCGCGCGTTGGGGCGGCGAGGAGTTTCTGTTCGTCCTGCCCGATACCGACGGTGAACAGGCCAGCATCTGCCTGGACAGGCTGCGTTCGGCCTTCTCGGAGTTGAACATCGGCGGCGTGCCTTCTACCCACCGGCTCAGCTTCTCCGCCGGGGTAACGCTCTGCTATGGGCCTGACGACATCGAGGCGGCGATCGAGCGCGCCGACCGGGGCATGTACAGCGCCAAGGCGGCCGGTCGCAACCGCACCAACTGCCTCGAGCCGGTGCCGCAGGAGGCTCCTGAACCGCCCAGCCGGTCGTGTTCCCCGCGAGACCGCAGGACTGAACCTTTGGTGGCGCCGATGTAGTTCTTGCGGTGGCTGATTGCGCCCAGCGCTCCTACGCCGGTGCCTTGAGCGCCCGGACCACCGCATCGAAGAACGGGCCCGTGGGCAAGGTGCCGTTGCCCGCCGGATCTGTCTGCGCGCCCCAGACGACGATGACAACCCTTTCCTTGCGATTGATGTAGATCTGCTGCCCCATGATGCCGTTGGCATAGAACGCGCCGTCCGCGGCGGACTGGCCGCCGGCGATCCACCACAGGTAGCCGTAGTTCACTGGCTTGCCGGTGTTCAGCACCTTCGCAGAGCCGGCTTCCGCGACCCAGCCGGAAGGAAGGACCTGCTGGCCGCCAACGACGCCGTCGTTCATGATGAACATGCCGAAGCGCCCGTAGTCGCGCAGCGTCGCACTGATGCCGCTGCCGCCGATCTCGACGCCGTTGGGCGAGTCCAGCCACCAGTTGGCCTGTGCTTCCATGCCGAGCCTCGACCAGATCTTTTCGGACAGGTACTGCGCCAGCGGTTTCTTGATGGCGTTGTAGACGATCTCGCCGGCTACCTGGGTCTCACCGGTGCTGTAGTTGTTCGCGGAACCGGGTGCAGCTGCACGGGGCAGTTTGCTCATCAGGTCCATTGCGGAACCGGGCTTCTGGCTGATCTGAGCTTCCAGCAGCTGACGCCGATCGGACGTCGGATCGGTGTAGGTCTCGTTCCATTTCGCGCCAGACGCCATCATCAGCACGTCGCGCACCGTCGCGCCGTCGTACGCACTGCCTGTCAATCGTGGCACGTACTTGATCACCGGATCGTCGATGCTCGAGATGTAGCCATCCTTGACGGCCGCGCCGATCAGTGTCGATGTGACCGACTTGGCCACGGACATGGACATCCAGCGGGTCTTCTCGGTGTTGCCGTATTGACAGGTCTCGTTGACGATCCGGCCGTCTTTCAGGATCAGCAGTCCGGCCACGCGATTGAACGCAAGAAAGTCGTCGAAGCTGTAGCTTGTGCTCGCCAGCGTGATCTGGGACGGCGTCAACGGGGCGGCGGCGATGGGCAGCGGATACGGCGTGCCGCCCGGTTCGATGAGGCGCGTCGGAAACAGCCGATCGATGTTGCGGTAGGTGGTGACTGCCAGGTCGGGGCTGAGAGCACCATCGTAGATCTGCCGGACTGTGCCGATCGGCTCCGATGCGTGCGGGTAGCCGCCCGCATTGACTGCAACGCTGCACGTACCGACAGCACTGGGGCTGTTGCCGCCACCTCCGCCGCACGAGGCCAGCAACAATGAACTTGAGAGCAGAGAAACTGACAGAGCCTCGCGCATCGAACACTCCATGCATGCCTCCTTTGACGAGGTCGATCACTCGGGACTCGCTGCCCCTTTCATCTTCCGAACATGGCGGTCGAAGAACGCCCCGTCACACCCGTTCGGTGGGTGGAGCTTACGCGACCCTCCTGCGGCTGGGCGGGCCCAAGTCGAACCTTGACCGTCGGCTCACCGGCGCCCTGATCGCTTGCGAGCTCGACCGCTTTGAACGAGGGCGGCGAGGTCAGTACGCGATCGGCGCGTTCAGCGTCAGTTGCAAGCCGCTCGGCAGGGTTGTCGATCCGGCCAGACGCGCCTCCGGTTGCGGCGGCTGACGCACTTCCTGCGCGAAGGTGAAGGCATGGCTGGGGTCGTACTTCGTCTTGACGGCGTACAAGCCCGCTTGCGCGTCCGCCCAATAGCGAGACCCATAGGCCGGTTCGTCCAGGCGCGGATAGTTCTGATAGATCTCACCGTTCCACATCGGCGCCATGTAGCTCATCCATCCCAGCAGGAACGACTCCGAGGCCGGGCGATCCGCCTCGTCGAACCAGAACACGTCGAGCACGGCATTGAACGCCGCGCCGCGGTGCACGAACGCATTGCCGTCTTGCGGATAGGCATTGATCGCCCCACCGTAGAACTCCATGTAGAAGTACGACCACTGGTTCGGCGAAGAGACGAAGTAGTCCAGCAGGCCGCGCCATTCCGAGGCCGCGAGCGGCCGGGTCACGTATCGGGATGCCTTGTCCTCGCACGGCGGGGTGGTGAGGTCCGGCGGGAACCACGGCATGCCGTACGGGACATTGAGGAGTTCATCGTTGAGGGCGAAGAAGGTGTCCATCTTCGACCACTGCAAGAAGGCACCTGGCAGCTCGCACAGCATCTGGATCGCGGCCTCGCCGTCGGCCTGCGTGCCGACGTATAGCCCGCGCACCATCAGGTAGGGCTGCAGCGGCGTACCCGGCGGCAACCCGCCTTGTGTTCCCGGCTGAAAGCAGAGCGACACCTGGATGTTCAGCGCCGGCTGCAGGTTCGCGAGCATGTAGTTCGACTGCAGCGTCATCAGGGCGCCGGTCGCGTCCTGGAAGTCGGTTTCGGTTTGCAACGGCCAGATCAGTGCCCAGCCGAACACGTCGCCGAGCGGCACCAGCCGGTAGCGCACCGACAGCAGCACACCGAAGTTGCCCCCGGTCCCGCCGCGGACGGCCCACCAGAGGTCGGCGTTGACCGATTCGCTCGCGGTCACGATCTGCCCATCGGCCAGCATCATCCGGAAGTCGATCACGTTGTCGCAGTTCATGCCGTAGGTCACCGACGTGAAGCCGTAGCCGCCGCCCTGCATGAAGCCGCCGATGCAAACGTCCTCGCATTCGCCGCCCGGTACATGAAGGCCATAGCTCGCCAGGACGGAGTCGAACTTCTTGAACGGACAACCCGTGCCGACCGTCGCGATCGAGTTCGCAACGTCCACCGTCGCGTCGTTCAGTTCGCTGACATCGATCAGCGCCCCCGCACCGGCCGAGAACCCGGCCGTGCAATGGCCGCCCGAGCGGACGGTGAAGGGCAGCTTCTGACCCCGCGCGAGTTCCAGCGCAACGGCGACATCGCTCTCGACGGCGCAATAGATGATCACGGTCGGGTACGCGTCGAACACGGGGTTGGAGAGCTTGCGGTCGGTGTCGTAGGCTGGATCGCCGGGCAGGACGAAGTGACCCTGGATGGCCAGCTGCGCCGCCTTCAGCCGCTCGCGCGGGATGCGTTCAAAGAGTCGATCGTCAAGGCGATCCCAGTGGTCGAAGAGAGCACGGTCGCGCTGAAACTTTCGGTTGAACTGGATCGGCATGAGAAGGGGTCCATGGACTGCATCGCCGGGGATTCGGCGGCATCGACTGTCGCGCCACCGCATCAATCCGATCGCCGAAGAAGGCGTCCCTTCGCAATCCATTTCGGCGGGCATTGCCGCTCGACGTCGGAGGCGCGCGCTATCGGCAGCGCGAACGCCGCGACCGCGTCAGAGTTCACGCCGGTGGCCAGCCGATTCCGATAGCATCCGCGAGGGCCGCAAAGCTTTCGAGGCCGTTTCGAGGACGAAATTTGAGAATCGATCTGGCGCGAGAACCTGACTCGAGATTCGATGGCGACCGGCGACGCGACGGCTGCGCATGCTGAACCTCGCGCGTGCACCGTCACACATGGCCGACCCGGACAAGGAGGGTGCCCTCCGGGCGGCATACGCCGCATTGGACGAAGGTCGGCTCGAGGATGCACGTGGCCATGCCCAGTCGGTCCTGGAGGCCGTGGACGGTATCGATCGCCACTACGAGGCCCATGCGTTGTCCTGCCTTGCGCACTGCGATCGCATCGGCTCGAAACTCCGGCGCGCGTGCGAATCAGCTCGTCGTGCCGCCCAGCTCTTCGAGCAACTCGGCGACGTGCAGGGCGAGGCCAAAGCGCTCACGACACTCGCGCACGCGGCGATGCTGCTTGGCCGGAACGAGGAAGCCGTCGAAGCGGCCATTCTGTCCACGCGTCTGTGCGACACGCAAGTGCCGCAGCCGCAAGCAGTTCTGGCATACAACTGCCTTGGCCTTGCCTACTGCTGGAGCGGAGACCACGCGCGCGCCGACGCGGCGCTCGAACGAGCTGTAGAGCTTGCAAAGGAGTGTCGGCCGGCGGTGAGCATCTACCAGCCTCGACTCAACCAAGTCTGGGTTGAGGCATCGCGGCTGGTCGACGAGAGATACCAGAGCGGGCAAATGAGCAATGTGAAGAAGCTCGCCGGGCTGATGCGTGAATGCGCGGAGCTGGAGGATGCGGGCAAAGGCGTGTCCGTCTTCCCGGGCCTTCAGTCGCTGGCGAGAACCATTTCGTTCTCGTCGGCGAGCCTGCTGGAAAGCTGGCAAGGCAATCTGGAGGCAGCACGCGTCGCTCTCCAATCTGCCACGCTGTCCCTGTCTGACGAGCTCACGTGGCTTGACTCGTTCGTGCGCTGGTGTGCCGCGGAGCTCGCGTGGGCGCAAGGTGATTGGCCAGCCACGGAAAGAGAGTTGAGCGCCATGCGCGAGACGGCGCTGGCTGTCGAGCACGAGCAACTCGCATCCATGGCAGACCTGTTGCTCGCGCAGGTCTACGAGCTGCAGAACAAGGACCACGAGCTTCGGACTGCCTACCGCATGCTTCGCCAGCGTGAACGCCGCGTGATGGCCGAAGGCCTGGGCAGTCGAGAGTCACTTGTGTCCTGGAGGCTTGGCGCTCGACAGAGCGAGCGCCATCTTCAACAGGCGCTTGTGCTGTCGAAGCGCTTCGAGCAGTGGTCGCTCGAGGATGCACTGACCGGGATCGCCAATCGACGGCACTTCGAACAGTCGCTCGCCGAGCTCATGACGGCATCTGCCCTGGTTGGCAAGCCGCTGACCGTCGCGATGGTGGATGTCGACAAGTTCAAGCTGGTGAACGACCGCTTCACGCACAGTGTCGGCGACCGGGTCCTCAAGACGCTGGCATCGATCATGGCGGCGGAGATGCGACAGAGCGACCTGCCTGCACGTTGGGCCGGCGACGAATTCGTCATCCTGTTCGGCAACACGAGCGAACACCAGGCAGCGCAGATCAGCGAGCGCATTCGCGACGCGGTTGCCGCCTTTGATTGGGGGTCGATCGCCCCGGGCCTTCATGTTTCCGTCAGCATCGGCATCAGCGAAGTCAGACCTTCCGACACGGTGGAGTCTCTGCTCCATCGCAGCGATGAGTCGATGTATCGGACGAAACCCAACTGAGTCAACAGCTACTGTCATTCAAGCCTGAACCGAACAGAGTTGCATTCAACTTCGGCGCGAATGGTCGATAAGCATTCATGCAACCGACGCCCAACCCGATACTCTTGGCCGACCAGATGTTCTTGGCCGAACGTATCCTGACCGAGTTCTCGTCTGGGGCAATGCCCATGCATGCGCCCCGCTACAGCGAGCTGAGTACATGGGTGACAGAATCATTTCGTTCCCTGGATTCCAGCTCCCTGAGAAAACTGCGGAACGTGGCGCCGTTTGAACTCCGGGAAATCATCGAGAACGTGCTGCATGAGCGGCGTGTGGTGTCGTGGGCGGCCAATGACCTTGTCGGACTCAGTTCCCTGGCGGAATGGTTGTCGCTACTGCGTCGTTGTCGAAGCCGGGCACAGCCCACGTCCTAGGAATCTTTACTCTCGCAGTCGGCTCGGTGATCAGGCCTCACGCCCCGCAGGCCTCGGACCTCGCTCCCTCGCCGGACTCAGAACCCGCTGCAAGGTAAGGCCGTCAGGCCCGCGCCGTTGTCGCGCCCGCCTCGGTCCATTGCTTCAGCAGGAGGTCTTCCAGGGTCGCGTGCGCATCGGAAGTCTTCATCGCCACCAGCGCAGCCGACGCCTCCACCGATTGAGAAAGCTCCGCAACTCCGGCCAGCAAGGAATGCGCTGGCGTGTCAACCTTTCGCGCGCGTCCGAGCTCGTGGAACTGACTCATCTCGGAACGGCTGGCTTCCCACTCTTCGCGCGTGACTTCGTACTGGATGGTCGGAAGCTTCCGGCCCGTTTCGTGGTACTTGAACGAGCGACAGCGCTCTGTCATTCCCACCATGCGCATCAGATGAATCGAGCCGCGATTGGCCGGTGCGGCCAAGCCGATCAGTCGCCGCACATTGGACACACGAAAAGCGGTATCGACGCACAACTTTCCAAGGTCGAAGCTGTGGTGCCCGGTCCAAAACTTGACGTGGGTCCAGATGCCCATCTCCACCACGCCCGGCTCCTTGCTCATCGGCGGGAAGAAACGGAACAAGGAAACCCATTCGCCGGTGTCTCGCGCCACCGCGGCCAGAGCCGTCAGCTCACCACGACGAGCGGCTTTGCAAATGAGTTCCAGACGCTGCACGACCCCGTCGATGTCGGCGGGTTGGTCCCAGGCCAGGTTCTCGTTGAAGTGCTCGTTTCGACTTGCCTGGAAGAGAGGCCAGGCGTCGGCGAGGCAAAGGGGCCGCAGGGCCAGCCTCGAACTGGAGAAGCGCTCCAGCCGGTGGGTGAGCTCTTGGAAATCGAAGTTCATGGTGGCTAAGTTTGTAGTGGGTCGTGCCGATATAGGAATGGACAATTCGTCTGGAGGGGCGCGCTATCTCGTGGCCCGCCGGAATTGCGCCGTGTGCTGACAGACGCTCGTCGACGAACGAACGCAAAGTACCGCATGAAACTGGCGGGGGGACTGAAGCTTTATCGGTTTATTTGCACGAACCAAAGCAAAAATGACGCCAAGAGATTTGCCATCAGCGGTGCTGCAACACTTGGAAGAGCGCGAGCTGTCGGCGCTGCTGCGCCAGGCCAACGAAGCCGTCGCCTACATGGACGATAAGTGGGTGATGCGCTATTGCAATGACGTTTACCTGTCGAACGTCGGGCTGCCCAGAGAACGTGTCATTGGTCACACTCCGTCGGAGTACCAACCGAACTTTCACCGCTCGATTTTCTTCGAGCAGATCTCAACGTGCAAGACTGAGCGCCGGCCTGTCTCGTACATCGGGTTCTCGGTTCCGATGAACCGTTGGCTGCTGGCCCGATATTTCCCTTGCGAGGATGGCGGCACGCTGGTCTTGGCCAACGACGCGTCGGACAGCATCGTCAAGCAGTACCAATTGGCCCAGCAGGCCTTGAAAGACACGTTGACTGGCCTGCCCAACAAGCTGGCGCTCAACCAGGAGATGG
>Ga0307515_10010305_pt1 | contig 17936 bp, 18 predicted proteins | sample 17_EM_MG_FD_194513 | JGI IMG/M metagenome (GOLD analysis project Ga0307515, IMG submission 194513) | Populus trichocarpa ectomycorrhiza microbial communities from riparian zone in the Pacific Northwest, United States - 17_EM | ecosystem: Host-associated > Plants > Roots > Unclassified | place... | reverse complement strand
GTCAGGTAGATGAGGGTCATGTGGAGGTGAATAGAGCAATTCGTTGATAATCTATCAGAAGACAGAGGTTGAGATCGAATCCGGCCAACAAACAGCGAAGAGTGCAAGGGATTGCATTTACGCGTTTTGGGATCAGGGAGTGAAGGAGAGTAAACGCACCGCCGGTAGACCGCCCATAGTCAAGTCCGCCCTTTGGGGCAGATTGGTGATAATTTGGGCGGGAGAACTAAGCAGCATCGTTACATCGCTCATGTTTTGGATCTGAAGGTCGTGATCAGCATTTTGGGACCAAAAGTACAGTTGTGGGGTTTCAGGCTGTTTTCCTCGGACTGTGTAGACACTGCAATGTCTACGATTTCACATTGAACCGAGAGTAGAGTCCACTGGGTCGATTCTGAAGATAACGAAAGCATACCTGATGCTCGCTCGGGACAGCTGGCAATTGTGCAGCGTCAAAGACGGGTGGGCTTGACTGGAAGGAGTACATTGTTCCCCCTGATGAGTTTTGAGCCATATGAGCTGTCTGAACATCCTGGAATTGGGAATGCCAGCCAGCGGTCAGCGCCCAGCGGTCAGCAAAGGCCGGATCGAGATCGGAAAGACAGACCCAGACTGGCAATCCATTTAGTGACGTTTCCGAGAGGACACCCGGGGTAGATGGTGGCGTTGTCGCTGCATTCTGGCCGTTTTGCGTCCCATCGCCAGTGAAAGACGAAACGAGAAAGGCCCCCGGCGCTTCGTTAGCGGCTACCACTTGGTAGAGCTCTTGGGGGGAAAGGTGTTCGTACATTGGGGTAGAGGAATGCAGTACCGAGCAAGCTAGGGGTCGCATCGGGCCTTTTAAAGATATCGAAGGAGTGCAAAGAGTCTGGCGGTGGGAAGCGACGTCAGCCCGACTCATGCGCAATTTAAATTTGACTGGTGGTCCACGGACAAGACCAAGCACGCTTTCACTCCATGAACTCCATGATACGGCAGTCCCCACTTCGATCTCTCTCAGTGTACCGTCTCTCCTCTGTCCAAGCAATGAGAATTTCGACATTCGACGTCCCGTTCTTCTGGTCCCACACTGTCCTCCACCGGATCACACCAACGTCCCTTGGTTATGGGCGGGCAGCATGTCTCGATTCACCGTGCTACCTTAAGAACCTGTCCAGTCAACAGCAGAACCTCCGCTACCTTCAGCAAGCACCTCCCCTACCACCCGAAAGATGTGACCAGCTAGGCAACAATGGACTATTCATGGATCAATTGGGTATAGCAAAAGCACCGCTCAATACGGGTGAATTTGGTTCCTTCGATGGTGTGGGACACAACAGATTTTAACGGTGCATGCAACCAGCATGGTCCGTCGTACGATAACAGGATTCAAGAGCAGTTGCAACGTCGTATCCTGGTGTCGAGTAAAGGCAAACAAGGTCGTCAAACTCACGGATCAACAGTCGCAATTAACGACGATTGGAATTGCGCCAGCTGCCAAGGGGCAGTACGTCGTTGTGCCATGTACATCGTTGATGATCATTCCTCCCCCGCCTACATGCACCTCTACACGCTACACGGTCCGCCCCAGCACGGCTAAAACTCGCATACATCCGGCTTATCTCCCATCTGGCCTATCTCCTATACTATTATTGGCTCCAGGTCAACCGAGCCTCCCCTGGCATAGTTGCCAGCCCAAGCGCTGCGGAGTCTGCTTCCCTGTTCGAAAACCGAGTACCAAAGGAACTACCTTCTAAACTGGATATTTTAGGAGGTGAATCAATCCGGCGCGTCTGGTCAACCTATTGTTAGGCTGGAGGGGGGGCGTTTGTGACACGGGAAGCTGAATTCGTTAGGCCGAAGAGCTCAAGGTCCGTTCCCTGAAGTAGTGCCCCTGATTCTGTGGAGCTCTCCGAATTTCTCTACGCCGGCTACAGTCAAGATCACCTGGAACAGCCCCGAAGGAGAAAGCCTACCGTGATCTCGGGCACAACAATGTGCATGCTCGTCACAGAAGCCAGACTCTTGCGGCCTTGTGGACACCATATCGATCGCGTAACGGCCGCCACTGATCGAGTAGGGTTTTCTATCTGGTCAAATCGCCCAACTTGGAAACCTGGCGTAAGCCAGGACAGCCGGGGTTTATTAGTCTTTGTGTTTATAACTGCACGCTCGAGAGAGAGATAGGGCATTGTTCCCTGTTCGCTCTCCACATATTGGCGGAATCCACTCGTCCAACCTCCTCGTGAACCAGTCTTTAACGCCCGCCTGAGGAGCAAGGCCACCTATCTATAGCATTACGTGCTCCCCGCTTTGTATGTAACTACCGAGTCCCCGCGTGGAAGTTTGCCCGCTTAACAGTGCTGAAGTAATGAACCCGTATGTTACATCACAGTAAATCTTGCGTGTTCACCTCACGGTCCCCGCAGGATGAAAATTCAAATACCCTTTGGATACAAGCACAAAGCAATACCTTGCCCAACCCTTACCTCTCAAAAACGTGTTGCAAATTTCCCCGCAATTGAGCCCGTTGGAACATAAAGCACCGTATCGTTAATCATCTTTCGAGTGATTGCGTGGACGGTGGCTGGTTGACAAGGCCGATTCATCAACAGCACCAACCAGCATTGTCGAGACGGAGACAGGCGAGCCATGCTGCATATTGCAAAATGTTTGCCAGGTGTTCCAACTGCGGCGAGACAGCACCAATTACGATATTGAAGACCGGCAGAACTCGACGAGGCAGTCGCGTTGCAATTACCATTCGGATCTTGCCCGCTGTTATTGCCTTCAGGATAACCCGAACGGTTAACCAAGTCACCAGTGACGTATGCTGGGGCTTCAGTTGAAAGGTAGCGCTGAGGCCTTCTCCTCTGTTATACAACAAGGTGCCTTCGTTGTCGGAAAAGAGAATGACCTGCTAAATGCTTTATTTTTGCTAGGAGAATGTCACCGAATATATCCTTGGCCAAAACGAGGCTTCACCCACTGACAAATCGCCGTTGGTGGCCGCTCATATCTGGGTGTTCGGCTTATCTCAGTTCGTACTGCTGTTCCGGCGCCAGAATATTCGAGAAAGAGCGCTGGAGCTGGCGCATTCTCAACCGCTCACTGTCTGCATCGACCTTCCGCCACTCCTAAGGGTTAGCTTCACCTCCCTATTCCACACTACCTCCCATGCAAGAAACTCGCGTTAGATTGGCCCCCTCGCTGCTGACTCTCATTCTGATCGCTTTAGTGCCTCCTTCAAAGGACGCCTAATCGCCTCGTATCTCTCTGTAGACTCGTATGACGGTGATAACTTAGCTACCGTCTCCGACGCTCAGGCGAGTACATCTGCAATGGTTTCTTCATAGCCTTTTGAACCGCATCCTACCCACTGGTATGTCCTGATAGTCCCTTTCATTGTGTACGCCCCCCACAGAGCTCATCCTCACTACCCAGGGCATACGGGTGGAAACAGAGTTTTCTAGTAGTCCTCTTTCAATCCGGCCGTTTGAACCAATTTCTACGCGAGCTACTCAGTATAAATTTAGCGAAGTGTCACAACTTCTGCTTCTTCACTCTTCACTCTGACTCTTCACTCGACTGTTTTGGGGCTATAATAGGCGTTCAAGTGGAAACGATCAGGCTTCTCAGCACACGAATCATGTGTGACAGAAAGATGGAGTGGCCGTGAATCGGTACGCTTGCCATCGCTTGACTTGAGAAACGTAGGTATTGATATGCTGCCCAGTACACCCCGAGTATGCTGCCCTCAATCTCTATACAGTTCAGTCTACGTCCATTAGATCAGGCGGGGATCCTGCTTTCCATATATTTGGCAGACCGTTTGGCCGAAGACGCGAGGTCAAGATGGTGAAGGCTACATGATTAAGATGAAATGAAAGGAGGCCATTGAAATCCATGGCATTTTGTGATGAGCAATCAGACTTGCACTCACCCAAATGTGTGAGCAAATTGAGGTACTTGCGCTCCTGCCCTGTCTTGTAGGTGTGCCCCCCTTACCACCGCTCCTGCACGAACTCCCCGAGTCCTTGACAGAAGGCGTGGAACAGCGTCCTTAGGAAACGCTATTCTCTCTGGGTTCACCGGCAACTTCGGGTAAGCAGCTAAGAAGCTACAATGCTTTTATCGTGGTACAGAGGAGAGACTAACCTTGTACTGCTCCCAGACAGCTTCGTCAGGACCAAGAGCTATTCGACCGAACCTTCGTGTGACTACGAAACTCGTCTACGACTTATTCAGGAGAGATAGCCATATTGATTGCTAGTTCATATGCTTCCATATGCTTATTCCTATCCTTTTTCCCTCGACTGTGTGGGGGGTATTCAGTCGCACCATGTTTCAAGCAAAATGTGGGGGAGAGAAGCTATCCAAATGATCGTCTCGTGATGGTGAAAAGGTTTCTGCTCATGAAAGCGATCCTACAAACCAATCGCAGTTCATACCATGAAACTAAATCATCCAACCGCTTTTTCAACCATACAACCCCTATATATTGGAATCTGGGATGCAAAATGTGAGCCTCAGTGCGCTCCGAATGTTACTGACATAGGCCCGGGATATCACATGCTCGATTAGACATATCGTCGTAATCCGCTCCCCGAGAAAATTCCAACTACGAACCCATACCTATTTCTGGGAACGTCGCTCAACCTTTCGAAGCCCATTTTAGATGAAACACTGAATTTTTGAATCTCTAACTTGCTCGTTGTCGAGCAAGCAAAATATATCATACGGCTTTCGAGCGATTTGAACAGATTGAAACGAGGGGCTCCGGGTAAGTCAAGATGTCACATTGGGGAACAGGGAGACGGCTGCTAGTCCTGCTTGCTGCGATTGTTGGAAGGCTTTGGGTGGGTGCGGAAGTAGCGGCTGAGACACGAGGAGCGGGGTGAGATCTGAAGTAGTGGGTGAGGAGGTGAGGAAACGGTGATTGAGGTCGAAACTTGGATACCATGGCCACCACTGGAGCTGACGCCGCTCCATCTCCCGTGGATTGGAGTTGGAATGCATGCTTGCACCCGCGGGGCAGTGACAGTAGGAAAATGGCCGGACGCGCAATAAGCCGCAGAGGGGGATCCTCAGGCCGCTGGAGAGTTGCGTGAATCCGACTTTTCCCCACTGGTCCGTCTTCACAAGTTGGTAAGGGTACCATCGCATCGTTCATTATCCACTGACGGAAACTCATCGAATCACTCGATATCTGCAGTTGGATCAGACTATGGTCATTATTTTGGTTGCATGGGTAGAAATTTTGGACATGCGATCTGTGCGAATGGCGGGAGGGGCACCATTGATTTCAGGGGCACCTTTGGGCGCATTGACCGGGGGGCCAACCGGTCGAGCTCTCAATACTGTAGATAGGTGATAGATAGGTGATAGATTTTCATTACCGAAAACCGTCGTGAATCGTTTACCAAGATGAAAAATCTCACTTCGTGTGACATCGTTTCAAAAACCTATTTGAAAAATTCAAGCCAGTTGTATTATGCAAATCACACTAGTTCTTAATATCAACCAAAGGTGAATACCGGTGCGTTGGTACAATTTGAGGCAAACATTGGGTGGCTCTACGACAGGAAATTCTACTACAAGTATTTGTAGCCAGATTAGTACTTTATATGCATGAAAATCGGAGTATGATATCGAAAGGAAGGACATAACCGGCGCTGAACTCGATTAATAAGCTGTATGGATGGAAAATCTAACTAGCCACCCAGCCTCAGCCCCGACGGTCGAACATCCGATCAAGTCCCTGACAGTTGGGATATCAGTTATACAGGTAGCTTGTTGCAACGCACAGTCCGAACCCGATGTTTCACACCCCCTGCATGACAACCGCCATTAGACACTGCGGCGCTATCTCCAACTCAGCGTGTTGGTTCGAATATCTCTGTGAGTCCCTGGCACACCTTCGACCCCTTCACATGTCACAATATGTCGATGTCCCGTTCTAAGGCTTCCACATCCTCGATAATAGCATTCCCAGGCACCATCGCCCTAACCAAGAGTGGCCTCACGTACACCATCAATTGGCCACGCCTTGTTCAACTTTCAAGTTCGATCACATGCTTTCTAATGCCTTCGTCATGTTATAGGACGAGTTCGTGTGCTCGTACCTTGCCACCACCCGATACAGCCACCTCCTGGTGTAGGTGAGATCAAACCCGCTCCTCCAGAGTCAATGATCAGTGCGGAGAACAATAGTAGTTGACCTCCACTACCCAGCTGTCACGTTTGCGCCTTCATGGCAAATGCAGGTGACGTTGCCACCTCCTAAACAACTGGCCGCGGAACGGCAAACGCACAGAGACCATTATATGCGTACGTACTGGTGATATGTTGTCTCCACTCCGTTGGCTGTGTTCACGCACCTAGTTTGTCTTGAGTGCCTCTCGATCTTTTTGGGCTTTTGGGCGTAAGGGCCGTCTCACCATTCCCTTCCTGGGTGCTTTCTCTTGTAGATTGTCGATACATTGAAGCCATCGATATGGCTCCCTGTCGTCCGCGTAGCTTTGCCCCCTCCACCCACCACCTTAATTCCTCTCGAGCCTTTTCCCAACTCCAGCCACCTCCCTTCTGTATGGCTCTGTTGGGCTCGCAGTCAATACATAGGACTAGTTGTCCTCGCACCCTCTAAACAATTGGTTTTAATATCGGATTTCTCGTTTCCATCGGGCAGATTCTTTCTTGTTGAGCCTACTGTAACATCGGTAATTACAGCAACGCATCACGTCACGCGCACAGGTTTCGTTTCTTCCGGACATGAAACGTCACGTCACATTGTACCTCGGTGGTTTCTTGTGTCGAGTTTTGTGATGTATGGCTTCGCTCCCCAGAAATAGGCCAATAAAGTGTTTATATTGCAATTTCAGATGGAAAATTCAGAATCAGAGATTGCATCAACATCGATCATATCAATATCCTCAATATCTGAGCTGCAATCATAACTTTCATCGCTCACATTGGTTGCAGCCTGGGTTTAGAAATGGTAGAAGCAACAGAAATAGTAGAAGCAGCAAATAAAGGCATACCTGCTTCATTGTTGGCTTCCCTGCTGCCTTGAGTTGTACACGATATTCACAAGAACGACATGCATTGTCGCTGCGTTGTTTTTCAATAGTATGGATGGCCTTTTGTTCCGTTGTGACATTCTGAAGTGCTAACATCGCTTGGTTACGGTTATGCAGCTTCGCCCATGCCAATTGGTTCTGTTGAGCAATTTGCTCGGGTGTTGCAACAGTAAAAAAGTCGTTTATAGATGATTGGGGCATACTATGTTGTACAAGTCGTGTCCCTATATTTTTTGCACTATTTTATAGACAAGGTTCAGTTGTGCCATAGGCCAAGGTTCGCATCAAGGCATCAATTCCTAAACCCTCGAGAACGTCCCAAAGCCAGAAACTGGCACAAACTACTATAAAAGAGCGTTGATGCTTTGCTGTAAACTGTCCCATTTTTGGTTTCTTCCCCCCTCCGTTTCCTCCGTCACGCATCACAACCCCTCCCGTTTCCGTTTCTTACCGGTTCGACCATCACGTCACGCCACCCTCCCGTTGCTGTAATTACCGATGTTACAGTACGACGAAACGAATCGTGTTTATTGGGGCCAGCGACAAATACACAACGATCGAGGCCTTATACACCCGAGAAGTAGCCATTTGATATCATGGGCTTGTAATTCCCGTATCAATCGGAGCACCGACGCTCGCACTTGCATCCCAAATTCGGACACCTCCGACCTTTGGCCGCAGGACACTGATGTTGCATCCATCAAAGCACATCCAGCAATACCAAATGGCAGATCGACCCTGCTCGGCCACCCAACCCGATGAGGGAACCGCTTATTCGGCCAAATATATTCATCCAGATCAATTCGAAGGAGGCACGGAGGTCCCTAGTCACTTGTGAAGGAAGGGCCTTGTTGAATGGGTATTTGGTTTCGCGTCACCCTAGTTTGGTTTGTTTGTCCTATATCCCCATTCCCCATTCCCCATATGTTTACTCGTCGATCCCCAACCGATCTCCACACCAACCCCGATCGGACACATGTGATATTGTATCATAGCTAGTATTTATAGTGCAGGCCTAGAGACAGGAGGATCCTTACAGTCCCTACCCCTCTCAGCCCGCACAGGTGTATTTCTATATACCTTATGGGTCTGCCCCTCTCAACCCGCACTAGTGAATTGACACCTTATACACTAAAATGCAAACTTCGCCTGCTTGCAGTCACTCGATTTTTGAAATAATAATAATAATAATTGATACAGAGTAACTCCCAAGTAGTAAGAGTACCTTCCAGTTCCAGGCCATGTTTAGATGAACGCCTGACCATAAGAATACCCAATTTCAAGCCGCAAGATCCGAAAGTAAATGTATTGTCCTCAAGCCCAAGAGTACGCTTATATTTAGACATGGCGTTATGAAGATATTGAGATATGTAAATAACAGGGCCACCGGCCTAAGGAGTGGAAAGGGTCTGGTCAGCGTAAAGACACGTTGAACATGAGTCCTGTAGGCCGAAGGAGCGAAAAGGTTGTGATTCTAGGCGATGCCGTCTAAGACCCTCGGCAGCGGTGCGTCACTTTTTTAGAATCCTGACACCAGGATGTGGCCCAGAGGATACGATGAGGCCAAGTTGTGAGAAGGGCGTATGTTGTTAAGTATCAGCGGGGACGAAAGTGCTGTTATGGCAGACCCCTGAGTGTAACTCTGGACCGAATCTTCGCGTACTTGCCTCGCTCTTAACCCTTATTAACTTGCCATCCGTTCTCTGTATCCAGGTCCTATCAATCGCGAGGTTGAAGACAATGCGGACGTCAACTGGTCCGCGTGGTACAGCTTCTTCTTGCGCTGCAACCACCATCAGCATCGCCGCCTGCAACTCAGCCGTCGGCGCACTCATATCTAGGATGCCCCACAGTGCTTGTGTACTGCAAGGATGACCTGCCAGGTGGAGCCGAGAAGCCGAGCAAGCAGGTAAGCGGTAGAGGTAAACTTAGTCACCTCGTATCTCGCCTTCCAGAAGAATTTCTGGAATGTGAGAATTTCTGGAGCGTCTTCCATTCAGTGTATAAACTTTGGTACGCACCATCCCTTGCTCCGCGCCTTCTCCCAGCATTCAACTGGTTCCGCCCCTGCCGTTCTAGACACACGTCGCTCCTCTCAAAATGACCCACTGGAGATGATGAACAGGCCAGGGGTTTCATACAGGGCCACTTGGAGGGTATCAACCAACCTGTGTGCACAAACCCCGAGTCTGCCTCGTTTTGGTTGGCAAGCTTCGTGCGCCAGGGGAAGCGATAATATTATGGAGCATGTGGTAATCGTGTGCTCATTCGTCGACCTGTAACATGACATGGGTGACGACTAGTTTGTGGTTTCGTGGCTGCCAGAAAATTTAGTTGGCCCCTTCTGGTACCTCTAAGGAGCTCACAACGTAAATGAACAACTTGATATCTCTGATATCACGGCATTGTTCAGGAAAAGGTGCCAGGTCGTTGAGGTCCTCGGTGCGTTTGTGGCATACCATTTGGACGGGCACTTATCGCGTCTTCTCCTAGCTCGAAAAGCCGTCCTTATCGCCTCTATGAGCCCATCCGTATGGAGGGGCAAAAACTACGGGGGATGGGTGGAGGTTTTGATTGACTTGAAGCATCGAGAGGGAACCAGTAAGTCCAAATACCTTCTGTAAAGAAGGGTACCATTCCATGTACCGTCTCGTCCTGACTGGATATTTTGTTCGACCGCAGGTGGGAACAACTCTGGCCATGTGTCAGCTCGTCGAATGGGACAGACACAGTTGATTCACATGCCTAATGAACCGAAATGAGGGAATACAAATATACGCGTGCGATACCTTCAACAAATGTAGAATCATGGCGAGCAACAGCGGGAGAACTGTAGTACTCAATCAGGAGATGTCTTGGTCATCACGCCCATATGAAGCCACCGCCTCTTGGTCCCTATATTTCCCGGCGTCTTCTTTCGGTCCCCCACCCATCGCCTTTTGAAAGACGACGCGCACACTAGAACCTTTTTTCCGCTATCGGCCGCTACCCTACTGCTATCCGTTTCGTCAGTACAGATTCCACGTACTTGCGGCCCTCGGGCAAGGCAGCCATTTTCCTTCTAACCCCACTCACAGCCCCGACGCACCGCTCGACTCGCTCATAACCCTCAATCTCCTTACCTTTACCGGGTAGTGTAGGCGAGTTGCTTTTTTTTTTTTGTCCCTTTGCCGGGCAACGCGGCATCTTGTGTCCCCTCGGTGTCTGCAGTGGCGAAAGCTCTCCTGATTTGCTAGATGGTAGAAAAATTGACTATTATTTGATACAGACAGCCTATCCATTTATACAACTGCGGAAGGCTCCATCCAGCCGAGCAACCCGCTACGCGTTCAGCTGTCTGGACCGCAGGAGGTTGATTTAGCTTATCCCCTTCAGCCTCGCGTGAATATCGGCACTTGACGAACCATTCTTTCCTTCTATCTCTTGTTCCTCCATTCCCAACTACGCGCGACCAAGCTGCCCTTTTGTGCTGTACCCGATCGCCGACCCCGTTTCACTTCCGCCGCACCTAGCCGCATTCACGTACCCTCCATGCCTCAACCCACGCAAGCCCCTTCCCCTCTTCCAGCTGATGCTGGTATCAAGGCTGGGAAAAGCGGGGGGAGTGTGTCACCCTCAGCGAGTCGTCCCAGTATCATCGCCGTCGAAGGAGAGGGCGGGTTTACGTATTTTCACAGGATGATGGCCCAGGGTGGTCCCGCAGGAACGGGGAAAAGTAAGCCACAGGCATCTGATACCCTGTTTCCAAGTGCTTATATTTACATACCCCCTCGACAGCTCATATATATGTCCCCAGTAGCCGTCCACAGCCTACTTTGCCAAAACCCCACACTCCTGTCAACGAATTGCCAATCCGCCCGTCTCCCGCTTCAGAGGCTCAAAAGGACGTCTCGATCGAGTTTGCCATTCGAGTAGTGGAATACTACTTGGGTCATCAGGGTCAGTTTCCCGCCACCACCAACGCGCCAGCGACTGAAGTCGTGGTGCCCGGTGAAATAACACAAATCTCCTAGGCGCGACCAGGCAACGTGCGCTATTTATGGTTCTACGGATGCGGCGATATATCTTCTTCTGTAGCAATTCGTTTCCGGTGCAGTGGCGCCAGTTCCCACCCTTCCCGTCTTCCACACGACCTGCGTTTCACCATGTGACCCCACCAAACCTGTCTACGTCCGCAATGGCCACCCCCTGTGTCATACATTGCCAGCCACCGTTCCTCTCATCCATTTATTCCCCATGCCCTTCATCTTGATTGAAATTGCGCCCTGCATCGTTCTTCCTGGTTATGCTTTGTGGCATCGAACTCTCGACTCTGACCAAGCCAGCACCCTCTGCTCTCTTATGATGGCCGTTCCTCCGCAATCATGACTTTCTCTCCAGTTTATCTTCTTGAGTCAATATGCGTTAGTAGAATATGTACGAGATGATACTGGCTTCTATTAGCGGACTGATTCTGAAATACATGCCCCAGATTTTTCTGCGACCAGTTAGCCATCAAGTATAATAGAGTGACCGTATCTCATGATGGGAAGTGGGCGTCGATCCTTTCGGGCACTCACCACAATAAAGTGAAGGCTCGTTATGAGATATGAATGGTGCTTTAAGCCGAGACAATGGCGAGAAGTACCTATTTCCAAACAAGGCCAAGGGAGCCAACACAAGGGGAATATCTCGCTGAATGCCATTGAATGGGTAGTCATCGAAGTAGTATTAGAGTAATCTAGTGTATAAGATTCAACATTGACATGATTAGTGGTAATACCAAAGGCGCTAGATATATAGGGTATTTTTTGGAGGACAGGTCAGACGGCTAAAGGGTTGAGCAAGAACCTAAATACTAGTAGTCCGCTGCTGACCCTCCAGTCGAGCATAGTAGTGTAGAAGGCGTAGCAATGTCCTGTATAAACAATATAAACACTTTGACGAGGGCTTCATGTTGACCTTTCCCCAAGAAAAACCGCCGAATAAGTATGCTGGACAGGAACACAATATACAGTGCTTACTATGCGATCCCCTCTGTTCGGCTTTGACTGAACGCATCAGGCCAGTGCTAAACATTGAACGAGGCGCCATCCGTGAACACTTGGGTGTCTGTTTCACACGCGAGGTGGTATTAGCTCTTTCGCTTCTTCTTCAGGTGTGTCCCTGGTCGGCCAAAACTTCACGCTTTGCAGCGGAATCTCCGTCTTCTCGCGTGACTGAATGATTTTCTCCAGCAACGGCGTGATCTCATCCTTCTCCTTTCCTTTGATCCATCTACGATATCGTACACCGAACACTTTCAGTTTCGGAACCAGAGGAGCAACCAAGTGACTGCTGGGTGATCCGTTTGACTGTGCAGAGCTGGAGCTAGGGCCTGAGGATGATGACACTGCTTTCAACCGCTTTGCAACCATGGTGTTAAAAAACTTCTTGCCGAGTCCATCCGGACGCACGAGTCCCAAGACCAATTCCTCTAGGTCTGGGTGCAGCAGCAGCGCATTGATCAGATGCTGATCGTGACACTGGGTACTCAGATGCAACACCCGTGGTCTTAGCCACTCCGAATGCGCCGAATCGCTCCAAACAGACGCAAGCTGCGTGCTGCCCCTTGGTTTATTCCATGCTTCATTCTGTACGACCATCTTGTCAAGTTTCGGAAGTCGGAAGTCGGAAATGGGCTCGATCAAATGGTCGTCATATATAAACTGCGTGCACACAGGAAGGTCGACGCCCCCATGTAGACGCAGGGTCTCTGGGTGATGCGGCCAAATTATTGTACAATCTTCCAAAGCAGGGAAGGTGCGTCCAGACATCCATTGCACAGAGACGATTTTGGTGCTTATCCGTTTGAGGGTGCGGACGACCGGGAGGTCAAGGTCATGAGGGTACATTGGGAGATGGAGTCGGCACGCTTCGAGCACCTCCAGGTTCTCGAAGGAGGGAAGGATGTCTGCTGGGTTCCTCATTTCCCTCACGTCGACTTTGAAGTGTGTGAGATGGCTGAAGAACGCGCGATATTTCGGATCAGCTAGGAACCAGATCGGATTCGGGGATGCAAGCTCAACGCGTTTGAGTCGTGGTGTCGATGTAGTTGCAACGTGGCCAAGCAGTTGATTGAGAGGCGCACTTGACTCGCAAAGACTAGAAATCTTGAAGGTTTCTAGTTTCTCCAGTGGTTCAGCGAACATCAGATTGGTTTCTTCCTCTCCTTCCGTAGCTACAATATCCCCTTCCCTGGGAAAGAATTCGATCGTCAAGCTTCTCCATCTTGACATCGTTTTCATAGCCAGGACCAACCCCTCGTACGCCGTTTCCCCTTCTCGAAGAGCCCGATATGGGGGATAAATGGACTCCGAGTCGATAAGAAGGTCCAACGGGACTTGCCTTGTCCTCTCCACCATAAATTCCACTTGTTCCCTTGACGTCAACGGCCGGATAGTCAATCGGGACCAAATGCGTGCCATACTGAGAACAGTGGCACGCCAAGATCGGCATACGCGCATCATATCAAGGCGATTCAGCCCGTGACCTTCAATAGCGATGACGAGTATTTCCGCCAACAATTCAGTGGGGAGACGACGTATTGGCGCAAGAAAGGATTGGGATTTACTGTTCTCTTTCTCTAGAAATGCAATACGTTTCTGGAAAGCTGTTACTTGTGTCTCCGTAGCCTCCTGAACCGCGGTCATGCGAGCAGTATATTCTGACCACAGGCGAGCCATTTCTTGTTGTATCTCACATATCTTGGCGTGGTGGTGATCCATGATAGGACGGAGCTTCTCCAAATTTTTCTCCTGCAACTGACAAACATGATCCTTGAGCATAGATATCCGTTCGTTGAGGGAAGCGACCTCTGCAGCACGTTTCTCTATTGCTACCCTTGTCTGGAGGGCTTCAACCGCATTGGGGAGATGGGGGTCGTGTGGAGGAGAATATAGCAATTGAGTGGCAGGCTGGAACAAAAGGGAGGAGAATTAGACTCGCGACAAAAGATAGAAAGGAAGCATAGGAAAGAGACAATATGACAGATAGAAGGGTTAAGAAGAGGAACTTAATGTGATTAAACGCACCGATGACAAGTATTCAATGTCCACATCCATTTCGGGGGGAAGACCGGTCACAAAATTGGAGAGTAGGGATTCGTTGGTTGAGTACAACCCCTGTGGATGCAGCAGTCAGCACTCCTGAAATCCCATTCACTACTTGGTCAGCTCGATTGCTATTCCTGGATCTCCAACGCAACAAAGGCCCATCCTCGATCACAGGAATCATGGGATAGGAGTTTCTGCTGACCAACCCTAACGAAGATCTGGAGGATGCCTTCCGCTGGGTAGGCACGGCCGGTAGTGCCAGTCTCTAGAAGGCAGCTGGACTTGCCCGAAGCGATTGAAATATTACCTTTAGAGATTGAAATGATAGAAGCATGTCCTTGTGTATTTAGAATACCAGCCAGCCATCAGTAATAGCATGACTGGAAGCAAGACAAGACTCACTTCGGATGAACTATTAAACAATTCTTCTGGGAATGCGACTTGAGTAGGTGGTAGTACTGCTGCTGTGTCTACGCTAGTTTCAACTTGGGAGGTGCTGATTGGCAAGACCTCCATGAAATTGTCAGTGAGGAGGTCTGCGAGACCGATGGCTGCTGAGTCTGGTCCTTGGCTGAGATGACTGAACATTGGGGGTGGATGACTTTCCTGGCTGGCTCAAAGAGAAGTGGTTGCTTTTGACCACCCCCGCTGGCCAGGATCGAAAAGGCCAGCCCTCTTTGCTGGCCCTTTTCCAAGTCCATGGATCTGGGTGCTGGCGCTGTGCTGTCGGCCGTCGAAAAACTAGGTCCTGGCTAGGTGCCAACCTCGGCTTTTCAAAACTGTCTCTGAAATTCGAATTCACGGGTGGCACTAGGTCGAAGTGCTCACACCAACGTCACACCATGTCCACTCGGCCATGTCCCTGACTCCGCCTATCTCCTTCACTTTGGCCACTGAAGTGATCGCACAAAAGTTTCCTCCAATGTGATTAACGGGCTCATGCACTCCCAACGCCTCCCAACGCACCACTACAATACTTCAACCACCATATTTCTAGCCTCCCTTCATTCCCGCACAGTACGATCGGTCTCTCGTTCTACCGGATTTACTATTACCGGTGGCCAACTCTGTGAAGAGCGCGCGTAACTATCAACCAACCGGAATGAGCGACCGGCACGTTACCATTTCTTGAACTCATGTAGTCGAGTATATTCTTCTCGCGTGAGTAGAACTTGATTTGCGTCTGTATAAGGAGTTTGCCCCGGTGGGACGGGCGCGAGATTCGTCATATATATTGGAACAACCCCGTATATTTAAGGCGACCCTCCTTCGATGCGGTAGATCCAATGTCGCACCCATAAGGCCATCAACTGCCCAGATTTAACGGCCGCTGTAAAAGCTGCAATTTCTCGATGCGCTCAGCGGCAACACGATATGCCAACATGTAATGTATGTCCTCCGTGTCTGCCGTCGGGGTGCTCACGACACTCTCCTATCTGCACCATTCCCATCTGTTGTAATGGGACCGACTCATCGAGCCCACCGGACTTGCAGCGGCCCTGCATATACCCACCCATACAATACCACGTAATTTTTAATATCGGGCCAGGTTCAGCGAGTGCTCTGGATGGAATTCAGCCTCGAGAATGGAGCAGGCCCGGTGGAGAAGGATTTCATCCTAGTCCATACCTTGCTCTACTGGAGCTGGAGGCACCTAAGCAAGTTGATCCTGATGAAGTTTAACGAGTGTTTATTTTTTCAGAGACCTTACAACCGGTTTCATTGAACCTTGCGGGTCTAGCCAGGCGAAAATGACCCTAGGAATTCTTTGTTCACTAAAGCGGGTCCTTTGAATGTTGGTTGTAACATTGTGCCTGCCGTTAGTCCGATTGAGTACCCACGAGTGCGATTGTCGTCCTCTGCTCCGACTCGAACACGACAACCTCCATCACAGTATTCCATGACTTTCTAACACATTCCCTGTAGGCTATCAGCTTTTGGAGCCACAAGAGTGCATCACTGATGAAGATTGTGCCTTATTCTGGTGGCGCTCTGGGCCGGCCAAGTCTGACGTGATTGCTGGTGCCCAGTCTCTCCATCGGCAGTCCCAGGGACAACTCTACTCTTATCGCCATATTGTTCCTCACCTTGTTACATTGGTGCAGCGAGTCCGACGTCAGCGGGACGAATCCGAAGATATTCCTAGTTCCACTACTGTCCAATCAAAAGGTCTGGATACAGGATAACTGTAGGCTGGTATGTTGAAAATCTTTGCCCGTCTTCATGACATCTACCTTTGCAAATTAATATTGGCAAATAGCCCTCACAAGCAACCCATGTTGTGCGTGGTAAATCACTCTCGCCCAGCCTGAAATAGCTCCTTCACCTAACACGCTATCAATGCATCGGTCTCAACTTGTTAAGGGTGCCCGCCAGCTACGATACTAGGTTATCCTGACATTGATCAAGGTTTCAATTGCTTGCGGAGACCAAGCTCTCGAACCGTCAGCCTCAGGTCTGATCCCAAGCAAATTCTTATCAGCCGATAGTGGAACGCGATATGATACATCCGATGGAATGGCAGCTGTGCGAGCCCCTCTAGGGCTTTCACTGAGCAGTCAGCCGACCCCCACCTATCTCCGGTCCCCTGGGCGTTCAGGAGGATGACGTAACGCAATTTCACCAACTGGCCGGACAACTTGACCATGGTTCCATCCTTCAGTTTTGACGGTCCTACAGGTCCGTCTCAATGTGGAGTCGGTCTTGGCATGGGGCTGACATAGAAGGATATAACATTCTCCTACTCTGTCTCCTTTCTTCTTCAATTCAACTTTCACCAGGTGCAAAGATCCTAGTAACCAGGATAGGGGCTCAATTTCGATGTCATGGACGTCATTTTTGAGCACAAAAATGATGAAGTGCATGAAACATGATAGGCAAGTCATCCATGGTAAGCTTGTCCGTGGTGGGATCAGTACCGTCTCACACATGAGGTGCGCGCGTCAGAAATTCGGTCACCAGGCTACTCAACTATACTAGATGAGGTTCGTTCTATTTCGCAAGGAAACCCGTAATCGCAGACGGTATGTACAGAAGTCAAACTGACGGAGGCTTGTTTATTGCTATGAGTGGAAAGTCGTCGAGGGCTATACCATATTTCGTCAACAACGCGCACTTACGGTTTTCATCCTGCACGCATGAACGATACTTTGGGGATACTCACACTCGGACAAAGCTTTACAGCTTGAAAGGCTCCACGAGGGGCCTGTGAACCCGAAAGTATAGCCGCCTTTGACGAATGCCTGACTCAGGAAGGCGTAGACTTTATCACTGGGATCATCCGACCCAATGAGGTAGACGACGAGAGACCCATCCTACCACTCGAGGGAGTCTTACAGTGTATTTGGCAGGGATAGAAGATGCAAGAACGACCCGTACCTTTGCCAGACGATTCTGGGAACGAATCGCTTGGAGATACATATACACTCTTTCGGGCTTGTTGTTATAGGATACCCCCATTGTCTACCTCACGTCTTGATACAGCTTCGTTGGTGGAATTAAGCGATCCCGAACGAGCTTCATCGACGAATCGTTCACACTATTACTCTCCGACTCATCGCATGGCTGCTATAAAGGTAAATTATCATCGAGTGTAGACCACCATAGATACTATATAACATAATACAAGCGACCTTTACCCTGGAATCAATACAATCTTCGCAGGACTGCCCTTCCCAATCCACCTCAGGCAACCACTTTTCGACACCTAAGAGGGGTACGCTCGCTTTGTGCATAAGACCCCTTCGAGGGGTCAGCCGCGCGCGTTCCCACGGCCGGCTCTGTCCCAAATGAGGCGTGCGCGGCT
>Ga0307515_10010304_pt1 | contig 17938 bp, 16 predicted proteins | sample 17_EM_MG_FD_194513 | JGI IMG/M metagenome (GOLD analysis project Ga0307515, IMG submission 194513) | Populus trichocarpa ectomycorrhiza microbial communities from riparian zone in the Pacific Northwest, United States - 17_EM | ecosystem: Host-associated > Plants > Roots > Unclassified | place... | reverse complement strand
ATCGACCACTACGACGTGCGGACGGCCGACGGACAGCAGTTGGTACGGCTCACCTCGCACTGAGGTCACCTCGCACTGAAGTCCCGGCCCGCGAGGGCCAGTTGCCGCAGGGCCCGTGCGGAGGGGGTCCCCGGGTCCGCGGTGACGAAGACGACCTGCTGGTCGTCGTGCGGGACGGTGAGCACGTCGCAGTTCACCCGCAGCCGGCCCGCATCCGGGTGGGTGAGGGTCTTGGTGCGGTGCCCGGGGGCGTGCACCGGGTCCGTCTCCCAGATCTGCCCGAACTCCTCGCTGCCGGCGCGCAGTTCGGCCAGCAGGCGGGCGAGTCCCGGGTCGTGCGGGTAGCGGTCGGCGGCGCGGCGCAGCCGGGCGACGAGGACGTACCCGAACTCCTCGGCGCTCGAACTCTCCATCGGGCGCCCGAGGAAGCGGCGACGGGCAAGGTTCGGCCGCGCGCCGAAATCGCCGCCGCCGAACAAGGCACCCGCCAGCGGGTTCCAGGCGATGACGTCGTAGGTGGCGTCGGTGACGACGGCCGCCGTGTCGGGGATGCGCTCCAGCAGGGCCGCCACATGCGGGCGGACGGTCCGCACCGGCGCGGCAAGAGGCGTCACCTGTGTCCCCGCCAGCCGGAACAGATGGGTCCGCTCGGCCGGGGTCAGCCGGAACACTCCGGTGAGGGCGTCCAGGATGCGGGGCGACGGACGCGGACCGCGGGCCTGTTCCAGCCGGGCGTAGTAGTCGACGGACATGTGGGCCAGCTCGGCGACCTCCTCCCGGCGCAGCCCGCGCGTCCGCCGGGACGGTTCACCGGGCAGCCCCACATCGGCGGGCACCAGCAACTCCCGCCGCCCGCGCAGAAATCGGGCCAGTTCGTGCCTGTCGGTCACGGTGCCTCCCTCCGGCTGCCAGGGATCGGTTGTCCCTGGTTCGTCGGCGGCGACTGCGGAATCGTCGTCCCCATGAACGATTCCACAGCACTGGTCACCGGCGCGAACAAGGGCATCGGCAAGGAGATCGCCCGCCTGCTCGTCGCCGAGGGATTCACGGTCTACGTCGGCTCACGCGACGCGGGCCGGGGAGAGCGGGCCGTCGCGGAACTGGGCGGCGGCGCAAGGCTGTTGGTCCTCGACGTCACCGACTCCGACAGCATCGCGGCGGCGGCACAACAGGTGGACGCCCTGGACGTCCTGGTCAACAACGCCGGAGTCATGGTCGGCGGGGAGTCTCCGCCGAAGGCGGACCTCGACGACTTCCGCCGCACCTACGAGACGAACGTCTTCGGAGTCCTGGCGGTCACCAACGCGTTCCTCCCGGCCCTGCGCCGCTCCCCGCGTCCCCGCATCGTGAACATCTCCAGCGGCACCGGCTCCCTGACCTGGAGCGCCGACCCGGACCGGGAGTTCGCCGCCCACGCCGGGGCGGGCGCCGCGTACCGCTCGTCGAAGTCGGCGCTCAACGCCCTGACCCTCTTCTACGCCCAGTCCCTCGCGGCCGAGGGCTTCAAGGTGAACGCCCTCGCTCCCGGCCTACGGGCGACGGACCTCAACGAACGGGCCGCGGCGAGCGACGGGGATCCGGCGGAGGCGGCACGGGGTGCGGTGGATCTGGCGTTGCTGCCGGACGACGGGCCCACGGGGCGGTTCGTGTCGTGGGACGGGACGGGGGTGCCCTGGTAGTTGGCGGGACGCAACGGGCGCGCCCTGGTGGCTACTTGAGGAGCCGCGACAGTCTGCGGTCCGCCAGTGGCTTGCCGCCCGTCTGGCAGGTCGGGCAGTACTGGAGGGAGGAGTCGCTGAAGGAGACCTCGCGGATGGTGTCGCCGCAGACCGGGCAGGGCCGGCCGGTGCGGCCGTGGACGCGTAGGCCGCTCTTCTTCTCCGCCTTCAGGCGGCCTGCGGCCACGCCCCGGGAGCGCTCGATGGCGTCCATGAGCGTGGTGCGCAGGGCCGTGTAGAGCGTGTGGGTCTCGGTGGGAGTCAGGGACGACGCGAGCTTGAACGGGGACATCTTCGCCGCGTGCAGGATCTCGTCGCTGTACGCGTTGCCCACCCCGGCGATCAGGGTCTGGTCGCGCAGCGCGCCCTTGAGCCGGCGGCGTTCGTCCTTCAGGAGGGCGGTGAAGGCCTGCTCGTCGAAGTCGTCGGCGAGCGGGTCGGGGCCGAGGCGGGCGACGCCCGGGACCTCCTGCGGGTCGGCGACGACGTACACCGCCAGGCGTTTCTGCGTGCCCGCCTCCGTGAGGTCGAAGCCCTCGCCCGTCTCCAGGGCCACGCGAAGCGCGAGGGGGCCCTTGCCGGGGCGGGGCGGGCCGTCCGGGAGGCGGTCCTTCCAGTGCAGCCAGCCCGCACGGGCGAGGTGGGTCACGAAGTGCGGGCCGCCGTCCGTCTCGACGTCCAGGAACTTGCCGTGGCGGTGCACGGCCACCACCTCGTGTCCCTCCAGCGCGGTGAGCGGAGGGTCGTACGTCTTCAGGACGCTGATGGCGACGGGCAGTACCCGTACGATCTCGTGGCCGACGAGGTGTTCGGTCAGGAAGTCCTTCAGCGCTTCGACCTCGGGAAGTTCCGGCATACGTCCAGGGTGCCATCAGAGGCCCATGAGGTCAGCTCAAGTCGGCTCAGGTGCGGTCCGGGACCAGGAACTCGCACCACACGCACTTGCCGCTGCCGCGCGCCTCCACGCCCCACACGTCCGTGAGCAGGTCGACGAGGAGCAGGCCGCGCCCCGAGACACCGTCCTCGCCCGCCTCACGGCGGCGCGGCAGGGCGCTGGAGGAGTCCTCGACCTCCACGCGCAGGCGACGGTCGGGGCCGTTGAGGACCCTGAGGGTGACGATCGCGGAGCCCTCGGTGTGCATCAGCGCGTTGGTGATCAGCTCGTCGGCGACCAGTTCGACCTCGTCGGAGCGTTCACCGGCGCCCCAGGCGCGGGTCGCGGCCCGGATCATGTGCCGCGCCTCGGTGAGAGCCTCGGAGTCGCCGGGGGCCACGTGCTGCTGGAGCCGCCCGCCGGACTGTGGGGCGTCGAGGCCGCGCCGGCGCAGCAGGAGCAGCGCCACGTCGTCCTCGCCGCCGCGTTCCTCGGCCACGTCGATCAGCAGGTCGGCGAGGTCGCGTACGTCGTCGGGGCCGGAGGCGATGAGCGCGGCGAGGGTCTGCATGCCTTCGTCGAGGTCGGCCCCGGGCTGTTCGACGAGGCCGTCGGTGCACAGCAACAGGGTCTGACCGGGGTCGAGTTCGACGGTGGAGACGGGGTATTCGAGCCGCCCGAACTCCGCGGACAGACCCAGCGGCAGCCCGCCCGCGACGGTCATCCGGCGGCAGGTCCCGTCCAACTGCCGCACCAGCGGGTCGATATGACCGGCCCGGACCACCTGGACCACTCCGGTCGACAGGTCGGCCTCGGCGTAGAGGCAGGTGGCGAAGCGGTCGGTGTCGAGTTCGTGGAGGAAGACGGAGGCGCGGGCCATCACCGTGGCCGGGGTGTGTCCCTCGGCGGCGTACGCCTTGAGGACGATGCGCAGTTGACCCATGACGGCGGCGGCGTGCGTGTCGTGGCCCTGGACGTCGCCGATGACCGCGCCGACCCGCCCGCCCGGCAGCGGGATCAGGTCGTACCAGTCGCCGCCGATGTCCCGCCCGAGCTTCGCGGACCGGTAGCGGACGGCGACGTCGGCGCCCGGGACGCTGGGGATCGCGCGCGGCAGCATCGCCTGCTGGAGCCCCTGCGCGAGGTCCTTCTCCTGCTCGTAGAACATCGCGCGCTGCAGGCTCTGCGCGATGCTGCTGCCCAGCGCGACGAGCACGTTGCGCTCGTCCGCCGTGAAACCGCTCCGGTCGTTGTAGAGCAGCCCCATCGCGCCGATCGGCCGTGCCTGGGCGATCAGCGGGAGATAGGCGGCCGCGGTGATGTTCAGCTCGGTGATGTGCGGCCACAGGAGCGGGTACCGCTCGGCGAACTCCTCGGGGGACTCGATGAACGCCGGGGCGAGGGTCCGTACGACCTCCCCCATCGGGTACTGCTCGTCGATCCGGGTGACCTCCGTGCCGGGCACGAAGCTGCCCTCCGGCCCTTCCGCGACCAGGCGGATACGGCCGGCCTCGACCAGGCCCATGACCAGGCTGGTCGCGCCGAGGTGGACGAGACCGTGAGTGTCCTTGAGGACGTCGATGACGTCCTGGACGGTACGGGCGTGCGCGAGGGCAGCGGTGGTGAGCTGCACGATGTTGGTCTGCCGGCGCAGCGCCGCGTCCTGGGCGGCCTGTTCACGGCGGGCCGCGCTCTCGGCGAGCTCCTGGGTGGCGTCCCGGACGATGCCGATGATCCGGCGCGGGCGGCCGTTGTCGTCGCGCCGGATGTAGCCCTGGGTGTGGGTCCAGCGCAGGGTGCCGTCACGCAGCCGCATCCGGAAGTAGGCGCCGTAGTTCTCGCTGCCGTCCTTCATGGCCTGGGAGACGATGCCGTCGAGCCGGTAGCCCTCCGGGGGCGGCACCCGGACGGCGAGGCTCTCGGGGTGTCCGTCGTATTCGTCGGGGCGCAGGTCGAAGACCTCGTGGGCCTGGGCGTCCATGTGGAACAGGCCGTTGTCCAGGTCCCAGTCGAAGCTGCCCATGCGGTTGAGCGCCAGGATCGGGTCCGGGTGGGCGGGCCAGTCGTCCGGGACTGACAGGGCGCTCGCTCCCCGATCAACCATGCGGCCCACCTTGCCAGGATTTGCCCAATTATTCGACTTCTCCGAGCACTACGACGGCTCCGGATGCGGCTGGCTGTCGCTGCGGGTACGGCTGGCTGCCAATGCGGGTACGCCGGCTGTCGCCGCGTGCGCCATCAGCTGTCGAACACGCTCGTGGGGCTGTCGAAAATGCTGCCGGTGGTGGTGTCGTCGGGGATCAGCCCGCCGCCGTCGGGCAGGTCAGGGGTCTCGGGGACCGTCGGCGGACCGATCTCGTCCGGGGAGCCCTGGTCCTGGGACGGATCCGGTACGAGCGACTCGGCGCTCGGGGTGGTGCCGCGCGGCGACGGTGTGAGCGTGGTGCCGGGTGGGCTGGTCGTCGGGGTGGCCGTGACGGTGGCGGCGGGGCAGTCCGTGGCACCCGGGGACGGGACCTGGGCCGCCGGGTCGCCGGTCGCGCCGGGGGTCACGGTGACGGTCGGGGTGACGCAGTCGGTGGCCGACTTCTCCGGGGCGACGCTCTGACCGTCGCTCGGGGAAGCGCTCGGCGTGGGGCTTGTACCGCTGCCGGTCGAGGGGCTCGTGTCGCCGGGTGAGGCGCTGGACCCGCTGTCGTGCGGTCGCGGCGACGGACCCGTACGGGACGGGGTCGGCGTCGGGGTCGGCGTCATGTGCGACGGCCGGGGTACGACGTGGTCGTGGTGGGGCCCGCGATGACCGAGGGGCCGTTCGATCCACGTGTTGTCGACGATGTTGATGATCGTGATGTTGGTGATCACCTGGGGCGCCGGGGTCACCACGACCACCTCGGCGGGCCGGAACCCGGACCAGGGCCTCCCGCTGTTGCCTGCGGCGCCCCCGCTCGCCGCACCCGCCTTGAGCGGGTTGCCGCAGGCGCAGCGGACCCGGGGCACGCCCCGGTTGTCGACGAGGACGGCGGTACCGGCCTGGAGGACGGACTGGAAGCCGGTCACCCGGGCGTCCCGGAACCCGTGGTTGGTGACCTGGGTGTCGGCGCGCAGCACGACCGAGGTGAGCCCGCGCAGATAGCCGGGGATCCCGCCCGGGGAGATCCCCTCGGCCTGCGCGAAGGCACGGGCCTTGGCCTGGTCGCCGGTGAGATAGGCGACCTGCCGCTCCACGTCGCAACTGCCGCTCCGCGCGGTCCCGCCGTACAGGCCGGGTGTGGCGCCGGAGACGGTGCGCATGCGGCCGGAGGGTGCGGATACGGTCCCCGTGGGCGTCGGCCGCATCGGCGTCGACCCCGGAGGTGTGGACTGCGGCGTTCGGGTGACCCGTGATGGGATGCTCGGCGCGGTGGCCGTGGAGTCCGTGAACGGGTCGGGGCCCTGCGCCGCGACGGGCTGGAGGAAGACCTCGCCGCTCGACTTCGTGTCCTTGCCGCCGTCGCCGCCGCACCCGGCGACGAGGAGCGTCGCCGAGAGCGCGCAGGCCGTGGCGATGGTTCCGGTGGATATGCGCACCGTGTGCTCCCGCCTCAAGCCGGGTGATTCGCCACTATTGTCCGCTTCACCCACTTGGGTTACGCAACCGGAGGCACGGAACACGGAGAGCGACGGTTCACCGAGCGCGACGATGGACGGTCCGCTGAGGCACGACGGACGATGGAGGGAGGAGCGCACGGCCGTGGAATGGTTCACCGCACCCGACTACTGGCTGAGCCGACTGGTCTTCCAGCGGGCCCTGGCCGGTGTCTACCTGGTCGCGTTCCTCACGGCGGCCCGGCAGTTCCGCCCGCTGATCGGCGAACACGGCATGCTGCCGATCCCCCGCCTCCTCTCCCTGACGCCCTTCCGCCGGGCCCCGAGCGTCTTCCAACTCCACTACACGGACCGCTTCTTCGCGGCCTGCGCATGGACGGGCTGCGCGGTGTCGGCCGCACTGGCCGCCGGACTCGACTCCCAACTGCCGCTCTGGGGCGGGATGTTGCTGTGGCTGGTCCCCTGGGTGCTGTACCTGTCGATCGTCAACGTCGGCCAGACCTGGTACGCGTTCGGCTGGGAGTCACTGCTGCTGGAGGTCGGCTTCCTGGCCGTCTTCCTCGGCAACGACAAGGTGGCCCCGCCGGTGCTGGTGCTGTTCCTGCTCCGTTGGATCCTCTTCCGCGTGGAGTTCGGCGCGGGTCTGATCAAGCTGCGCGGCGACGCGTGCTGGCGGAAGCTGACCTGCCTGGACTTCCACCACGAGACACAGCCGATGCCGGGCCCGCTGAGCTGGTTCTTCCACCACCTCCCCCGCCCCCTGCACCGGGTGGAGGTGGCGGCCAACCACGTCACCCAACTCATCGTTCCGGTCCTGCTGTTCATCCCTCAACCGATCGCGACGGCAGCCGCATCCTTGATGATCGCCACCCAACTGTGGCTGGTCCTGTCCGGCAACTTCTCCTGGCTGAACTGGATCACCATCACGCTGGCCCTGTCCGCGATCCGGTTCCCCCACACACCGCCGCCCGCACCCGGCCCACCCGTCTGGTACGAGGCCGTGGTCCTCACCGTGGCCGCCCTCCTCCTCTGGCTCAGCCACCGCCCGGTCCGCAACATGATCTCCCGCCGCCAGATCATGAACCGCTCCTTCGACCCGCTCCATCTGGTCAATTCCTACGGCGCGTTCGGCACCGTCGGCCGCATCCGCCACGAGGTGGTGATCGAGGGCACGACGGACGCCGTACCCCGCGAGGACTCCGGCTGGCGGGAGTACGAGTTCAGGGGCAAGCCCGGCGATCCACGGCGCTGGCCACGCCAGTTCGCGCCGTACCACCTGCGGCTGGACTGGATGATGTGGTTCGCGGCCCTCTCCCCCGGCTACGCGGAGCCGTGGTTCGGCGCCCTGGTGGAGCGCCTCCTGGAGAACGACCGCGACACGCTAGGACTCCTGCGCAGCTCCCCGTTCCCGCCCGACGCGCCCCCGCGCTACATCCGTGCCCGTCTCTTCCGCTACCGGTACACGAGCTGGCGGGAGTTGCGGGAGACGGGCGCGTGCTGGGAGCGGACGTTCGTGCGGGAGTATCTGCCGCCGACGCGGTTGGCGACAGTGGCTCAGAGGCCGTAGACGCGGGTGGCGGTGCCCTCGAAGACGTCGGCGCGTTCGGCCGCACTGAGATCGTCGGTCAACTCGCCCGCCGAGTCCACGACTTGGCCGTACGTCGCCGCCAGGGTGCACACCGGCCAGTCGGAGCCGAACATCAGGCGGCTCGGGCCGAAGGCGTCGAATGCGGTGTCCGCGTAGGGGTGCAGGTCCTCCGTGCGCCAGGTCTTCCAGTCGGCCTCGGTGACCAGGCCGGACAGTTTGCAGTACGTGTTGGGGAGCGCGGCGAGGGAACGCAGAGCTGTCTCCCACGGCTCCAGCCGGCCCGACGCTATGGGCGGCTTGCCCAAGTGATCGAGGACGAAGGCGAGTTGGGGCAGGGACGCGGCGACCTGGACGCCGGCCGGGAACTGGTGGGGCAGGACCAGCAGGTCGTAGACGAGTCCCGCGTCGGCGACGGCGGTGAGGCCTCGGCGTACGTCCGGGCGCAGCAGCCAGTTCGGGTCGGGCTCGCCCTGTACCTGGTGGCGGATGCCCTTGAGGTAACGGCCGCCGGGGAGTTCGCGCAGGCGGGCCAGTTCGTCGGCGATGTCGGGGCGGGTGAGGTCGGTCCAGCCGACGACTCCGGCGATCAGGTCGTGTGTGTCGGCGAGGGCCAGGAACTCGGGGGTCTCCTCGGCGACGGTGATCGTCTGGACGAGGACGGTCCGGTCGACGCCGGCCGCGCGGGCCTCGGGCGCGAGGTCGGCGATGCTGAAGTCCCGGCGCAGCGGCTGGAGTTCGGGGCCGGTGATCCAGTCCTGGTCGCTGACGGACAGGTCCCAGACGTGGTGGTGGGCGTCGACCGTCATGGCAGCTCCCATACGACCGGCAGGCTCGCGTCGGCGCCCTGGCCGGAGTAGTCGTGCACCACGCTGAGGTACTGGGCCATGCGCGCCTGCCAGGCGACGTTCACCGGGAGCTGGTCCAACTCGGCGAGCAGACGGGCGTAGTCGTCGCATTCCAGGACGTGGAAGAGGTCGGTGCCGCTGCGCCAGATCGTCCAGGAGGTGGCACCGGCGGCGCGGATCGCGGCGGTGAGTTCCTTGGGGACGTCGTGGTGGGCACTCTCGTACTCGGCGATGCGGTCGGGTCGGACTTTTGTGTGCAGGGCGACTCTCATGACGGCTCCTAGGTAGGGACGGGGGCATCCGTCGACAGGAGACCCGTGTCCCGCAGCTCCTGCCAGAACGCGGCGGGCACGACGGTGGTGAACTGCTCGGCGCAGTCCCGTACTTCGGCCGCCGACCGGGCGCCGACCAGGACGCTCGCCACGGCCGGATGAGCTGCGCAGAAGGCGAGGGCGGCGGCGCGCAGCGTGATGCCGTGGTGCTCGGCGACGGTCTTCATGCGCAGGGCGCGGTCCAGCAACTCCGCCGGCGCCTGGGCGTAGTTGTAGGTCGCGTCCGGCTTCGGGTCCGCCAGGAGGCCGGAGTTGAAGGCCCCGCCGATGACCACCGACTTGCCGCGTGCGACGGCGGACGGGAGCAGTTCGGCGAGGGCGCTCTGGTCAAGCAGGGTGTAGCGGCCCGCGCACAACACCACGTCCACGTCGGTGTCCTGGACGAAGCGGGTGAGCATCTCGGCCTGGTTCATGCCCGCGCCGATCGCGCCGACGACGCCTTCCGCGCGGAGCTTCTCCAGAGTCGGATAGCCCTCGCGGAAGGCCTGTTCGGCGTGGTCGTCGGGGTCGTGGAGGTAGACGACGTCGACGTGGTCGAGGCCGAGCCGTTCCAGGCTGGCGTCCAGGGTGCGGCGGATCCCGTCGGCGCTGAAGTCCCAGACCCGGCGCAGCGTGGCGGGCACGGCGAAGCCGTTGGCGAGGTCGTCGCCGGTCACCGTCTCCACGGGTTCCAGGCGGCGGCCGACCTTGGTGGAGATCGTGTACTCCGCGCGCGGGCGGTCGCGCAGCGCGGCTCCGAGGCGGCGCTCGGAGAGGCCGATGCCGTAGTGGGGCGCGGTGTCGAAGTACCGGATGCCCTGTTGCCAGGCGGTGTCGACGGCCAAGTGCGCCTGCTCGTCGGTGACTTCGGTGAACAGGTTGGCAAGGGGAGCGGTACCGAGGCCGAGCATACCGACCTCGACGCCGCTGTTGCCGAGGGCGCTCACTGACCCACCGGCCTCAGCCGCAGCCCCTGCATGCCGCCGTCCACGGCGAGCGAGGTACCGGTGGTCGCGCCGGACAGCGGGCTCGCCAAGTAGGCGATGGCGCCCGCGACTTCGGCCGCCGAGACAAGGCGGCCGGAGGGCTGGCGGGCGGCCAGGGCGGCACGTTCGGCGGCCGGGTCGGAGGCCGAGTCGAGGAGCCGGCCGACCCAAGGGGTGTCCGCCGTACCGGGGTTGACGCAGTTGACGCGGACGCCCTCGCGCAGGTGGTCGGCGGCCATGGCGAGGGTGAGGGAGTACACGGCGCCCTTCGTGGCGCTGTACAGGGCCCGCTGCGGGAGTCCGGCGGTGGCCGCGATGGAGCAGGTGTTGACGATCGCCGCGCGGGACGACTCGCGCAGATGCGGGAGGGCGGCGCGGGCGACGCGGACCATGCCGATGACGTTGACGTTGAGGACGCGGTGCCACTCCTCGTCGTCGTTGTCCTCGACGGTGCCCTGGGCGCCGATGCCCGCGTTGTTGACCACCACGTCGAGTCCGCCGAGGTCGGCGACCGCGGCGGCGACGGCCTGTCGTACGGAGGCGTCGTCGGTGACGTCGGCGCGGTAGCCGAGCAGCGGCTTCTCGACACTGCTGGGGTCGAGGTCGAGGACGGCGACCGACGCGCCGCGTTCGGCGAGGAGTTCGGCGGTGGCCCGGCCGATGCCGGAGGCGCCGCCGGTGACCAGGGCCTTGAGTCCCTCGAAGTCGGTCATGCCGCGTGTCCCTTCTGGCGGTCGAGGTCGGCGGCCCAGAAGGTGCCGCCGGGGAAGGTGTAGCGCGCGATGGACTCGGGCCGCATGGTGGCCGAGAAGCCCGGTGTGGTGGGTGCCATGTAGTGACCTTCGCGGATCACCACCGGATCGAGGAAGTGGTCGTGCAGATGATCCACGTACTCGATGACGCGGTCGTCGGTGGTGCCGGAGACGGCGAGGTAGTCGAACATCGAGAGATGCTGCACGAGTTCGCACAGGCCGACCCCGCCCGCGTGCGGGCAGACGGGGACGCCGAACTTCGCGGCGAGCAGCAGGATCGCGAGGTTCTCGTTGACTCCGCCCACGCGTGCCGCGTCTATCTGGAGGACGTCGAGGGCGCCGGCCTGGAGCAACTGCTTGAACACGATGCGGTTTTGCACATGCTCGCCGGTGGCGACCTTCACCGGGGCGACGGCGGCGCGGATAGTGGCATGGCCCAACACGTCGTCGGGGCTGGTGGGTTCCTCGATCCAGTACGGGTCGAACTCGGCAAGGGCCTTGGTCCAGCGGATCGCCTCGGCCACGTCCCAGCGCTGGTTGGCGTCGATCGCCATGCGGATATCGGGTCCGACCACCGAACGGGCCACCCTGCAACGGCGGATGTCGTCGTCGAGATCCGCGCCGACCTTCAGCTTGATCTGCCGGAAGCCGTCGGCGACGGCCTGCGCCGCGAGCCGCGTGAGCTTCTCGTCGTCGTAGCCGAGCCACCCGGCGGAGGTGGTGTACGCGGGGAAGCCGCGCTCCGACAGGACGTTCCTACGGCCCTCCGCGCCCGCCCTGCCGCGGCGCAGGATGTCCAGAGCCTCGTCCGGAGTCAGCGCATCACTGATGTACCTGAAGTCGATCTGGCTGACGAGCCATTCGGGGTCGGCGTCGGCGAGGAGCTGCCACAGCGGTTTGCCGGCGCGCTTGGCGGTGAGGTCCCAGGCCGCGTTGATCACGGCCCCGATCGCCATGTGCATCACGCCCTTCTCGGGCCCCAGCCAGCGGAGTTGGCTGTCGCCGATCAGCTCGCGGTTCAACGACCCGGGATCCGCGCAGAGTTCGTCGACGGACCGGCCGACCACATGGTCCCGCAGCGCGTCGATCGCGGCGACCTGGACCTCGTTGCCCCGCCCGATGGTGAAGGAGAACCCGTGTCCCTCGTGCCCGTCGGCCGCGTCGGTGCGCAGCACGACGTACGCGGCCGAGTAGTCGGGGTCCGGGTTCATCGCGTCGGAGCCGTCGAGCTCGCGCGAGGTGGGGAAACGGATGTCGTAGGTTTCGACCGCGGTGACGCGGACGAGGGGGCCGGGGATCGGGGACACGGAGGGCCTTTCGGTCGGGTACAGGGATCCGGTGCCGTGCGGGTGCCGGAGGCCGGTGGGTCAGTCCTGGGCGCGGCCGGTCGTCACGCGGGCGATCATGAGGGCGACCAGGATGATCCCGCCGTAGATGGCCTGGATCCAGAAGGACGGGACCTGGGCGAGGGTGAGGAGGTTCTGGACAACTCCCAGGAGGAGTACGCCCGTCAGGGCGCCGAACATGGTGCCCTTGCCGCCGTCGAGGCTGATGCCGCCGATGACCGCGGCCGCCATCACGGTGAAGATCATGTTGTTGCCCTGGTTGGCGCTGATCGCGCCGACGTAGCCGGTCTGCATGATGCCGCCCACCGAGGCGAGGACACCGGCGACGACGGAGACCCCGAGGAGCATCCGGTCGACGCGGATACCGGCCGCGCGGGCCGCTTCCTGGTTGCCGCCGATCGCGTAGAGGGCGCGGCCGACGCGGTGGTACTTGAGCACGAACCCGGCGATCGCGAAGCAGACCGCGGCCAGCCACACCGACATCGGGACGTTCAGGAAGGTGCTGGTGGCCAAGGTGAAGAAGGAGTCGGGCATGCCGAACAGCGTCTTGCCCTTGGTGGCGCCGACCAGCAGTCCGCGCAGCACGATCAGCATGGCGAGGGTGACGATGAAGGCGTTGAGCTTGAACTTCACCACCAGGATGCCGTTGAAGGCGCCGATGATCCCGCCGACCACGAGGATCGCGACGAGGGCGAGCGGGGCCGACCATTCCGTGCCCCAGCCGGACTCGGCGGCCGGCAGGACCAGCAGGGCGCCGATGGCGGGCGCGATGCCGACCACCGACTCCAGCGACAGGTCGATCTTGCCGGTGATGAGGATCAGCGACTCGGCGAGGACCACCATCGCGAGAGCGGCGGAGGCGCCCAGGATGGAGATCAGGTTGCGTTCGGTGAGAAACGAGTCGTTGACGATCGCGCCGAGCACCAGAAGCACCAACAGGGCCGGTACGAGGGCGAGTTCGCGGGCCCGGCGGAGCAGGACCGTGCGGGCCGAGCCCGCCCCGGTGGCGCGTGGGGCGGCGAGCGGCGGGGCCGCCTTGGTGTCAGCCATGGTCCACTCCTTCGATGGAGGCGATCAGCTCGTGGTCGCGCCAGCCCGCCGGGTGCTCGGCGACGACACGGCCGTGGAAGAGGACGAGGACGCGGTCGCAGCGCCGCAGGTCGTCGAGTTCATCGGAGACGACGAGCACGGCGGTGCCGTCGTCGCGGGCGCTGTCCATGCGGGCGAGCAGTGATTCCTTGGACTTCACGTCGACGCCCGCGGTGGGGTTGATGAGGACCAGCAGCCTGGGGTCGGAGGCCAGCGCGCGGGCCATGACGACCTTCTGCGCGTTGCCGCCGGACAGGTCGGAAACGGGCTGTTCGGGGCCCTCGGTGTGGATGTCGAGCCGGTCGATCAGCTCGGTGGCGAACGCGCGCTTGCGCTCGGTGCCGACGAACCCGAACCGGCCGAGCCGGTCCAGGACCGTCATCGTGGCGTTGTCCCCGATGGACATGCCGAAGACCAGCCCCTGCCCGTGTCGGTCGCGCGGCACGCAGCCGACGCCGACCTTCAGGGCGGCCTGCACATCCCCGAACGGCAGCTTCTCGCCGTCGAGTTGAGCGGTACCGCCGGTGGGCGTGTACAACCCGGTGAAGGACTCGGCCAGTTCGACCTTGCCGCTGCCACTGGACCCGGCGAGTCCGACGACCTCGCCCCGGCGGACGGTGAGATCGACGTTCTCGTACGACTCGGAGGTGAGCCCGCGTGCGTCGAGGAGGACGGGCGCCTTGGTGTCCAACTCCCTGAGCTGGACCTCCAGTTCGGCGATCGACTCCCCCGCCATCGCCTCCACCAGGGCCCGGCGCGGGAGGTCGGCGACCGGTGCGGTCGTGATCCAGCGGGCGTCGCGCAGCACGGTGACGGTCTGGCACACCTCGTACACCTCTTGGAGGTGGTGCGAGATGAACAGGAAGGTGACGCCCGACTCCTGGAGCGCCCGCATCCGGGTGAAGAGCCGCTCTATCTCCCGATTGTCGAGCTGGGCGGTCGGCTCGTCCAGGACGATGAACCGGGCGCCGAAGCTCAACGCCCTCGCGATCTCCACCATTTGGCGGTCCTCGACCTTGAGGTCGGCGGTGCGCGCCTCGGGGTCGACGTGCACGTCCCAGGTGTCGAGGAGTTCGGCGGCCTCGGTGCGGAGCCGGCGCCAGCTGATGACACCGCCGCGGGAGGTCGGCTGACGGTTGATGAAGAGGTTCTCGGCGACCGTCAACTCCGGGACGACCGTGGGCTTTTGGTAGACGCAGGCGACCTTGCTGCGCCAGGCGTCGCGGTCGGTGAGTGGGGGTGCGGGCTCGCCGTCGAAGCGGACCGTGCCCTCGTCGGGGGCCTGGAGTCCGGTGAGGACGGTGACGAGGGTGGACTTGCCGGCGCCGTTGCGGCCGACGAGGGCGTGGGACTCGCCCGGCAGTACGGTGAGTCGACCGTCGGCGAGGGCGACGGTGGGGCCGTACCGCTTGACGATTCCCGTCGCCTCCACCAGCGGAGTGGTCAGTGGGCTGCTCATTTGACCGTGTTGCCCCAGAGCTTGGGATCGTCGACGTTGTCCTTGGTGACCAGCGGCGCGGGCAGCTGGTCCTCGAGGATGCCGCTGGGCAGCTTGACGATCGTGGAGTCGTGGTCGGTGGGGCCGGGCTTGAAGGTCTTCCCCGCCATCGCGGCCTTGATGTAGTACATGCCGTACTTGGCGTAGGCGTCGGCCGGTTGGGACACCGTGGCGTCGATCTCGCCCTTGCGGATCGCGTCGAACTCCTGCGGGATGCCGTCGTTCGAGACGATCGTGATGTGTCCGGCCTTGCCCGCTGTCTTCAACAGGCCCTTGGACTTGAGGGTTTGGAGGGTGGGCGCGAGATAGACGCCGCCCGCCTGCATGTAGATGCCCTTGATGTCGGGGTTGGCGTTGAGGAGCGTGTCGAGCTTCGAGGCGGCCGTGTCGGACTCCCACTTGGCGGGGATCTCCAGGACCTTGAGCTTCGGGTACTTCTTCTTCACGCAGGCCCTGAACGCCTCTGACCTGTCACGGCCGTTGACGGACGCCAGGTCGCCCATGATCTGCACGACCTTGCCGTTGGTGATGTGCGCCCCGAGGTACTCGCAGGCCTTCTCGCCGTAGGCGACGTTGTCGGCGCGTACGACCATCGCGACCTTGCCCTTGTCGGGCGCCACGTCGACGGCGACGACCGGCACGCCCTTGCGCTCGGCCTGGTCGAGGCCGGCTTCGATAGCGGCGCTGTCCAGCGGGGCGACGACCAGGCCCTTGACGCCCTGGTTCAGCTCGTTGTTGATGTCGGTGATCTGCTGCGAGGGGTCGCTGTTGGAGTTGACCGTCTTCAGTGCCTGGACACCTTCGGACTTCGCCATCTTCGGCACGTAGTCGTTGTACGACTGCCAGAACGGCGAGGTCAGCAGCGGCAGGATCACCCCCACTTTGCCGGTACCACCGCTGCCGCCGGCGCTGCTCGCCCCGGTGTCCTTGGTGCTGCCGCACGCCGTGAGCGCGAGGGTGCCGCACGCGGCCGCCGCCGTCGCACGCACCGCCCACGCGGTCAGTCGTCTGCCTTGCCGTCCGTTCCGCACTGTGCTGCCGGCCATCTGTCGGGCTCCTCATCGAGCGGTTTCGAGCAGTTGCCGGAATATTTATCAGACCACTTCGGGGCTGCAACACCCTCAGGAGCCAAATTCTCGCGGTTTCGGGCCGTAGTGGTCGGACCACATGCGTGGCTAGACTGCGCGGACCGGCGACAGGAGGAGTGGCGTGGACGAGACCCTGCCGAGCGAGACGGACCCGGTGGCCGCTCCGCCGAAGGGCACGGTGACGCAGCGCGCCATCGACTCGATCAAGGCGTTGATCGGCGAGGGCCGGCTGGAGCCGGGCCAGCGGTTGCCCACCGAGCGCGATCTCGCGGCCCAACTGGGCATCTCCCGCAGCTCGATGCGCGAGGCGATCCGCGCGCTGACCGTCCTCGGCGTGCTGGAGGCGCGGCACGGTTCGGGCATCTACGTCACGCAACTGGAGGCCGGTGACCTGCTGGAGACCTTCGGCGTCGTCGCCGACCTGTCACGCGGCCCGGGTCTGGTGGAGTTGTTGGAGGTCCGCCGCATCCTGGAGTCGACGGCGACAGCTCTGGCCGCCGCCCGCATCACCCCGGACCAGTTGGCCGAGGTCGAGAAACACCTCACGGCGATGAACGCCACCGACGATCCCGAGGAGATCCTCGCTCACGACCTCGCCTTCCACCGCGAGATCGCCGCCGCCGCCGGCAACGACACCATGGCCGCGATCCTGGAGGGCCTGTCGTCCCGGACGTTCCGGGCCCGGGTCTGGCGCGGCTACCAGGAGGAGGGCGCCTTCGCCCGCACCCGCCGCGAACACGCCGCGATCCACCGAGCGTTGGTGGCCCGCGACCCGGAGGCGGCACGGGCGGCGGCGGCTTCGCACGTGGGAGAGGTCGAGGAGTGGTTGCGGGCACAACTCGAGGCGTAGCAGCGGGGGTTCAGACGCTGACGCAGTACACCCGCCCCACCCGCCACTCACGCGCCTGCGGCGAACGCCAAAGGGCACCCGCGCGGTCCCAGCATTCAGGCGCCACGGCGAACAGTTCAGGACACCCGCCCCGTCCCGGCATTCACGCGCCCCCGGTGGGCAGCGGTGGTTCGCCGCGTTGGCCCTGGACCTCCGTCCATCCGCGCAGTTCGCTGGTGCCCACCTCGTCGATCGCCCGGTGCAGGGCGGCCCGCGCGTCCGTGTCGCGGTCGGCCTGCGGGAGCAGCAGGTAGCGGTCGATCGCCCGGCGCAGACCCTCCCGCGCCTGTGCGGCCAGGACCCAGCGTGAGCCGGGGCTGAAGAGTTGGCGCATGCCGGTGAAGAAGACGGCGCTGCCCGCGATCAGGGCGGTGAGCCAGGCGGGCGCGCGCAGTCCCGCCGCCACGACCGTCGCGGACGTGGCGGCGAGAGCGCCGAGTTCCGTCGTGTAGTGCAGCCACCTCGCCCGGTCGCACGCCCCCGCGTAGAACTCCAACTCCTGCCGGGCGAGCGCCAGTAGCGGATCCGGTTGCGAGGCCCAGGCCTGACCGACGGCCGTTCTTCGTCTCATCGCCACATCATCGGGCGATCACGGCCGTCGGCGAAAGGCGTACCGGGTCAGGAGCGTCCGAGCCGCAGCGTCACCAGCTCGAACGGGCGCAGCCGCAAGGTGAGTCGATCGCCCTCGCGGGTCACCTCCTTGGCGTCGGCCGACGGCCGCTCCAGCAGGTCTACGACCTCCACCGTGTCGAACGCGAAGCCCACCGTCAGTGTCGCCCTGGCCCGTCCCCCGTGCGCCTCGTGGAACCGGACCACGACGTCCCCGCTCCCGTCGTCGGCCAGTTTCACCGCCGTGACGACGACCGCGTCCCGGTCGACGCCGACCAGCGGGGCGACCTCCTGACCGCCCTCGACTCGCCGCTCCGGCAGGTTGATCCGCCAGCCCTCGCGCACCGCGTCGCCGATGCCCGCGCCCGGCACCAGTGCGTGCCGGAAGCGGTGGACGCCCTGGTCGGTCTCGGGGTCCGGGAAGCGCGGGGCGCGGAGGAGAGAGACACGGACCGTGGTGGTCGTACCGTTGTCGCCGTCACCGCGGACCGTACGGGTCACATCGTGGCCGTACGTCGAGTCGTTGACGACGGCGACACCCCAGCCGGGCTCCTCCATGTGGACGAAGCGGTGGTTGCAGGCCTCGAACTTGGCCGCCTCCCACGAGGTGTTGGTGTGCGTGGGCCGGTGGAAGTGCCCGAACTGGGTCTCGGACGCGTACCGTTCGGCGTGCACGTCGAGCGGGAAGGCGAGCTTGAGGAACTTCTCGGTCTCGTGCCAGTCGACCTCGGTGTCGATGAGCAGTCGCCGCTCCCCGGGA
>Ga0307515_10010303_pt1 | contig 17943 bp, 4 predicted proteins | sample 17_EM_MG_FD_194513 | JGI IMG/M metagenome (GOLD analysis project Ga0307515, IMG submission 194513) | Populus trichocarpa ectomycorrhiza microbial communities from riparian zone in the Pacific Northwest, United States - 17_EM | ecosystem: Host-associated > Plants > Roots > Unclassified | place... | reverse complement strand
AGAAGAAAATATTAAGCAGCTTAATAAGCGCATTTAGTGGCAAATTAACAATGTAGCAAGGGGACTTACTTTCGTACCACTAGACCTAAGTTCCCTTAGCTTACTAGCATTTATAGACGCCTCCTTTACTAATAACAAAGACCTATTATTATAAATTGGCTTTATAATTGTACTTACAGACCGCAATTAGGACGCAAATATACTACACTGGTCTTCAATTAAGTGCAAACGAGTAACCTGTAGTGTACTAGCTTCTAAACTATATACACTAGCTTATGGATTTAATATAGCAGCCGTAATTAAATTAACGGTCCAGAAGATTCTATAACTAGAGCAGTTACCCCTGGTTTTATACACCAATTCAAAGTCCCTTTACGACTGCCTAGTTAAACTAGGTACGATATAAGAGAAGAGGCTCATGGTTAACCTAATGTGCTTACGTTAGGCCTACGAACGACGTGAGATTACGGAGGTTAAATAGATTAGCAGCGGAGACAACCCAGTAGACGCTATAACTAAGGCAAAGCCGTGTTAAGCTCTTAAAACCCTAATTAATATAAATAAGCTCAACCTAAAGGTTATAGAATGGGTAGAGCGAGACTAACGGAGCATTTACGGTTCAGCTACGGCCCGTTGGAAGGCCGTACGGTGCATTTACGGCCCGTTAAAAGGCTGTATAGTTTATTTTACGGACCGTAAGCAGGACTTACGGCCAGCTTAGAGCTCCATTTAGAAGGCAATCTAAAAGGCACCTTAGAAGGGATTTCCTATATATTTTCTTATGTGTTTTATGGTTCTATTAAGACAATTACGGAGGCTATATATAAGTGGTTTCATTTTCCAAGTACCGCCAGTATATAATTACAGCACCTGTTGTACTAACCGCGTGCTTACGCGTTCGGTACGCCGAGTGCGCGTTTACGCGTTTGGTGTACCAACCACCCGCTTACGCGTCTGGTGCACTTCTAAAGCACTGACTAATTAGGGGGGAGGCGCATTAGTATATAGACTACGTAGTCTGCTTTATACAATCGACAGTCACCATCATCCAAACGAGCATATAATACTACACGTATTTCATGCCCCTGGATCTAACTTACTCGTGCTATTAAGTTAGTACGAACAATACCTTATATAGTAACCACTTGCCTTTATTCCTAATACTAGTAACCCTTCTTTTATGGTTGCTATTTATATATATATACCGCTTAATTAGCCAAACAAATATTAATCCTTCTTACTTACTATTACTATTATAATATAAGTCTCGCTATCCTAAAATTTGCCTCTTAGTACGTAGTACTTTCTTACTTATAAGTTATAGGTAGGTATCTTGTTTAGAGGGCCGCCAAGGCGCTAGTGGTAAGCGAGCTAATAGCGATTTTCTATCCCGGGGATAGAAAATCCTAATTAGCTGGGTTAAGTTAAGGTTTGTAGAATATTATGCTCCCCCCTCTAAAAAAGTCTTAGTAAGAGAATCTAACTAATTAGATAACTTTAACCGCCGGTCGAAGTTCCTAGATATCTTAAGACCTTACATAACTAAGAAATTTCTAGGGACTCCCTTTTAACCTAACCTTTAACTCGTATACGTAGAGTATTTATATTAATAAACGTCTTTAGTGCCTTATTTAGGTTCGCCTTTGTTATTATATTTACCAGGTTATCTTAGCTATTAATTTATTAAATCTTAAAGAGTTCTTAACGCTTATAGGATTGCCAAAGTACTATAATATTAATTATAAGGCGCTTCTCCTTTGTGGTACTAAGCTTAACTAAATACTTATAGAGGGAATATAAGTCGGTGTATACAATTATAGGGATAATAGGAAGTTTGAGTCGATCTATAATTATCTTTAGGGTAGTTCTAATTATAATTGCTATATTAACTCCGCCGACTATTCCATATATCTCTAACGCTAGAATGCTTTAAGTAATACGCTTACTCTTGGTTAAGCTCTAATAGATAAGATTGCTATAGATTATAAAGTTATTCTCTCTAGTAAATTTGTTTATAATAATAATCTTATATCCTAACTAGGAGCTAAAATCTTTATTATTTACGAACGATCTATTAATAAATATAAAGAGCTTAGCGGTAGGAAGATTAATAGGCACATAGAGTAGTCCCCGATTGAGATAGTTTATTTACTAAAAAAGATGTTTATTTAGGGTAAGAACGTTATCCTTAGTTGGTTTCTAGTATTAGGCGGTAATAAAAAGATTAAATAAAGCCTTAGGTTAATAAATAGAAGTAATATAAGCTCCGCGAGCGCGTTACTCCATATATCCTTACTTTAGGAAATTAATATTAATCTTCTTACCTTAACCCTTCTGGCGTAAAGCAATAGAATCCTTATTTAGGGAGAGGATACATTTATTAAAAAGTAATGGTGTTATTAAATTAAGCTTTTCCTTTAGCTTTGCTATAAGATTTGCCTTTACTAGCTTATCCTCTTTAAGGGCTAAGAATTGGTCGTCTCCTAAGATAATTATATTATTAGTTTATATACTAACGATTCCGAATAGGGTTCCTATAGTTATAATAAGGAAGCAGGGATTAAATATAGAAGTAGTTATTAAAAGCTTCTCTTTATAGTGCTTGCTGTAGGTAGCCTACTAGTAAGTTCCTACCTTTGCGATTTTATATAATGGCTTAAGCATAACTATAATCGTATCTTTAGGATACTAGTGGCGAATTTGCTCTAGAAGGTATGCCAATATTAAGCGCTAAAGGTGCGTCTTTAATTAGGTGTAGGCTTAAGTAATATCTTATAAATAAACCGCTATTTTATTCTTTATTAAGGAGGGAGCTAATATAATAATAACTTACTAACTAGCTTATTGAATTATAGGAGATTGCGTAAGAATTATCTCCTTACCGTTATTATTATAACCCTAAATAATAAGCCTTAATTTCTTAAATGGGGCGTTAATAGCTTTACCCTTAATCTTGTTAACTATTCTTAACTTAAAGATGCAAACTCTATTGAACTTAGTAGGGTTATACTTCTTGAATTTAAAGACTCCTCTTATAATAAGACCGTCAATCTCCTACTTATTGGATGCTTGGAATGAAGCTCTTAGGGTTATAATACAACCTTCCTTTTAGAGCTATTTTATAAGCTTAAAGTTAGCCTTCTCTTTAGTTGTTATAAAGGCCATTAATAACTTAACTCCATTCTTAATGGCGGTAATAAATTGTTCTTTAAAATTAATAAGATATTGGCGATTTCGTAATCCCTTCGGGCGACCTCTACCGCGTCGTAGTTGTGGCGTATTTACTATAATTGTATTGGGATTATAGTCGCCTTCTAGAGTACGTTAATCGTAGTTCTCCTCTAGGGTATCTTCTAGGGTATCCTGCAAAGGCTTAGAATTATTATCTTTATAGTAAGGCTTAATAATAGTTAAATAGAATTAAGTGGGTCTGTAAGGCATCTAAATAGTATAAGTTTAACTATTAATTGTAATAAGTTAGTGTGGGCCTAACTATCCTCCCTTTTTACGCTATATGCGTACTTTAGACTGGAGTAGTAGATTAAGCGTAGTTAATATATTTAGGCCATTTCTTATTCCTAGTGCGTTATTAACCTAGCATATAGCGTAGAGATGTCGCACCTCCTTTATTGCCTTATAAATAGCCTTAGCTTATTACACAATAAAGGGAGATAGTAGAGAATTATTAGTTATTTAAGAGTAGGCGCTAAAGACTAGTAATATAGGTACGAGTCCATCTAGGCTAGCGGAATTATTAATAGCTTTAACAGCTATTTATAAGGTAAGTTCTTTACTAGTATCCTTTAGTTTTAAAGAGATAATTTTATATACGCGGCGTAATAGTATATAATATTACTCCACTTTTCTAATACTATTATATACCTTAACGGGGACTTCCTTAACCTTAATTACTATTGCCTTTATCTATTATTAGAACTCTATAGATAAGAAGTCCTTTCCTATATTATAGACAATTTAATTAGGGGGTTTTAAATAAATATTAATCTAGTATAACTAAAGGGTATCCTATGCGTTTCTGGCTAATATATCTTTTAAGAACCGCGCGGTTTAGAAGGAGGTTAAGAAGTTAATAACTTAGAGCACTAGCTTGCTACTGAGATATATAATATTAATAATAATATAGAAGTTAAAGTTATAGTTATCCTTAAGGGTAAACTTAAATCGGCTAGGGGACTTCTAGTTTATTTAGTAGTAATAGTAGTACTTTATAAGATGCTTAATTACCTTAACCTTAACTTTATAGCCTACTTACTAAAGAACCCTAAGTAATTAATAAATAGATGGGTGGCTAAAACGATGGTGCAGTTAGCGTAATTCCGACTTAGTTAAGTAGCTCTAAGCAATACTCTTTTCTAGTTAATAAAGGAGCAACTAGGGGTAGCCCTACTTGCATATAATAGGCACCTAATTATCTCCTTAAATAAGTATATTCTTAAGGTTATTAAGCCTAACACCTAACTTATCTATATCTTTAATATAAAATAAAAATGGAGTGTTTATAGGAATAATATAGAAAGTAATGTGTCCTAAGGGGGTTTAGACCCTAATTATGCCGAGAAAGATTATAGTACCTTTACTAAAGCGAATCGTATGTTGGCTTGCTATTAATTAGTTAATCTAAATAGAGCTATTAAGCTGCTAAAAAGCTTAAACTTAAGGTTTTTTTACTATAGATACTCCTGCGGCTCCTATATCCGGTATAATACTATAAAAGATATACGCTAAGTATCTATTATTAAAGGAAAACACGGAACTCTTCTTTAGCTTATTAAAGATATCTAATTTCATAATAAAATGGAGTGTAGATTAATTATTAAGAATAGTAACGGTTTATATACTATCTACCTTACTATACTTAGTAAAGTATTAGTTAGGGGAGTAGTCCTTAATTTCCATATCTATAAGGAGCTATTTAACCTTATTAACCTTACCCTTAAGATCTTTTACGCCTTTATATTAAACTAGGAAGCTTTAAAAGTAGGCTATAGTAACCTTATAATTTCTAACATTTCTTATACTCTAACGGAACTTATTATATACCTCTTTTCGCTTATTAAGGGAGTGTCTAGTTAACTAGTAATTTAGCTTCTTATAAACGTAGCACTTTTTTTAGCGATTACTTTAAAATAAACCTCTATAAGGACCTCTATAATTACCTTATAGTTAATATTAATTATACCCTTTACTATATTCCCTACCACGGCCGCTATATATTTAATTAGTTTAGTTATAATCGTGTTAGTTAGGAATACTTAGTTAGGTAGAGCTTTCAGTATAAAGCTGTTAAGATTCTTATATTTGCATTATAGTACCTACGGCGGAGCGTAGCTTGGTATATACTCCTTTAAACGTATCTATAGGTTTATATAGCGCTAAGTTATACTTAGAAACGCTATAGCATACTGAGATAACCTGGTCCCTTAGGCTGTTCTTATTTTAGTAAGTTTTAGTAAGTCCACGTTAGATTTTCTAGAGTTTATTAAAGAGTAGTTAAAGGCACTCTAAATAAGTCTTTATTAGGTTAGAAGCAATAACTCTCTAGAATATAGTCTTTTACTATTTAGATATATAAAGTTAGTAATTCTTATTAGTTTTAAAGTGGGCTCTAGTAAGCTAAAGTATTATATTAAAGCTATAGTTTTTACCCGTAATATGGTTATAATAGAATATTACTACCTATCCCTTTAATATAATAGAGAAAGCGTAGTAGTACTAGTGGCATTAAATTTTAACCTTGTTGCAATAGTTATAGAAGACCTGTAGTTTTGCTCCAAGTATATTATATAATTCTCCTCTAAACTTCTTCTCTTCGTCCAAATATACCTTTATTAGATTTGTAACTTCTTATAGTAAAGGGTTACCGGTTAGCTAGAGTAGAGGAGCTAAAGGCGGCGGAGGTAGAGGATAAGTACCTTTAGGTAGGAGAGCACCTCTAGGTGGGAGAGTAGTATTCTAGGGGTTTCGTTCCAAATTAAAGTTGCCTTTTAAAGAATATAGGTTAGTTTTAGGTTTCCGTAGTTAACGTATAATTTTAGCTTTTATCTATACTAGTTCTTTTATACTAGTAATAACGGCCTAAATATTACTAGCAATTAGGTTACTATTCTTAGTAATATATACCCCATTCCTACAGAGGAAGTCTTAAAAATCCCAAATAATATTAATATTGCTAAGTGCCTAGGTATTAGCGGTCTATCCTATAAAATCCTCCCTAAAATATTCCCATAGCTGTATATTGGCGTAATATCTACTTTAGTAGAATATAATACGGTATAGGAGAAAGCTATTAACTTGTTTTATAGTACAAGTTATTATATTAAAGGTAAATTCGTCCTAATTTTTATTAATGAGTTTCGCGTATAAAGCTACCCTTAGTAGTAAGAAGTCTTCCTAGTCGTTTAAAGTAGGCGTAGCCATGTTTTTAGAGGGAGGGAAGTATTATTAGCGTAGGGATTGTTGTTTAGTACGCGTTCGTAATATATATTTGTTATTTAGTACGCATTTATAACGTGTATTTGCAATTATAGGGCTTAGGACTAGTTCTAGCCTTAAATCGCGAAGACTTATAAAGTGTGTTGTTTTGTGTAATAAACGCAAGAATCTATAATCTTAAAAAGGCTTAGGACTAGTTCTGGCCTTTAGATCCTTAGATTTGTAGAAGAGTTTTATTTAAGGTTTAGGACCAGTTCTAACCTTAAAAGACAGCTTCCTTTAGCACGAGTAGTACTAGTATAGTGGCTTATCTCTTCTTAGTGGAATACCTAGCTACTCTATAGTATAATAGTAAAGTTAATTACTAATTAGTGTTGGTTATATAAGGGGATATTACGTAGCTATGGTTCGTAGATAGTATAATAATTGTTCTTCTTGTTTTTAATTATTAAAGAAAGGGGTAAGGAACTTAAGGTTCCTCACCACGCTAGTGCCGCGGCGGCACGTGACGGCAACTTGCCGTACGTAACGGCAACTTGCTATATATAGTGGCAATATGCCTTATATAGTGACCACTTGCCTTTATTCCTAATACTAGCAACTCTTCTTTTATAGTTGCCATCTACATATATATACCGCTTGACTAGTATAACAAATATTAATCCTCCTTACTTACTATTGCTATTATAATATAAGTCTTACTATCCTAAAATTTGCCTCTTAGCACGTGGTGCTTTCTTACTTAGGAGTCGTAGGTAGGTATTGGAGGTCCGGGTTAGGCTTGGCATAACCTCGGGTTACGCACGACCCCCTAAGGTCCGCGACATATCGTCCAAATATTACCCCCCCCCTTTGGTAGTGGCCCCTACTTTTCGGACGCGTTTTTGAGGCCTAGGTTAGTACTGGGTTAGTATAGAGGGCCTGTTACGGAACCCCACCGCAGGGGCCTCTATAGGAGAGCCCCGTGCTCTCGCGTACACCTCGCGTACAGCTTATGTCAGCTACGCGTAGGTATATTACCTCCTTACGCCCTCAACCCTTACGATCGATCGCGCAACGTCTTGTAGACTCCTCGAATATATACGTCTTGTAGCCACTGCCCCCGTCCCGTGATATTACGTTACGCCTTTTTACCACTGATACCTAGCCTACGACCAATTCTACGTCTCTATAATACTATAGGCGCTGCCAGAAGCAGCGTGCCTATAAGTTACCTTACTTTATACTTCTAAGGAACCCACGATAGTAAGATAATATTCCTTACTAGCTACTATATTAAACTTAAAGAACAATCTAATACCTATATTTAACCTACAACGCTAATTAATCCTAGGAGAATTCGATTTATTAGCTCTAGCCTTAACCCTTAAGGAGATGGATACCAATAATATCTTATCTTTTATTAACTATATAACTACGGATAAGCAAGCGGAAGGGCTACTACCTATTAAAATTAAAATACAAGACGCCGAGACGTTTGCAAAAATGGTAGCACGAGAACCTAATAAATACTACCGCCTTCTATAGAACTACCACCTAAAGCTTATATAAGCCGAGATGCGTACTGCCTAAGATTGCGATATTATCTAAGACCTATAAGCTTGTGAGGCGCTCGCCGATAACACGCGTTAAGAAACCAAAGACAACCTCTGTGTGTCTAAACGCGACGTCTAATAGTTAAAGAAGGCTAAGATCGCACTTATTACTACAGTTACTAAAAGAGAAGGCATAATTAAATACCTATAATCTTAGCTTAACGAGCATATTTGTAACAACGCTAAATACCTCTCTACTATATATAACGCCACTTAAGTCTCTACGCCCCTGGCAACTTTACCTACTTAACGCTTAATAGAGGGTCAGCGCCAAGCAGCTTTACCTAACGGAAACCCCTACTAAAGCGATAATAAAAGCTATAATAACTAAACCTAAGCTGCTACCATAGGGTCTAATATACGTTACCCTAATCCCCTAGTTTTCTAGGGAGACCGCAAAGAATATAGTTACTAGAAGATGCAAATCCGCAAGAAACTAACTTAAAGCGCCTGCCTTTTTCCTACAGAAGACACTAAGATTAGCTACATCATTGGGTAAATAAAGGGTACACCATTTAATAGACTCTTCGCCTAATAGGAGACCAATAGCCCCTAGAAGTAGTAGTCCCACTAAAAAGTCCTTAATAATCTTAACCTAATATACCGCAACTATAACCTACTAGCCACTAACTAAGCTAAACTACGTGCCTTAAAGATAAGCCCTACTAAATTATTTAATGAGTTCTATGTTAAATTCTAGGAATACACCAAAGCCCTCGCCTAAGACGATACTAAAGACTAAAAAGATTTCCTTAAAAAAGTCACTTATCGCCTTAGTTACGCAGCTGCTAGCCATAACTATAATAATATTTATAATATGGTAGCAGCTATACGGAAGATTAAACAACAACTAAATTAGATCGCTACTACAAACCCCTACTTAAAAACCTCCCTATAGAAGCCCTCCGGACCTACTAAACCACCAACACCTACTACCCTAAGCAACACTACTGGTCCTAATATTAACCTTTCTATACCAACCTTCCCGTAGAAGCTATTAGATGGAGAATGCGAGCTACTCCAGAAGCTAAAGCGTTGCTATAGATATCGTTAAGAAGGCTATTATAGCTATAGCCTAAACTACCTAATGGCTAGGTTTAGCAGCCGCCGCCTAATACCTAACCTAGTACCTTAAACACTAAATACGTCGCTATATACCACTACCGTACAAGATAAAGACGCAGCAATAGCGGTAGAGTTGGATATAGAAATGGAAAACGCCAAGTCCCAGCCCTAAGTTATAGGTTGGGACGCCCTAATAATAAGGGGATTTACATATCGGCCTACTTAATAGATAACTTAGTAAAGATAAATGGACGGAAATAGATAGTTTTACCCATAATAGGAACTACTGCTAAAAAATAATATAAAAGCCGTTTTATAATTAATTATAGAGCTACTAATAAATTTATAGATACCTAATTTATACGCACTTATAACCTACCTATCTTACCCCTTACTAAAGCCTACGCCCTATAACTCGCCGACGGTAGTTATACCGTATAGAAGATTACCTATATAGCATAACTCCACCTAGATATAAATGGGCACTAGGAAGAACTCTAGGCCTATATTATACCACTTACTAACTACCCTATTATCCTTAGAATAAACTAGCTCAAATAATATAACCCTACTATTAACTGGAAAAAGAAAGAAGTAACCTTTAACTCTAAATACTATAGAGAGACCTGCCTAGGACATGGCCTAGCCGCCTCTATCTACTCCCTAGGATACTAACCTAAGGAACCCCTTATTACTCTACTTATAACTAACTACTACTATATAAGTGCCGCGGCCTTCTACCACATAGTACGTAGGAAAGGCTAGACTGTTACCACAGCCTCTTAATTATAACTATATAAGCTTAATAAAGAACAGGACCACGTCCTCTATAGTAATAGGATAGATATAGTCAACCTCTTAGAAAACGATGCCCCCGTAAAACTCTACAGACTTTTACCTTTAGACTTTAAGAAGTTTATAAAGCTTAAAAAAGGACTTACTAATGAGGAATTCCGTAAGCTCCTTTCTAAAAGGTACTATAACTTTATTAACGTATGCTTATAAAAGAGCGTAGATATACTCCCCCTATATTAACCTAATAACTATACCATTAATATTAAACAAGGAAAAACGCCACCCTATAAGAGACCCTACCTAATATTAAAAGATGAAGTTCTAGTTATTAAAAAGTATATCAATAAGCACCTTAATAAAGGGTTTATTCGCCCTAGCATATCCCTAGCAGCCGCCCCTATCCTCCTTACTAAGAAGCCAGGAGGAGGTATTTAATTCTGCGTTAACTATAGAGGACTTAACGCTATTACAATTAAGAACTAATACCCCATACCGCTTATACGTAAGACTTTTAAGCGGCTTAGCCAAGCTAAAATCTATACCAAGCTTAATATCATCACCGCCTTTAACCGCCTCCAAATACGAAAAGGTGATAAATGGAAAACCGCATTCGCATCGCGCTTTAGCCAATTTAAATATACCATCATGCCCTTTAGCGTATATAACGGCCTAGGCAGCTTCTAAAGCTATATTAATAACGCCTTACGGGACTACCTTAACGACTTCTGCTCTGCGTACCTAGACGATATACTTATTTACAGCAATAACCCTTCTAAGCATACTAAGCACGTTTAAAAGGTCCTACAGCGCCTTAGGGACGTAGGACTTTATATTAATTTAAAGAAGTGCGAATTCTTAGTTATAGAAGTAAAATACCTTAAACTAATTGTTACTACTAAGGGTGTCTATATAGACCCCAAGAAGGTACGTATAATTACCAAATAGCAAACCCCTAACTGCATTAAAGACGTATAAGCTTTTCTTAGTTTCGCTAACTTTTATTAAAAATTCATATATAACTTCTTAGGTGTTATAGCACTACTTATAGCAATAATGCGAACAAAGGGCCTTTCCGCGAAAGGAAGAAAAACATACCTACGTTTTATCTGGACGCCTAAATGTAAGAAGGCGTTTCAAGACCTTAAAGATACTTTTACTAAAGCACCCATCCTAGCTTACTTTATACTAGGACAACAACTCTATCTTAAGACTAACTTCTTAGACTACGTTAATGTAGGCGTCCTTTCCTAAATAGGCGACAACGGTCTCCTCTACCCAGTCGCATTCTATTCGTCTAAGCTTATACTATAAGAATATAACTATAAGATCTATAATAAGGAACTTCTCGCGATTATATAAGCGTTTAAGGAATTCTAACTAGAACTCTCCTTAGTAGAACCTAACTAGCCAACTAAAGTCCTTATAGATTATTATAATCTTAAGTACTTTATAACTATAAAACAGCTAAACTAACGCCAAGTACGCTGGAACGAGTTCCTCTCTAGTTTTAACTTTAAAATCGCATATAGGCCAGGAGTATAAGGTACTAAGCCTAATAGCCTAACACGCCGCTTATAAGACCTTCCTTAGTCTAAAGATAACCCCTATAACTAGTTCTAATAACAGACAATTCTAAAAGCACGGAATTTGGCCCTAGGTATGCTACCTATAATAGAGCCAACTATATCTTAGCTCTATACTACAGAACTAGAATTACCTCCCGAAATTAATAAGCTTATTACCACAGCATATAATACCTCTATTAATCCATTACTGCATTAACTTATTGCTATAAAGACCGCTAGCGCCTATACGCTATTAACTAAACTCTAAAGCTTAGGCCAGATTAATATGGCAGCCTTAAAAGTAAAAGAGAATAGGCTCTATTATAGAGGCCGTTTATTTATCCCTAACTTAGAAAATCTATAACAGCAACTAATCTAAATAGCCTATAACCTTTAATTAAGCGGCTATTTAGGCAGAGGAGGAACCTATAAGCTTCTTAGCTAATACTACTTCTAGCCTAAAATGATAGACTTAATTAAACGCTTTATAAGTACCTATTATGGTTATAAGCGCGCTAAGGCCTTTAATATAAAGTACTAAGGACTACTATACCCTCTACCAGTACCTATATAATAATGGGCAGATATCGCCATAGATTTCGTTATTAACCTACTACCCTATAAGTAATATGGCCGTACCTATAAGAACATCCTTATAATAATATGCCGACTTATAAAAGAGCGCCACTATGTCCCAACTAAAGGTGTAGCTATTAGTGATGTTACTAACGCCTTTTTTTGTGAAATCTACCAATTACATAGGTTACCTAACTTAATTATATCCGACTAAGGCATATAGTTCGGCTCTAATATATAAAGACGAATCTGCCAACGCCTTAGCATCTCCGTCAAGATATCTATATCCTTCTATTATAAAACTACTGGGTAACCGGAAAACACTAATGCTAGCATAAAAGCATACCTATAATAGGTAGTCGCCTATAGTTAAGATAACTAGGTGGATTACCTCCTACTAGGTAAATTTGCAGTGAATAACCACGTCTTAACTACTATAGGACTTACCCCATTCTTCGCGAATAAGGGATATTACCCCTAATCCGGTATAGAACCACCAGAACCTATTAATAAGAAACTGCTATATGGAAAACGCCTTAAGATGCTACTTACTAACTAGTATACAGACCGTATAAAAAATCTACTTAACTACTACAAGGGAGAAATAGCCTAGGCTTAAGTAAAGTAGGCCTACTTCGCTAACCGTTATAGAACGCCACCACCGGAGATATGTATTAGCGACTAGGTATAGCTAGATGCACGTAATATCTCTACATAGAGGCCTATAAAGTCACTCAATTATAAGAACCTCGGCCCCTACCTAATTAAACGAGTTATTAATAGGGGAGCCGCATATAAGCTAGAGCTCCCGCCTACCCTAGCCACCCGCGGGATATAGCCTATATTTTACCTATAGCTACTATACCTTTACTAGCCTAACCCCTTACCAGGGCAGATACAGCTTAAACCCCTACTAGTACTAATCCGAGATAAGAACGAAGACGAGAACTACAAGGAGTAGACTATTAAATAAATTATTAACTCTAAATACTTTAGCAAAGGCAGAGGACAACGGCTCTACTACAAAGCTATATATACAGGATTCGATATAGATTAGCTAAAATAGCAACCATAGGAAGACTTCGAAAATGCAAAGGATCTAATTAGCGACTTTTACCACGTAAACCCACAGAAACCAGGCCTAAGCAGAGATTTTATACCTAATCCTCTATAGGAGCCCTTATAAAGTTAAACCGTTATACATTACCACGTAGGGGCAAATTACCGTTAGATTGCCGTTAAATTACAATAAAGTGCGATTACGTAACCGGAATATCATTAAGATGTCCAGGAACTTCAACCAGCGGTCAAAGTTGTCTAATTAGTCGGATTCTTAGATGCTAAGCCTTATCACATAACGTTGTTTTAAGCCTTCAGCAATACCCCCCTTTCTTCTTTTCTATACCCTAAGTGTCCCTTTTACATATATATAGTAACCACAGCGTCGCCGGAGCTCCGCCTCTATAGGAGGGGGGGTAGTGTCACGGAACCCTACCGCAGGGGCCTCCATAGGAGAGCCCCGTGCTCTCGCGTACACCTCGCGTACAGCTTATGTCAGCTACGCGTAGGTATATTACCTCCTTACGCCCTCAACCCTTACGATCGATCGCGCAACGTCTTGTAGACTCCTCGAATATATACGTCTTGTAGCCACTGCCCCCGTCCCGTGACAGGGCCTTAGCGCGCCTTCGACCTCACCGTCGCCTCGACAATCTATTTTCCAACCCTCTCCTATCCTTATGCCCGCGCTGGCTCACATAGGGCTTCTGATTTTATATAGAAAGGCCTACTATAATTATAATTATATAATATAAAGCCCTTTTCTCCTTCTTCTCCTTTAATATTTATGCGTTTGGTGGCTTTATTTACCCACGCCGCGCTTATGTGTCTCCCCCTTACCTCTTACGGATATGGAGTCTTTTAAGAATCTCCTTACCCTATGGTCCAATTTACGGTCGACGGAAGCCCCAGCCTCCTCCCCCTATAGCCTCTAGAGCGAATTTAAGGCCTAAACAGCACGGCTATACGATATTTATAAGGCCTAGCGCTTGAAGAATACTATAAGGGCGTACGAGCTAAAGCAGAAAGAGTGGGAAGACTGGTGCGTGAGATTGGAAGGCAATATAGACGGCGCCTAGGTAATAGAAGATAAGCTTTGCCTATTTTTAGAGTAGTAAGTCATTAACCAAGAATTATAGGCTGCTAGCTATTAAAAACGGAAGTTAAAACGGAAAGAGATATGGAAAGATGGCGAGCGGGCAAAGAAGAGGCAGAAGATAGTTAAGCGGGTAGGGTAGCTAGGGGGGAAGGCAGCCGTAGGGGCAGCTATAGGGGCAGCCGCAAGCATAGGGGAGGAAGCTGTAAAGGAGGAAGGGGAGATATGGGATGAGGAGGCCCTAGACGCCCTATTTAACGAGATAGTCCAATACTTAGTTGTAAATAGCTACGTCTCCGCTATTACCGAGCTTTATGTATAGCAGTTAAAAGGTAAGACCTCGCAGCCGCTATAGGGGGCAAAGCTCTTAGCAGTACTAGATAGCGTCCGCCGCGATAAGAACTGGATTTAACGCGTTAACTTTATTAATCAAGGCCTATTTATAATTACTAGCAGCTATAACGTTAAAGGGCTTAAAAAGGCGATTACTTAGTGCTGGGAGACGGGCTCTAAGATGCTAGGTTTAGTTAAGTCTTATCTTTAAACTGTAGCTAAGCATTTATTAGGTTTGTATATACCCTATCTAGTCTATATAGCTGCCGTTTTCTAACCCGTTCCTTAGGCCATACTACTGTTACCCATAGTAAAAGTAGACGAGACGTTTAGCTTACTAACCTTATCCTTATTAAACTAGAGAACAAAGGGCCTAAACCAGACAAGTTAGCGCCGTATATAATTATGTTGATGATATAAAGGAAGTAGAATTAGCACGGCAAGGTTGAGTATATGGGCTGTATACAAAATGCTGACCCTATCCTCTGCCCCCTCTCTATAGTAGCCTTCTACTTCTTTAACTGCTAGGGTAAAGACGGCGCTAAGAGCTTCCTATCCTTTCGGTAGCTAGAGGACTACTATAACCTATACGTCTTCCTTAGTAGTATTAAAGTACCGTAACGGCCGCTAAGCTATTATACGCAGTTTAAATAGAATAAAAAGATATTCTAGGGGGTAGGAATTTACTTAAAGGAGAAGACCTATAGCGCCCGCAAGTAGAGCGTCTAATATGCCGAGCTTAGCGGCGTTAAGGAGACCTAAATTAGACGGGCTGGACGCTGGAATACGGATGCGATAATAGGAGCCTACCTTAGCTACCTACCCTGTGCGTTTATGCGGTCGATCGCCGGCTTCCTAAAGGAAGGAAAGGGCTACTTTCTCCCCCACGCACGGGAGGTGCTGGAGGAAGCCCTTTATTTAAAGATATGGCCCAAAACTAACGTTTAGCTAAAACGCATAGAGGCCTACTACCTAGGTAGGGCTAATAATAAGGTTATATAGCTTAACCTTACGGGCTTAGGATTTCTACGCCTCCTCCGCGCGCTTAGGGTAATCCTATTACAGAACTTAGTAATCCTACGTAAGTAGTTCCCGCTCTACCCCCTATAAAAGGACCCCCTTTTTAGCTGTAAGGAATACCGGAGGTTTGCTATATAGGTAGAAAGCTTACTAGCTAATGTAGTTACGCCAGATAAGCTAATAATGCGGAAATACTGGCCTGCCTATAAGGCCGTAGCTAAGCTAAGATATAAGGCCGCTATCTCTAAGGTAAAGGGGGTTTAATTACGCGTGTAGACGATCTTAGTGTCACGGAGTAAGTATAAGCGGCGATAATATATAGCAAAGTAGATACTATTAAGCTATATACATGAACTGTGTAATAAGGTCAAGACGTTGCGTAAGGAGAGAAGGCAGGGAAACGGGAAGAAAGGGTATATATTGTTAGCTTAGTTGCTTAGTTAACACGTGCACAGAGCAGAATAGGATTTAGGTAGTAGTCCTGGCAGAACTTGGCAGGATTTAGTGGAACTTAGCGGAATATAGCAGAATATGGCAGATTACCGTTAGATTACCGCAAATTGCCATCTTATGGTCAGTCTTTAGTTGCTAAGTTAGTAGAAACAGGTAGACGTATATAAGGTGTTACGGGGGTATCCTATAATAATACCCCCCCTTTAAACTCAAGCTTCTGTAAAATAGAGCTATGGTAGTTCTAGATGGAGTTTATAAAAGTCTTCTGCGGCTTATATAAGTCCTATAGAGTTAATAGGTTCCTATAAGGGCTTAATAAAGCCTCTCTATTTCGTAAGATATATATATTAACGTTTCCGTTTATCATACTTAATATTATTAATTCTTTTAATAAAGTACTCGTTCTTACCATCCACTTTAACTAGTAGGGGAGGGTCTTATATCTATCTGGGCAGGGCGTCTAATATAGAAGTAGCGGGGCGAAGGACTGACGTATAGAATATAGGGTGGATTTTAACCGTATTAGGGAGCTTTAGTTAGTAGGTATAGAAGGAGATAACCTTCTTAACCTTATAAGGGCCAGCGTTCTTCCAATTAAGCTTCTTAACAGGTTATTTCGTGTTTAAATTTCTTATATTTAGCTAAACAAAGTCACCAATTTAGTAGGCCGGTGCTAGGGTTCATTTTTTATTCGCTACGGCTTTATAGACAGATTAAGCCCATATTATTTCGTCAGTAAGAAACTATTATAGTTCCTCCATCTTCTCTACAAATTCATTTACTTCCGTAACTTATAAGGCATAACAAGCAGGGCAAGGAACATTACTAAAGGGTTCGAAACCTATTTATAGATGCTAGCCGTAGTTAGCTAGAAACGGGGAGACCTTTATGGTTTCCGAAACGGAATTATTTATAGTAAACTCAACAAATACAAGCCAGTTAATTTAGTTATCTTATAAGTATAACGTGTATATCTAAATGTACTATTCTATTATAGCGTTTATACGTTCCATTTAACCATCTATTTCCGGGTAGTATACCGTAGATAATAGTGCTTTAATGCGGAGTTAGGTAGTTAGTTCTTTTTAAAATATAGAGATAAACTGGCTACCTTTATTAGAGATAATCGTTTTAGGGAGTCTATAGAGTTTCTATATATAGTCTAGAAATAGTCGGGCGACGGTAGGTATTAATATATTAGGGCAGGCGATTAAGTATCTTATCTTAAATAGTCGGTCTATAACTACTATAATATTCGTGCAGACCTTACTTATAGGGAGGTTAATAATAAAGTTAATTAAGATATCCTTCTATCTTTAGTCCGGAATAGGCAGTAGCTTTAGAAGGCCGTTATATATCTTATATAAAGCTTTAGCTTATTAGCAGACATAACAGCTAAAGACATACCTTCATGTCATATTATGCATATTCGGACAGTAGTACTCTCGTTAGAGTAGCTTTAGGGTTTTTCCTTAGCCTAGGTGGCCGGCTACCGGTAGGTTATATACGTGTTTAAGAAGCTTAAGCTTAAGTTTATCATAATTAGGGACAACTAGACGGTTTTAGTAATATAAGCGGTTTCTACGAGCTTTACATTTACTTAAAGAGATCTTCTTAGAGCGTCTAACGCCATCTTAAATTAGCTTAAGCGTCTCTTAGATAAACTCGTTATTCGGGTATTTATTAGTTATAATCTATTTAATTAATTAATTAGTTATTTTAAGGACTTATACCGTAAAATCTTTAGTAAAAGGGTTAAATAGTTTAGGGCGAAGCAGGGTCTGATTTTAGTAAGAATATACCTCTTTTAGTGCTAGCGCGTCTTATAAGCATTAGGTTAGGGTATTAGGCTTCTAGCCTTAAACGCCTAGGCGGTATATAATTAAGAATTAGAAACAAGATAGGTATTCTAACTAGCGGGCCTAATAGTAGC
>Ga0307515_10010302_pt1 | contig 17944 bp, 5 predicted proteins | sample 17_EM_MG_FD_194513 | JGI IMG/M metagenome (GOLD analysis project Ga0307515, IMG submission 194513) | Populus trichocarpa ectomycorrhiza microbial communities from riparian zone in the Pacific Northwest, United States - 17_EM | ecosystem: Host-associated > Plants > Roots > Unclassified | place... | reverse complement strand
TGTGTATTTAAGGACCCTTAGTCCCTACCTAGATAGTTCCTTCCTTATAGTAATTCTTAGAATATAATTAGAGTTAATCTATTAGGCAACTACTCCGCCAGTTATTATTACGTTGTTAACTTTTATACTTATATTTCCTATACACCTAGCCTAATAACAAGCCTACTATAGTTCCTGCTATAAGGTTTCATTATATCTAGGGGTATAGGTCTAGTCCTATTTAGCTTATAAGGTAGGATATTATTTAGGCCTTCCCAGGTAATATAGAGTTGTTTTAGTGTTTAAGTATAGCGTGTTAATGCGTTGTTATAGACGAAGTTTCTTTAGGGTAGAATATTATTAAGGCCTTCCTAGGCAAGATAGGGAGAGCTTAGTATAATATTACGGCTTAAATAAATGCCTCTAAACCAAAGCTTAAACGAATGCTATATTACAAAGATACTAAGCTAAAGAGAAGGAAAAGGGGTTGCTAAAACCAATATAAATAAATATATAGGGTAAGCCGCTAAGGCGCTAGCTTTGGGTGGGCCAATTATAAGTCGGCAAGATATAGCAGAATTTGGCAGGTAACGTGCGATAGCGCCGTTACACTAGGTATATAAGTAAATAATTAATTAACGTAATATATAGCGTAAGTGCTTAATAAATTAACTCTAGTTATATTCTAAGATTTACTATAAAAGAGAGAACTATTTAGGTAGGGACTATAGTCCTTTAAATATATAATACTACGCTTAAGAAATGTACTAAGTACGTTAGTACGTTAGTATATTAATACGTTATATACATTCCTATATTTCTACGTTCTTATATTATTGGGAATAAAGGTAAGTGGTCACTATATAAGGTATATTGCCGTTATATATAGCAAGTTGCCATTATATGCGGCAAGTTACCGTTATGTGTCGCCGCGGCACTAGCGTAGCGAGGAGCCTTAAGCTCCTCGCCCTCCCTTATGTAAAAAATACAGAACAATTATTATACTATCTACGAACCGTAGCTACGTAATATTACCTTATATAACTAACACTAATTAGTAATTAACATTACTGTTATACTATAGAGCAGCTAGGTATTCCACTAAGAAGAGATAAGCTACTATACTAGTGCTACTCGTGCTAAAGGGAGCTATCTTTTAAGGTTAGAACTGGTTCTAAACCTTAAATAGAACTCTTCTATAAATCTAAGGATTTAAGGGCTAGAACTAGTCCTAAGCCTTTTTAAGATTATAGATTCTTGCGTCTATTACGCAGAATAATATACTTTATAAGTCTTTGCAATTTAAGGCTAGAACTAGTTATAAGCCCTATAATTATAAATATACGTTATAAATGCGTACTAAATAATAAATATATATTACAAACGCGTACCAAACGATAATCCCTATACTAATAACACTTCCCTCCCTCTAAAAAAAATGGCTATGCCTACTTTAAACGACTGGGAAGACTCCTTACTACTAGGGGTAGCTTTATACGCGAAACTTATTAATAAAAATTGGGACAAATTTACCTTTAATATAATAACTTATACCGCAAAATAAGTTAATAGCTTTCTCCTATACTATATTATATTCTACTAAAGTAAACACTACACCGATTTATAGCTGTGGGAATATTTTAGGGAGGATTTTATAGAATGGACCGCTAACACCTAGGCACTTAGCAATATTAATATTATTTAAGATTTTTAAGACTTCCTCCGTAGGAATAGGGTATATATTACTAAAAACGGTAACCTAATTACTAGTAATATTTAGGCCGTTATTACTAGTATAGAAGAACTAGTATAGATAAAAGCTAAGATTATATATTAACTACGGAAACCTAAAACTAACCTATATTCTTTAAAAGGCAACTTTAATTTGGAATAAAACCCCTAGAACGCTACTCTTCTACCTAGAGGTGCTCTCCTACCTAAAGGTGCTCTCCCACCTAGAGGTACTCTTCCTCTATCTCCGCTACTTTTAGCTTCTCTACTCCAGCTAACTGGTAACCCTTTATTATAAGAAGTTACGAATCTAATAAAGGTATATTTAGATAAAAAGAAGAAGTTTAGAAGAGAATTATATAATATATTTAGAGCAAAACTATAGGTCTTCTATAACTGTTATAATAAGGTTAAAATTTAATACTACTAGTACTACTACGCTTTCTCTATTATGTTAAAGGGACGGGTAGTAATATTTTATTATAACTATATTACGGGTAAAATCTATAGCTTTAATATAATGCTTTAGCTTATTAGAGCCCACTTTAAGACTAATAAGAATTGCTAACTTTATATATCTAAATAGCGAGAGACTATATTTTAGAAAGTTATTGCTTTTAACCTAATAAAGACTTATTTAGAGTGCCTTTAACTCCTCTTTAATAAACTCTAGAAAATCTAATATAGACTTACTAAAACTTACCAAAATGAGAATAGCCTAAGGGACTAGGTTATCTTAGCATGCCGTGGCGTTTCTAAGTATAACTTAGTGCTATATAAACCTATGGATACGTTTAAAGGAGTATATACTAAGCTACGCTTTGCTATAGATACTATAATACAAATATAAGAATCTTAATAGTTCTATACTAAAAACTCTACCTAATTAAGTATTCCTAACTGTTTGTATAAGTAGAGGTTATAAATTATAGTACGCGTAGAGCGTATGCGGCAGGGGCTGTATAGCGTAGCGTAGGTCACCTAACTGCCTACGGCCCGATAGATAGCCCGACCTTTACTACCCCTTACTTTCTCTTTTAGTAGACGAAGAAAGAACACAAATAAATCAAAGAACCTATTACCTTATATTGCAATTACAGTACCCCCCAGGTAATACCGATACTAATTAGTAATATTACAGATTAGAATCCGGTGTTATTACGAAGAAAGATAATACGCGATTACTCCTACTAAGGCCCGTTAATCTCGTCGCGTTTACTAAGGAGAACCCTTCCTGTATAGGCCCTGGGAACTTAAAGAACCGACTCCTACTAAGGCTTTATTTAGTTCGCGTCTACCACGCAAATTAATACCTAGTACGACCTCTTTACTGAGCGCCAGTACACCCTACAACCCAGCAGCGTTAGTAGTACTCCCTACCTATACTACGATTTATACCAGTTATGTCTAATATAGGAACCTAATATCCAAACTAGGGCAATGGGATCACCCTAACCGACGAGACTACCGTAGAAGATATTACCAACTATATTAACTTTAAAATTAATAAGTATACTAAGTATAACTTTAAGGATAAAAACCTATAGGAAGCATACCAAGAGGACTTTAATAACTTTATAGTATAGATATTTAAGGACGCTAATAGGTCTAAAATTAGGGGACTTAAATAACTACTTTAACGTAATGGAGTATGGGTCTTTAATAAGAAAAGTAAGTTAGCACTATAAGCACTATACGACGTCGCCTATAAGGATAACCCTACAGAATAGTTAGATAAAGAAATTAAGCTATTTATTAATAACGAAGGACCCTTTAATTCATACGTTATCAACCGCCGTCTTAAATTACGTTTATTAACTCCCTTAACGGCACCTACCCCGACCCCAGCTGTCTTAAATGACCTCCCTACGGCCGAGCCTCCCTCGCCTACAAATGTCACGGCTCCCCCTACGAACGTCGCAGCTCCTTCTACAAAAGTCACAGCTACTATTAACTACGGCAGAGACTTAGTAACCCTGGTAAAGATATATACAGAGGAAAGCAAATATACTAAAGAGGATGACAACTTTGACCGTAAGCTTACAATCTTTAACGACCTTTGTAATAGAGTTGGTATACCACAAAAGGCAAAGATTAAAGGCTTTCCGATAATGCTACGTAATATTACTCTTAACTTCTATTATAAGAATAAGGCAACCTATACCACCTTTAACAGCATCTGTAATGCCGTACGCAACTATTTTAAAGGACCGGAATATAAGCGTGGAATTCTAATAAAGTGGAATGCTATTACTCTTAAGACAGTAATAATAAAAAATAAAAGTAAGTCTATAGGGGACTGTCTACAGCTACTGCTTAACAACCTCCGTTATTTACAGCATAGTCTTAACGCTAACCTCTATAATAACAATTTCCTACATAATAAGCTTATCGTCGCTTATTAAGACGTCGCTGCTTACCAGGCAGCTTGCTTGAACCCGCCTACCACACTTACTAGCCTTATAAACAGCCTATAATTATTAATTATTACTTATAAGAAGATTAATGGTACTATAGGACAACCTGCTAATGTGTTTTTATAGCCTACAGAACAGCCTACGGACGTATTCTTTACTAACCGTCGCTACCACTAACTAATATCTCGACCAAGTTTATTAAATAATCGTTACAGTAATAACGCCAGGACGTGCTTTATATATAAGAAAGGAGACTATTAGTTAACTAGGTATACTAAAGAAGAACGTAACGAAGCAAGAGAAGGATTTAAGAGACGTGTCCACCAGTACCTTACGGATAACGATATTAATAACGATTTCGACAAGGACATAACGGCTATGGTACTTAATATATCAACTCCTAGCAGCAATTTCTTCTACGACGACTATGGTGTTAAGCACTTTATAACTTTAAATGGGCTAATACTAATTAAAACCGCTAAGAATATAGTCACGTTTATAAACAACAATGCCTTTATCCACGGCCTTACTGGTAGTACGGAACCCAGTGGTACGGAACCTAGTACAGCAAGGAGTAACGATAAGGAGAACCTTACTGTTAATATTAACTTCCTTAACTATCATTTCGACAACGACGAATAGGACTCAGCCCTTTCACCTATTTTTACCCTATAGTCTGCAACAGCTCTATAACTCTTATACCTCCCGAAGCCGCTACACCTTTAGTTCTGACTTTAACTGCGCTCTATTACGGGATACTCCTATAACACCTTCCGCAATATTTACGATATCCGTAATATCCGCAACAATATCCGCAACGTCTACAATATCCGTAATATTCGCAATACCTAAATATCCGCGATTACTGCCCCAAGCACCTATTGACCTACATACTTCTCCTTTGTACTTTCTTACCTTCCCTTTTCTTTTTATAAATGTCGCCAGTGTTTGTATAAGTAGAGGTTATAAATTGCAGTATGCGCAGAGCGTATGCGGCAGGGGCTGTATAGCGTAGCGTAGGTTACCTAACTGCCTACGGCCCGATAGATAGCCCGACCTTTACTACCCCTTACTTTCTCTTTTGGTAGACGAAGAAAGAACACAAATGAATTAAAGAACCTGTTACCTTATATTGCAATTGTAGTACCCCCTGGGTGATACCGACACTAACTAATACAATTATAACTGGACTAATTAAATATATAGTAGCCGTAGTAGGGAATACAAAAGAGGGTATAATTAATATTGACTATAAGGTAATTATAGAGGTCCTTATAGAGGTTCATTTTAAAGTAATTACTAAAAGAAGTGCTATATTTATAAGAAGCTAAATTACTAGTTAACTAGATACTCCCTTAATAAGCAAAAAGAGGTATATAATAAGTTCCGTTAGAGTATAAGAAACGTTAAAAATTATAAGGTTACTGGGGCCTACTTCTAAAGCTTCCTAGTTTAATACAAAGGCGTAGAAGATCTTAAGGGTAAGGTTAATAAGGTTAAACAGCTCCTTATGGATATAGAAATTAAGAACTACTTCCCTAACTAATACTTTACTAAGTATGGTAAGGTAGATGGTATATAAACCGTCGCTGTTCTTAATAATTAATCTACACTCCATTCTATTATGAAATTAGATATCTTTAATAAGCTAAAGGAGAGTTCCGCGTTTTCCTTTAACGATAAATACTTAGCATACGTCTTTTATAGTATTATACCGGATATAGGAGCCGTAGGAGAACCTTAAGTTTAAGCTCTTTAGTAGCTTAATAGCTCTATTTAGATTAACTAATTAACGGCAGGCCAATATACGATTTGCTTTAGTAAAGGTACTATAATCTCTTTTAGCATAATTAGGGTCTAAACCCCTATAGGATATATTACTTTCTATATTATTCCTATAAACACTCCGTTTCTATTTTACATTAAAGATATAAATAAATTAGGTATTAGGCTTAATAACCTTAAGAATATACTTATTTAGGGAGATAATTGGGTGCCTATTATACGTAAGTAGGGTTACCCCTAGTTGCTCCTTTATTAACTAAAAAAGAGTATTACTTAAAGCTACTTAACTAAGTCAGAATTACGCTAACTACACCGTTGTTTTGGCCACTTATCTATTTATTAATTACTTAGGGTTCTTTAGCAAGCGGGCTATAAAGTTAAGGTTAAGGTAATTAAGCATCTTATAAAGTATTACTATTACTACTAAATAAACTAAAAGTCCCCTAGCCGATTTAAGTTTACCCTTAAGGATAACTACAACTTTAACTTCTATATTATTATTAACGTTATATATCTTAGCGGTAAACTAGTACTCTAAGTTATTAACTTCTTAACCTCCTTTTAAGCCGCGCGTTTCTTAAAAAAATATATTAGCCAGAAATGTATAGGATACCCTTTAATTATACTAGATTAATGTCTATTTAGGACCCCCTAATTAAATTATCTATAATATAGGAAAGAACTTCTTATCTATAGAGTTCTGATAATAGATAAAGGCAATAGCAATTAAGGTTAAGGAAGTCCCTATTAAGGTATATAATAGTATTAAAAAAGTAAAGCAATATTACGCGCCATTACGCCGTATATATAAGATTATCTCTTTAGAACTAAAGGACGCTAGTAAAAAACTTACCTTATAAATGGCTGTTAAAGCTATTAATAATTCCGCTGGCCTAGATGGACTTATACCTATATTACTAGTCTTTAGCGCCTACCCTTAAATAACTAATAATTCTCTACTATCTCCCTCTATTATATAATAAGCTAAGGCTATTTATAAGGCAATAAAGGAGGTGTGACGTCTCTACGCTATACGCTAGGTTAATAACGCACTAGGAATAAGAAATGGCCTAAATATATTAACTACGCTTAATCTGCTACTCTAGTCTAAAGTATATATATAGCGTAAAAAGGGAGGATAGTTAGGCCTACACTAACTTATTGTAATTAATGGTTAAACTTATACTATTTAGATGCCTTATAGACCCACTTAATTTAGTTTAACTGTTATTAAGCCTTACTATAAAGATAACAATTCTAAGCCTTTATAGGATGCCCTAGAAGATATCCTAAAGGAGAATTACAATTAATATGCTCTAGAAGGCGACTACAATCCTAATATAATTATAGTAGATACACTATAACTATAACGCGGTAGAGGTTGCCTAAAGGGATTATAAAATCGCTAATATCTTATTAATTTTAAAGAATAATTTATTGCTGCTATTAAGAATAGAGTTAAGTTATTAATGGCCTTTATAATAGCTAAAGAGAAGGCTAACTTTAAGCTCGCAAAATAGCTTTAAAAGGAAGATTATATTATAACCCTAGGAGTTCCTTTCTAAGTATCTAATAAGTAGGAAATCGACGGTCTTATTATAAGAGGAGTCTTTAAATTCGAGAAGTATAACCCTACTAAGTTTAATAAAGTTCGCATCTTTAAGTTAAGGATAGTTAATAAAATTAAGGGTAAGGCTACTAACGTCCTATTTAAGAAATTAAGGCTTATTATCTAAAGTTATAATAACGATAGTAAGGAGATAATTCTTATATAATTTCCTATAATTTAACGAGCTAGTTAACAAGTTATTATTATATTAGCTCCCTTATTAATAAAGAATAAAATAGCGGTTTATTTATGAGATATTACCTAGGCCTATACCCAATTAGAAATACACCTTTAGCGCTTAATATTAGCACACCTTCTAGAGTAAATTCGCCACTAATATCCTAAAGATACAATTATAGTTATACTTAAGCTATTATACGGAATCGTAGAGGTAGGAACTTATTAGTAGGCTACCTATAGTAAGCACCATAAAGAGAAGCTGTTAATAACTATATTTATATTTAATCTTTACTTCCTTATTATAACTATAGAAACTTTATTTAAAATTGTCGGTATATAAACTAATAATACAATTATCTTAGGAGATAATTAATTCTTAGCTCTTAAAGAAGATAAGCTAGTAAAGGCAAATCTTATAGCAAAGCTAAAGGAAAAGCTTAATTTAATAACACTATTACTCTTTAATAGATGCACCCTCTCCCTAAATAAGGATTCTATTACTTTATGCTAGAAGGGTTAAGGTAAGAAGATTAACGTTATTAATGCTAATTCTTTAAAGCAAGAATACGTAGAGTAACGCGCTTATAGAGCTTATATTACTTCTATCTATTAACCTAAGGCTTCCTTTAATCTTTTTATTGCCGCTTAATACCAGGAGCCAACTAAAGATAATATTCTTACCCTAAATAAGCGTCTTTTCTAGTAAATAAGCTATCTTAATTGGGGACTACTCTATGTGCCTATTAATCTCCCTACTACTAAGCTCTTTATATTTATTAATAGGTTATTTATAAATAATAAAGATTTTAGCTCCTAGCTAAGATATAAGATTATTATTGCGAACGAATCTACTAGATAGAATGACTTTATAATTTATGGCAATCTTATCTATTAGAGCTTAACTAAGAGTAAGTACGTTACTTAAAGCGTCCTAGCGTTAAATATATACGGAATAGTTAGCGGAGTTAATATAGTAATTGCAATTGGAACTACCCTAAAGATAATTATAGATCGACTTAAACTTCCTGTTATCCTTATAATTGTATACACTAATTTATACTCCCTCTATAAGTGCCTTATAATTAATATTATGGTACTTTAGTAATCCTATAAACGGTAAAAACTCTTTAAGATTTAATAGATTAATGGCTAAGATAACCTAGTAGATGTAATAACAAAGGCGAACCCAAATAAGGCACTAGAGACGTTTATTAACATAAATACTCTATATATACAAGTTAAAGGTTAGGTTAAAAGAGAGTCCCTAGAAATTTCTTAGTTATATAAGGTCTTAAGATATCTAGGAACTTTAACCAGCGGTTAAAGTTATCTAATTAGTTAGATTCTCTTGCTAAGACTTTTTTTTAGAAAGGGGAGTATAATATTCTACAGACCCTAACTTAACCTAGCTAATTAGGATTTTCTATCCCCGGAATAGAAAATTGCTATTAGCTTACTTACCGCTAGCGCCTTAGCGGCCCTACTAATAAGATACCTACCTATAACTTATAAGTAAGAAAGCACTACGTACTAAGAGGCAAATTTTAGAATAGTAAGACTTATGTTATAATGGCAATAGTAAGTAAGGAGGATTAATATTTGTTCCGCTAGTTAAGCAGTACCTATATATAGATAGCAACTATAAAAAAAGAGTTGCTAGTGTTAGGAATAAAGGTAAGTGGTTACTATATAAGGTATATTGCCGTTATATATAGCAAGTTGCCGTTATATACGGCAAGTTACCATCACGTGTCGCCGCGGCACTAGCGTAGCGAGGAGCCTTAAGCTCCTCGCCCTCCCTTATATAAGAAATACAGAACAATTATTATACTATCTACGAACCGTAGCTACGTGATATTACCTTATGTAACCAACATATATTCTAAACTAGTAATATAACTTATTATATAACTTAACTACTCCTTATTTTATAGCTTAATTAGTTCTAACGCCTTTTATATTATCTTAACCTATAATAGTACTAGAGCGTGTTACCTACCAAGTTCTGCTATATTCTGCCACCTATTATATTATCGCATATTATCTAGTACTATCGCATACTATCTAGTACTGTTTCTTACTATTAGCTCGCCTACTATTGGCTCGTCTACTACTAGCGCCTTAGCGGCTTTTGCTACCTATTTGTTAATACTAGCCCTTACGACCCCCTTTCCTTCTCCTTAGCTTAGTATCTTTATTAGACAGCAATTTATAAGCTTTAATTTAGAGGCATTTATATAAGCTGTTATATTATACTAAGCTCTCCCTATATTGCCTGGGAAGGCCTTAATAATATCCTACCCTAAAAGAAGACCTTTATCTATAACGACGCGTTAACACATTATACTTAGACATTAAAGTTACTCTATATTACCTAGGAAGGCCTTAATAATATCTTACTTTATAAGCTAGATAGGACTAGACCTATACCCTTAAAATTAAAACTAAAGCGTATAATACTAATAAACCCTAAAAAGCTAATAATGGCACCTAAAGCTAGCTTATTTAAGAGAGCTGCCTCTACCTAAGAGGAACCTAAGATTTAATTAGGATTAGAAATTAAAAATAATAATAACGTTATAAACATACGTAAGTAGATTTGTGCCTTTGCAGCTAGCTAGGAAACTAATTATCTTAAGGTAAGGAATATATAAGAGACCCTATAAAAGATCCTAGAAAGTTTTACAGCCCTATAAAATAACCTAACTTCCCCTTTTTAAAGCCTTAGCTAACCTATTTACTCTACTAAATATAATATACTAGGGAGTACGGATATAATAATAAAGTAATTAAAGTCCGTTAAGCTCCTTAACCCCTAACTACTATTTAATAGGATAAACCCTATCTTTAAAAATTAGAGGATTTAAGTATAAGGAAAGCTCTATATTAACTATAACTATTTCCTTTTTAAAGAAGCTAAAATGCTTTATCTCTTTAGTTAAACCACTAGGGACGCCTAATAGCACCTTTAAGCTAAGTTTAAGAACAATTCCCCTATCTAATTTATATCTATTAATAAGATAATATAATACCTAGCGGCTATTTATATTAACCTAAATAAAGTATAGAACGCCTAGTATAACTATAATCGCCTAATAATAAAACTAAACTAACCCTTTACTAAGTTTTAGACTTAATTCCTATACCTTATAGAAGAAGGCTAGGTTTCCTTTAAGAACTACTAATTAGACCTATATAATAAGCTAATAATTTAGCTATAAAAGAAAATTGCTATAACCTTAGATAACCTTCTAACGTACAACAGACTTATAACTTATTACCTATTATTAGATTTAGAACTAAAGTAAATTAATACCTACCCTAATTAGCAGAAGCGACCCTAGAATAATTAAAACTTATTAGCTATACCTATAGGAGCTAGAGTAGGAAGATAAGCTACGACCGCTCTTATACTAAAAGCGGTTATATTTACGTACCGGTAAGCCTTGCCTAACTAGCTACGTACTACACCCCTAACTAGTACTTATTATAATACCCTAATTAACCCTGCCTTGGCTATATGCTATAACTATAATAAGGAGGGTTACTTTACCTTATTTTACCCAGAGCTAAAGAATATAGGCGATATTAAGGAGATAAAGGAAGGAGAAACGTCTAATAAGTTAGGAAAAGAAGAACCCTAGGGAAAGACTCCCCCCTAGGGTATCCTATTAATCTTAAAGAGATTAATTTAAGTTAGTTAATAGGTGGAAAATACTTTATAGTTTTATATATAGTATTTTAAAATAGATATAAAGTTAACTTAACTGCCCTTATTAATACTAGAGCAAATAGCTTTACCTTTATAAATACTACCTATATAATTAACGTTGCTAAGTTTTTAAATATAAAAGCTACCTAACTAGAGAAGCCTATTTAAATAAAAGGCTATAATAGTTAAGCTAGTAAGCTAGTTACCTATATCTTAAAGTTATATATCTCCCTTAATAGATAACGCTAATATAATATTCCCTTTTGCATTCTAAACCTAGGTTCCTATAATATAATCCTTAGCTAAAAATAGATGTTTTACTTTAATATTTGGTTAGATATACGGCAAAGACAGTTCGTCTAGCCGGAGGATAGACTAAAACTACCCTTCTTTATTAGGGAAATCCAAACTAACCGCAAGGCACTAGCCGCGAAGGCTAACCCTACCTATTAGTAGGATGTAACCAATTATAACCTAGCCTTTACCTAAGAAGATGCCCGTTATAAGGCTAGAAGGAATTCTTTTATACCAGTAAAGATACTTTTCTAAAGTATTACGGTTAATAAAGACTCTATATATGGAAGCGGGATAGATAGTAATATAGACAACGTCTAAATTACGTAGATTTAACTAGTATAAAAAAGAACGTACTAATAAGATATAAGGGATAACCTCTAAAAGATGCGATAGGAGCTAAAAGGAGTAATAATAGCGCTAATACCCTAGAAGCCCCTAAAGTTGCGTACGTCCTTATTATTATATAGCCTCCCTATAGTAAATATTGCCGTAATTAGCGCTATAGCGTTCTACTTTAATATATACCGGAAAGATAATAAGGTCTTTATAATAAGCCTATATAAGATTAATTAAATTATTAATAATAGGAAGAAAAAGCCAGCTAAGGAAACCAATAAGGAACTAGTTAAACGCCTCCTTTTTACTATCTATATAGATTATAAGGACGCATTTTAAAGACGGCTTTAGATACGCTACTACCTTACTAGATATATAACTATAAGATTTAATTAGAAGCTAATAACTTGCTAGGCTTTAGCCCCCTCTACTAATAATTAACGAATAAGCTAAAAGCAAAAAAGTAGTACTTAATTAATAACCTTAATAAAGGGTTTATTAAGCCAAGTTAAGCCCCTTTTACTTTACTTATTTTATTTATAAAAAAGCATAACAAAGGCCTACGCTTCTATATTAACTACTAAAAGTTAAACGCTATTACCTAAAAGGATTAATACCTTCTCCCCTTAATTAATAAGACCCTTATACGTTTAAGCCGGGTAAAAATCTTTACTAAACTTAATATCCGTTAAGCTTTTTACCAAATTTAGATAAACCCTACTTCTAAAGACTTAATAACGTTCCGTACCTATTACGGGTCCTATAAATATAAAGTCCTTCCTTTTAGACTTATAAATGGGCCTACTATGTACTAAAGGTATATAAATAATGTCCTATTTAACTATCTTAATGAATTCTATATAGTATACCTAGATAACATTATTATATACTTAGACGACAAACTAGAGTACTAGGTTTATATTAAGAAGGTTTTAAAGAGACTGCGGAATGTAGGCTTATAAGTTAATATTAAGAAATATAAATTTAGGGTAAAGCGTATAAAGTATCTTAGGTTTATTATTACTATAAATAGAATTAAAGTTAATCCGGAAAAGGTTAAAGTAATTTATAACTAAAAAACCCCTTATACTGTAAAAGGGATCTAGTCCTTCTTTGGCTTTTATAACTTTTACTATTAGTTTATCCATAACTATAGAATAGTAGCGAAGCCTCTTATATAACTTACCCGGAAAGATATACCTTTTATCTTTAATAATAACTATATAGAAGCCTTTGGGGAGTTAAAAGATCGGCTTATTTCTGCTTTAATCCTTTATTACTATAATTTAGACCTTAAATTAATGCTAGAAACGGATGCTTTTAACGGAGTTATAGCAGGAACCCTATTACAGCTATATTTAGACGGCGAATAGTACCCTATTACCTTTTTTTATATTAAATAATAGACCTGGCTAAGTGTAACTATAAATTATATAATAAAGAAATGCTAGCTATTATCTAATCGTTGTCCTAATAATGTGTAGAGCTTAAAGGTACTAACTTTTAGATTAAAATATATATAGATTATAAAACCCTAGAGTATTTTATAACTATAAAGCAACTTACTAGATAATAAGCCCGCTAGGCCAAAATACTAAAGTTAATATATTAACCTAAAGGGAATAAGGCGTAGAACCCTAGGATAAGCTAAAGACTTAATACTAGACGCGCGCCCTCCTTTACCCTAAATAGCTTAACCTATAGATTCTTAAAGAACTAGACTCTAAACGGAATAAGTTAGCACCCTTAAAAGGAGAAGTCTTAGATAAACTAATAAGGTTAGTTAACTACATCCTAACTATAAACCGCATAGCTAACTCCCTAAAAGCCCTCCGCGACTAAGCTATAAAAAGTAACCTTAATTTAAAAATAGAAGAAGGACTGCTTTTATATTAAAAACAGCTTATAGTTCTAAAGGTTAATAACCTATAGATAGAGCTAATCCGCGAAGCCTACTATTAAGTCTTTATAGTATACCTTAGTTAAGATAAAACCTACTAACTACTAGCGCCCCTTTACTACTAGTGAGGACTTCTATCTAATATAGAACGATTTATTAAAAACTACTACGCCTATAAACGCGCGGATACTCCTAGGGATTAAACCCCTGGGTGGTTATAACTACTGCCTATTCTAAAACGCCCTTAGTAATATATTATAATAAACTTTAAGTTATTTCTAAAGGACGCCTACAGCTATAATGCGGCCTTTATAGTAATTGACTGGCTATATAAGTAATCCGTCTCCCTCCCTTATTTTAAGACTATAACTATAAAGGATATGGCCCGCCTTTACGTTAATAATATCTATTAATTCTATAGTGCCCCTAAATTAATTATTTCTAACTATAGTCCTTAGTTTATATTAGATTTCTAGAACAAACTCTATTATATCCTTAGGATTAAGATTAAACTCTCTACTGTATTTTACCTTTAGACGGACGGCTAAACCGAGATTATAAACTAGTATCTTAACTAGCGACTACGCCCCTTTATAGACTACTATTAGGATAACTAGTTAGAATTACTACCTATAATAGACTACGCGCAGCTTATACTCCCTTATAATAGTATAGGGATATTGCTATTTAAACTACTTAACGGGTATACACCCTAAACGTCCTTTAATTAGGATAGGCCTACTAAACCCACTACAGCTCGCGAACGCCTTAGCTGCGAAAAGGCCTAGGCATTTGCTAAGAGAATATATAGAGCCTAGAAGACCGCCTAAATAATTATAAAAAAGGCGTAAGAGAAGAAGGAGTTTAATGTAAATTAATATTATTGCGAGGTAGACTTCTAAGTAGGAGATAAGGTATAGGTGTTAATAAAAAACTAGAAAACTTAGAGGCTAAGCTATAAGCTAAACTATTAAATAGCTGGCCTATATAAGATTCTTTAGAAAGTAGGACACTTTTTTAAGGTTAAGCTACTAGAATTAATAAAGATCTACCCTAGTTTTTCCCCGGACTGGCTATAAAAAGCTATAAATAATCTATTACCTAGGCAATATAATAACCCCCTACTACTAATCTAGATTATAAAGAACGAAGAATAGGAAGTTAAAGAAATTTTAGCGGTTAAAAAGGACTATAAGGTCTTAAAATACTATATAAGCTAGGTAGGCCATAACGAAGACCTAGAATAGTATCCCGCATCTAACTTTAAGTACTCCCCCTATAAGCTACGGGACTTCTACCTAGCCTACCCTAACCTCCTTAGACTACTACGCAAATTAGGTAACTAGATTAAGTGCTAGGAAGGAGGGTTAGATAGCTATAATAATTTAGATAATAATAAGGAGCTTAGACAACGCCTAAGGGCAGGCTTTTTTAGGAGGGGGGGGGGGTGATATAATAGTGCTAGAGCGCGTCACCTGCTAAGTTCTACTATATTTTACCACCTATTATATTATTGCATACTATATATTACTATCGCATACTATCTAGTACTATTTCTTACTATTAGCTCGCCTACTATTAGCTTATTTACTGCTAGCGCCTTAACGGCTTTCGCTACCTATTTATTAATACTAGCCCTCGCGACCCCCTTTCCTTCTCCTTAGCTTAGTATCTTTATTAGATAGCAATCTATAAGCTTTAGTTTAGAGGCATTTATGTGAGCCGTTATATAACTAACCTACTTATATCTCTTCTTAGTAGTTATACTACTGCTAATATAAAGTCCGTAACACTAACCGCTAGTTATTATAGCTTAAATAAATGCTTTTAAGCCGAAGCTTAAACAAATGCTATATTATAAAGATACTAAGCTAAGGAGAAGGAAAAGGGGTCGCTAGGACCGATGTAAACAAATATATAGGGTAAGCCGCCAAGGCGCTAGCTTTGGGCGAGCCAATTATAGGTTAGTAGAATTTGGTAGGTAACGTGCAATTACGCCATTATATCACCCCCTTTTTAAAAAAAAGCCTGCCTTTAGGCTTAGTTAGAAATAAAATAGCACTAGGTGTTACGGACGCTTTAAGTACAATATTACGACTACTTGGGGAAGAGTTGGAAGAAGCTAGTTAGTTAATTCAGGTACGGTCCAGAATGGAGCCGATAGAACTATATAACGAAGAATGGTAACTAAGGTTATATAACATGCTACGTATTAAATAAGAGGGATGAAAGGAACTTATATACCTTATATATAAGACATATATTACGTATAAGAAGGATTTTATAGGAGTACGGTTGTGTATTTAAGGACCCTTAATCCCTACCTAGATAGTTCCTTCCTTATAGTAATTCTTAGAATATAATTAGAGTTAATCTGTTAAGCAACCACTCTACCAGTTATTATTATGTTGTTAACTTTTATACTTGCATTTCCTATATACCTAGCCCATTAACAAGCCCATTATAGTTCTTGCTATAAGGTTCCATTATATAATTACTACCTAGTTACGGTATTAATATAAAGTTAAATAATATGCTACTAAAAGCAGCCACTATAACACTATTAACGGCGGCAACTACGTTAGGGTTAGGAGGTAATACTAGTATAGCGGACACTGACTCGCAGCAACCTATAATAGTAGGACAATTATAAGAAATAGTTAATTAGTTAATAGAAAATAATATAGCACTTAAAAATAGGATTAACAGAATAGGCGCAGTAAAGGTTAAGTTACTATTAATTAAAAGATTCTTAGGAGAGAGATTAAAGCTTAAAGGATTCCTTACGTAAATATACTTTAAGGTTGCGTAAGAGGGAGTAAAGCTAGCGACACTTATAGATTAAATAGCGTATACAGGGCTATTCTTAATAGAAAGAGCACTTAAATGGTTTAAGCTTTACCTTACAAAGATATAAGTAAACGGAATAATAACTATAAACTAAGAGGTACGGTTTATGTTTTTAAGCTAGAATAGATTTGTGGAACAACTTATATAGATATTTAAAAACCTAGAGGCGATAACTACAGCGAAAAGAAAACTCTAAGATATTATATAGTAAACCTTAGTAATTAAGTACATAACGTAGTTTTAAACATTAGTAATATAAGTTAAGTGGAATAATAGGGCGCTTATGGCACAGTATAAATAGGGACTTAAGGCTAAAGTCTAGGACGTAATTATTCTAATAGAAGATATAGATACCCTAAGGGAACTAATAGATTAAGTAATAAAGATTAATAATAGGATCTACTAAAGGGAATAGACTAAGAGAGGTTAGGATAGAGTTCTACAGTTATATAAGACGTAAAGTACGTAATAATTAAAGCTAAGTTAAAAACTATAGTATAGCGTAAAACTAATAAACCTAAGCGGTACTAAAGAAGCCTATAAGAGATAGAGTAAGAAGCTATAAAAACCTAGAGGTTAAGGATCTAGTAATTATAGGACTAAGGAGTAAAGGCTAAACCAGGGATCTTAGTAGTAGAAGATATTTAGGCGGACTCTATAGTAAAGTTAATGGTTTAGAAATGGAGCTTATATAAATTATAGAAAATAAGGTTACTTCGCAAGGGATTATAAAGATGGTTAGAGTTACTATACAATAAAGGGAACTAGACTAGCGGTAGAAGATATATATATATAAAGGGATAATAGTATACTGCAAGGAACAAAGGAATATTTAATTAAAAGTTTTGCGTTTTATTATAACAACGTATACCAAATTTATAAAGACGTTAAGTATGGCGTAAGCTATTAGCTATAGGAGCTAAAATCTATAGAATATAGAGGGACTAATAAACCAGTTCGCAGATCGGATATTAAGGACGATGAATTTAATATAGGCGAAACATTCCATAATAATAAGGTAATAAAGGCGGCTTACTAAAAGTACGCAGACCTTAAAGATGTTATACTAGAGGTAGAGGATGATTTTACTATAGAATAGGGAATATTAGTAGGGATTAAAACCCCACTAGATATAATGTCTATCGCTT
>Ga0307515_10010301_pt1 | contig 17944 bp, 15 predicted proteins | sample 17_EM_MG_FD_194513 | JGI IMG/M metagenome (GOLD analysis project Ga0307515, IMG submission 194513) | Populus trichocarpa ectomycorrhiza microbial communities from riparian zone in the Pacific Northwest, United States - 17_EM | ecosystem: Host-associated > Plants > Roots > Unclassified | place... | reverse complement strand
TTTTAATGTATGAATGATTAAATGGATGTTTTTAAGAAAGAATGAGGTTAGTAAACATGAAAAAACATTGGGTATTGCATGAATTAAAAAAACAAAACTGAAACTTTTATGTGGCATATTCAGGGGAGGAAGCTTTTGAGATCACATGATATTAGTTTAGAAAAGTACAAAGATTGATGAATTAGTTGTCGGTGTTAGGGGAATTATGAGTTGATTGTGTGACCCAACTATTATCAGAGAGTGCCCACTCTCAATGAAAGATGGTTAATGAGAGATGATTACTATATGAAAAACGAGAAAGACGGCAGTCATCTGGGCAGTTTCAAAGGAAAAAGGGAAAACTTTACTCCTCGGGGGAGCTCTAAGGGATCCATGCAAATTAGTGGTGGAAGATCCTATGACAGGTAGGTTCGCTAAGGGGCAAGTACTACAGAAGGGTCTATAAAGCAGAGGGAATTCACTTATCTACTTTGTACGAGGTGTAACCAAAGACAACCTGGGGATTGTTTAGCCACACCAAAGAGGTTTTAAATTTATAAAGGTGAGGGACACAAATGAAAGGACTATCATTACTTAGGGAGGGACTATTATTATTTTGGGGAGACATGTCACAAGAAAGAGTGTACCCGTCAGGATATAGAGTCTACTCGGGGCTAGAGAGCTACTACATAGAGTCAGCAACAATCTATTACTATTAACAGACTTGTGAGGCCTGCTCAATCCGGAGCGAGTGCCAATAGAGGTCGACCCAGGTTCTAGAAGGATAGGACTAAAGGTAGGGTATATCATATGACTTAGGAGAATGTGAGAGCTATATCATATGTTATAGTAGGTACAATATAGTTAGAATCTATACAAGTTTATGCTTTGTTTAATCCTAGAGCAAGTTATTCTTTTATATCACATCAGATTGTAATAACTTGCATATGATGCTAGTAAAATGAATATAGGAATAATTGTTAGTACATCCTTAAGATAAAATATAGATATTGATGATATATAGAGAGACGTTAGACTAAATATAGAGGGATACAAATTAAAGGTAGACTTAATATCTATAAACCTGCATGACTTTGATCTAAGCTTGGACATGGATTAATTAGGTGTAAATCGAGTACAAATAGATTGTTTCACTAAAACAGTGACTATCCAAAGGGAGTGTGGTAAGAGAGAGTAGTATTTGGTGTATATAAGAGATTTTTTTAAAAAAAAAAGCAATATAGAGTTGGTTAGTATCCCTATGGTGCGAGAGTTTCATAATGTGTTTCTAGAGAAATTACCGGGGTTGCCTTCGAATAGAGAAATTAAAGTGTCGATTGAATTATTATTAGGAACCACCCTTATAACATAGACTTCGTATAGGATGATGCTAGTAGAGTTGACCAAATTGAAGGTTCAACTTCATAAGTTACTATATAAAGGTTTCATATGGCCTAGTAACTCACCTTGGTGAACTCCAGTGCTACAAGTATCCACTTCCAAGGATATATGATCTGTTTGATCAATTGAAGGAAGCAAGAGTATTCTCTAAGATAAACATGAGGTTTAAGTACCATCAACTAAGAATTAGGGAATATGATGTACTTAAGGTTGCCTTCAGAATTCATTATAGGCATTATGAGTTTTTACTAATGCCTTTTGGGTATGTAGTTACATTCATTGATGATATCATAGTATATTTAAGCTCTTATATGGAGCACGAGCAACACTTAAGTTGATGATACATATCAACTGAGGGCCTATTTGAGGGAGAATCGACAATATGCTAAATTAGATAAATGTGAATTTTTGCTGAATGAAGTAGTATTCTTGGGTCACATCATATCAGCCAAGAGTATATTTATGGACCCAATAAAAGTAGAGGCTATTTTGAAATGGAAAAAGCCTACTAATATGACAAATATTCATAGCTTCTTGGGTTTAGTGATGTATTATAAAAGATTTATAGAAGGGTTTTCTAAAATAACATCTCATTTGACTCAGTGGATTCATAAAAAAGTTAAATTCGAGTGGACAAAAGAATGTAAGGAAAGTTTTCAAAAGTTGAAGAGAAGATTTACCTCTACACTAGTATTAAATCTTCCCTCGAGAACTAAATGTACAAAGATGCTTTCAAGAAGAGTTTGAGGTGCATATTCATGCAAAATGGAAGAGTAATTGCTTATGCGTTAAGACAATTAAAGACAAATGAGTTGAATTACCTAGTACATGATTTGGAATTGGAAGCAATAGTGTTTGCTCTTCGAGTATGGATACATTATTTATATGAAGCATAAGTTTAGATATTTATAGATTATAAGATTTTAAGGTATCTAATGTCATAGAAGGAATTGAATATACGATTAAGGCATTAGGTGGAGTTTATGAAGGATTACAATTGCGTGATTGATTATTGCCCTAGAAAGGCTAATGTAGTGATTGCTGCTTTGATTCAAAAAGGAAAGCAAAATGAGCAATTTGGTGGTTCAGAAGCAAAGAGAACTCGTAGAGTTGAAAAAGATGAACCTATAGTTAAGCTTGGAACCTGAGGAATATTTGATAGCCCATATTAAAGTTTGTTATGTGCTTTGAGATAAGGTATTTAAGGCATAATGGTTGGATGTGAAAGTAGAGAAAATAAGGGGGAAAGTGAATCAAAGGGTTGAAACACCTTTTTAGATGTTAAAAGATGGGTTAGTGGCAATGGATAGATGAATTTATTTACCAAATGATAAGGCTCTCAAGGAAGAAGTATTGAGAGAGGCCTATGAATCTAAATTTCCAATATATCCTTGGAGTACCAAGATGTATAAAAACTTGAAAGAGTACTACTAATGACTTAACATAATGAGGGAAATAGTAAAATTTATGGCAAAGTGTGGGATTTGCCAGCAAGTAAAGGTAGAACATCATAAACCTACTGGAAAACTACAATCATTATTGATATTTGGGTGGAAGTGGGAGGATATCACTATGGATTACTTAGAGGTAAGAAGGTTAATAATGTTATATGGGTTATTATAGATCGACTGACAAGGTCTGTCTTGTTTTTATCAATAAAAATGACTGCTTCAGTAGATAAATTGGTAAGGCTATATATAAATGGGTGATAAGGCTACATGGGGTGCTAATATCCATTGTATCAGATCAGGATCCAAGGTTTACATCAAAGCTATGACCAAATTTATAATGAGTATTGGAACCAAATTGAACTTGAGTATTACATTTCATCCTTAAATGGAAGGTCAATATGAGAGGATTATCTAAACTCTTGAGGATCTTTTGAGGGCATCTATGTTAAAATTTAAAGGTAATTAAGAGGATTTGTTGCCTTTGGTGAAATTCACATATAACAACAGTTATCAGACTACTATAGGGATGACTCCCTATGAAGCTTTATATGGTTCGAGATGTCAAACTCCAGTTTGTTGGGAGAAAGTTGGTGACCAAAAGCTTATTAGGACTGAATTGGTGCAGATTACCATGGATAAAATAAAGATTATCAAGGTTAGGATGAAGGCAGTCTATGGTTCGCAAAAGAATTATGCATACAACCAAAGAAGTCATTTGGAGTTCCAAATAGAAGATAAAATGTTCTTTAAAGTGGCACTTTGAAATAATATCATCTGATTTGGGATGAAAGGAAAGATGGCACCAAGGTATATTGGACCTTTTAAGGTTATTGAAAGGATATGACTTGTTGCTTATAGATTAGCATTATCGTCGTATCTATTCAGGATACATGATGTTTTCCATGTTTCTTTACTCTATAAAGCTGAGGTTAACCCCCTCGGTGTTACCACAAGTTCCTGTTGAAGTCAAACCAATATGAATTATTGATCATATAAAAAAGAACTGAGGAACAAAAAGGTACCCATAGTTAAAACCTTATAGAGAAGCTCTCAAGCTTGATAGAGAATCGAGAATGAGAAAGAAGCATCCTGAATTGTTCTTAGACTCAGGTATGGATTTGAAATCTAAAGGATGAAATTTTTAAAAGAGGGGAGAATTTAAACCTTTGGTTAAAAAAATAAAAATAAAAATAAAAATAAAAATAAAAGATTAGGTATGTTAATTTGGTTTATCATGGGGTGGACTATAAGCCCGGATAGAATTTTACTGTGATAGTAACAATAGATTAGATATATCATGTTCATTTTAAGTTGTAATATATTTTTGTTTTAAGCATGTAAATATTAATGCTTAACTTTTGTTTGTAGACACATGAAATCATATGTCTCTTTATACTTATCCATCTTAATTATACATGTTAGATTAGTGTTATTACAGTTAGTATAAGAGCATTGGTTAATGTCATGTTTATTTTTTTTTTCACATAGATTAGATATATGTAGCATTGGTTAATGTCATGGCAAACACAAATGGGCCGGGGAGTCAATCAACCAGGAGAGACCAAAACAAAAATAGCAAGCCCCACTCTTAAAACAAAAATAACAAGCCCCACTCTTAAAAAAAAAAAGGAAATTAAATTGCAAAAAATAAGGACCTATATTTATGACCAAGTACAAATGCATCCATGTCATCTAACCCATAATATTTAGTATTGTGCAATGTTTTGCAAATATTTTTCTATAACACAAGTAAAAATCCCCATTGAAGACCAACAATACTTCAATAAATCCAAGTCAACAAAAGATTTGATAAGGTTTCATTTAATTAAATCTTAAATAAAAAAATCAAACCCTACCATCAAGAAATCGACCTTATAATAAGAAGAATCAACCTGGTTAATAAGAAATCAACATTGCAATAAAGAGAATTAACCTTGTCATCCGAAAATTAGCCCTATAATCAGGAGACCAAACCATGCTATCAAGAAGTACAATCTTGCAAATAAGAAGATTAAGTCCCACCATCAGGAAGAAGCATCCTTACAATCAGGAAGTCAAGCCCTATAATAATGAAACCAACCTTGATATCAAGAGAATCAACCATGTCATAGAAAAGTCAACCCTATAATCAAAAGAATCAACCCTGTTACTAGTAAGTCAAGCTCTATAATTAAAAGATCAAGACCTGTAATCAAAAGATTAAGCCCTATCATCATGAATTCTAACAATCATCAGGAAGGAAAATCAACCCTATAATCAGAAAATTCAACCCTATCATCAAGAAACTAGCCCTACAATAAAAAGAATCAACTTTACAATTAAAAAAATAAACCCTACTAATCGGGAAGTCCAACCCTGCCATTGGAAAGAAGTGTAAGCCCCACAATCAAGAAGCACCAAGAAGTTTGATCTTGTGTCAGAATTCAACTTGTACTAGGAAATTCGATCTTATAATGGAGAATCAACCCTACCACCAAAAAGTCAAGCCCTATAATTTGGAAATCAACCCTGGAATCAGGGCAATCAACATTGTCTTAGGAAATCAGCCCTACAATCAGGAGATCTAGCCATATAATCAGGAAGCCAACTCTAATAAGGAAACCAACCTTGCAATCAGAATATGAACCTTACAATTAAGAGAATCAACACTACCATCAGAAAGTTCAAGTCTTACAATGGAATAGTCACCCTGTAATTAGGATATCAAGCTCTACAATTAAGAGAAACAATATTGTCATCAAGAAGTCACCATTACCGTTAGAAAGTCTGAGTCTTATAATGTGAGTCACTCTTACTATCAAGAAGGAAATCCAACCATTTAATCAGAAAACACCAAGAAGTTTAGCCTTGTTCTACTAGAATTCAACCCAAAACCAAAAAGTTCATCCTAGGGCAAAATCCAAGTTATACCATAAATAATTTCACGTTATTATCAAAAGATTTCAATCAAAAAATGGTTAGGTAGTTCACCTCTCTAAATGACCAAATTTCTAAATTTTTCCAATTTTTTTTTCCAAAATTCACAATTCCCTAGTGAAGTCATTTCTCGACTTTGTAAATTTTCATAATTTTTCATGAACTATCTTATCCTTATAAACTTACCACAAAAGCCTATAAAAAATATTTTTTTTATGGGGGAAGTGTGTAAGAAACCCTTGCCACCATACAAAAAAAAAAAACCTTAACTTTATCTCTCCTACCAAAAACCCTTACTTCATCTCTCCTATAAAAAAAAAAAAAAGAAAGCCTTAGCCACCCTTGTAGAAAAAACCCTAGCCATCATAGGAAAAGAGAAACATGTGTTAAAAAAGAAAAAGAAAAAAGTTGAGATCATTCTTCATCATCTTCTCCATCCACGCTCTCCTAAAACCCTAAGAAAAAATCTAGTCACCATCACCGATTGACCACACCATTTTTGGTCGAGCACCACCATTAACTAGCCTCTTATTATAGCCTTCACTCCCTATGTCAGCAGTTATAGCCAACAATGTTGGACAACTATGATAGCTCCTCTCATTACTCCATATGTTTTTGTTAAAACTTCTCTCTTTGATTTCTCTCACCTTTGCCCTTTATTTCTTATGAGTCCACTATTATTATTATTTTTATCTTAAAGACTTATACAAAACCTCTGTATCAATTAAAGCCAACAACCCTAACTTTTTTTTGTAAAGTAGGGAGAGAAAAAATTGATCACTGAAACTTCTCTTTTCACTTTCTTTCTCTTTCAACCTTCAAACAAGGCATCACCACCACCATATATCTCTCCTTAATGAGTACTACAAAACCATATAATACATGTATCCTAATTACCTTTATGTGAGCAACTGGAGAGAAAACCAAACTAGTAGAGAGAGAAAAAGAAAATCAAAACTTCACCGACTCTGATCTCTATTTTATCATTAGTGGTGAATGACACCACCGATACCAGAAGGAAGGCCAAGAAGTGGAAAATATAACAATTCATTCCATGCTCTATTCAGAACCTAGTGATGCATGCAATGATGCACCCAATCCGGCTACCAAAAGAGGTCCGTTTTAAACTCTAAACATTAATACATTCTCTATCAATACACTCTCTGCCACTATTTCTCTATTGCCACCATTTTGCAAGCATATTTAATCTACTTCTAGCTACCAAAGAGGTCCGTTTTGAACTAAGGTCTGAATGGTCCATTTGTCACTATTTCTCCAAACATCTTTTGAATGATTAATTTAATGTATGGTTGATTTTTATGGGTATTAATGAGGTTTATGTTTGAATAATTTTTAATATCGGATGGTATTTGTTTTTGCATTTTGGTCAAATCCCTCAAGTTGTATCTTGTTGTTTTATGTGCTTTTGGTCATCTCGAACATTACAATATCATTTTCTTTATATATAAAAAGGATATTAATATTTTTATGTGATTCAAATAACATAAAAAAATGTTTCCTCAATCATGCTTGCATATTTATATTCGATGAGTTATGTATCTCGGTTACAAAATTCGTTAAGGTTTTTGGCTCATATTAAAAGGTCCTTGTGAGCGAATATTCAAAAACCCATTTAAAAAGACTTCTCTTTTTTTAATTGTGTCGAAATTAAATGATTTATTATTCTCTCATATTGTTTGAGGTAAATATACTCATAATGAGCTATTACCTTGAATGTTATTAAGTAACACCTTAATTCCTTTTGTTTTCAAGTTTCAAAACATGTCTTTCCTTGAGGTCTAATATACATAAATGAAACCTAATTGTCAATTGGGGGTATTAATTTTCTTAGTAAGTTTCAAACATTCATGTCATTAGATCTTACCTCCAAGTACATTAACCTATAACGGTCACTGCCTAGATATTTAGGACTAAGGCATAAAAACATCATTCAGTAAATTATGAGTGAATATTGGTACTATAGGATAAATGAACATCAATAAGACATTATCTATAGGTTACACTGCTTAAACAAAGCCTTTAGAAACAACAACTCCTAGAATTTAGGTTGGGTTTAATAAGCATAATATAGGCACATCTAATTATTCATTGACATGACTTGATAAACTATTAATAGTTACAAGTTTTGATCATGAGTAATTGATTATAGATATGTCAATCCATCAATTATTATCGAAATGAATGGTAGCAATTAGGAGTGACAAAGATGACTTGGACTTTAGAATTGATAGGTTTGAGTTCAAACATCCACTTAGGGTTTAACTCATTGTAATAGATCCATTATCACCTATGTAGGTAAAACACTGGCAAATTAGATAGAACAAACCATTAGGAATAGAAGACAAACAACATTGGGGCTTACATCATATAGAATGCTTTAAGGTGATAATATCTTCCTTCTAGCATAGCTAGTCCCTTGTCTTAGAATTTTAAGGATCAATGAGGGTTCATAATGACCATAACACTATGTTACAACTCATTTTCATAAATTTCAGACCTTTCCCTCACTCTAAACATCAAAAGTCTTTCACTTTAGAAAAAAGATGGGTCGTCATAATGTTGAGTGTGATAAAAAAAAACATGCAGAGCAATCTTTGTCACATAACATCATTTTCCTAAGGAACTTCATTGTTGTGCTCATTATTTGGGAGGACAATTATAGAAGAAGAGGAGGTTTATAATTTAGTGACACTACTTAGGTGATGACAAGGGTAACGAAAAGTCAATCATCACTTTAAAAGGTAGCGCCTCAATGAAAAAGGTAAAATCATGCTTAGAAAATTTTGAGCAACACAAGTCACAGGCCCATTTAATTACCCAACTTTGAACCCAATATACCCACGAGGTTATTTAGGTATTCTAAAACTAAACTTAACATATATCCTTTTTTGTTTGCTTCTTTTTTAAACATAAACTAGATGAAGTGTATGAAATAATTAAAAGGAGTAGGAAAAGAGAAAGTGCAAAAATTTATAGTGGTTCTCCACTAATCGCCTATTCAACTTTATAAGAGGTAAACTTGAGCTTCTATTATCATTTAAATGGACTTCATCAATGGTTAACCTTGCCTTTTATAACAACCAATACTTTTCTTAGGCTAAATTAAACCTATCTGATGTGAACCTCTTGATCACATAGTCAACTAACCCCCAACGAAGATGATACTTGCCCTAGAAAGCAGAAAATCAGGTTTGAGAAGTGTGACACAATAGAAACATGTCCCAAGACACCAACACTATTGAAATTGAATCGAATGATGCCACAAGGTAAATTATATCTTGACAAGTCAGATTTGATCTTTGTCCCAACAAAGATAACGTTTTGCATCACGCAAAATACAAGTTTATTTCATAAATCCATGGCTACCTGCTTTTCAGCATACAAAACACTTATATAATGCTTCAAATAATCCTAATGGATTGATGCGAACCTCTTGAACAAGCGGTCAAGCAACCCACACGCAAAGACACCAATTCCTAGAAACCAAGTAAATCAGGTTTGATAGGAGTGTGACATAAATATAACTAGCACCTAGGCACCAACACTGTTGGAAACAATAACCCCCACCCAACAAATATTGATTCATGAACGAGAAGACTAAGGATGACACAACGAAGTCAGTTTTTCTTTGATAAGTCATTTTTCAGTTCTTTAGAGGACCAAAGAAGGGAGATTATCCCACCAACACACAACAAGTGCGGCAAAAGAAGTTTATTGATCTGAAAATTGTGTAACCTTATATGTCTGGTTATGACCTTATTTATACTGACTCTAAACTGAAATAAACCTTAATGGACCCCTTATGTGGACTTACATGAGGCCCACTTATAATTAAACCCAAAACATAAAGAAATAAAAATAACATAAAATCTGGTATTCTTTTGCCGCATATAACTTGAGAAAATAAAAGCTAATTAATTTGATTTCCCTAGTTTATAAGTTGATATAGCTGAATGAACCTTCATTGCAAGCATAGGATTAGTTACTACCTACCACAAGTCCCTTGTAGACTAGGAAAACCTGATTTGGTTTCCTTGTTGCCGCCCCTTCGTTTTCCTTGATTAACTTGGATTTCCTTGCATAACTTGGACAAATAACAAAAAAAATTTCCTCCTTTGTTATTGATTTAATTACTTTCATTTCTAGGTTAGGAAAAGCATTAAATAATCCTTCTCTCTTTAGGAGCAAGATCTGGCCGACTTCCTTACTTAATTAGGAGAATAAATTACTGACTTTCTATCCTTGTAGTATTATGAAAAACAAGCCTAACAAGGCTGTTATAGGGCCGAACCATTAGCCCTTTGTTCCACATGAATTTGGCTCTTCTTGGACCTAAATTAGAGGTTATCCTTCATGCTTCTTAGATGTTCGAAGCTCCTCTAGGTCCATCTTGCTCCATATGTTCTGAACAAGCTCATTCAATACTTTTTTAAGCTTATTTGCCTTAGCTCTTGTAATTGGCCTAATTGGCACCTCCAATAAGTCATTGGCATGATTACGCTTGGTGTTGGGCTGATCCTCATCATTCCCTCTCTCTTCAAATGGATTCAACCTCGAATCACCACCTACATCAAACAAAGTAAGATCAGAAACATTAAAGGTACCATTAACATCATACTCACCTGGCAAATCAACTTTATAAGCATTGTCATTGATCCTCTCAATGATCTGAAATGACCCATCTTCTCGTGTTATAGCTTTGATTTCATATGGGTCGGAAATCTCTCCTTGCGTATATGCACCAAAACCTAATTATCGGGTTGAAAGACAACATGTTTGTGCCCCTTATTGGCTTTAGTTGCATACATACAGTTCCTCTTTACAATCTATTGTAGCACACTCTCATGGAGTGTCTTCACCACCTGTGCTTTATGGTTATCATCCAAACTAACCCTTTCATCAACAAGCAAAGGAATCAAATCCATGGGAGTTAAAGGGTTAAATCTATACACAATTTCAAATGGTAAAAATTCAGTAGAAGAATGCATACTACGATTATATGCAAACTCTATAAATGGCAAACAATCTTCCCAATTCTTTAAATTCTTCTGAATGGCAACATGCATAAGTTGTGTTAAGGTCCTATTAACTACTTCAGTTTGTTCATCTATTTAGGGGTGACAAGTAGTTGAAAACAACAGTTTAGTACCCAATTTATCCTATAACACCTTTCAAAAATAGCTAAGGAACTTAGCATCTCTATAAAAAACAATGCTCTTAAGGACCCCGTGAAGTCATACTATCTCCCTAAAGAACAAATTAGCAATGTTAGTTGCATCATCAATTTTATGACATGGAATAAAGTGTGTCATCTTTGAAAACCTATCAAAAACTATAAAAATTAAATCCCTACCCCATTTTGACCTAGGTAAACCTAAGACGAAGTCAATCGAAATGTTTACCCATGGTTCCTTAGGTACAGAAAAAGGGGTATACAAGCTATGTGGTTGAGTCGACTTTGCTTTCTTACAAGTTATGCACTTATCATATATGTGTTGCACGTTTTTTTTTTCATTTTAGGCCAATAAAATGCTTATGCGACACATCTAAAGTCTTAAAAACACCAAAATGCCCTATCAACCCACCCCCATGTGCTTCACGTATAAGCAATTCACATATAGAACTTAATGGAACACACAAACGACTCTCTTTAAACAAATATCCATCAAGTCTACAGAACTTCCCAAAAGTCGAAGTTTCGTAAGCATTAGCAAAATCACTATCATCGTTGTACAATTCTTTTATATGTTCAAATCCTAGAAATCTAGCATCCAAAGTAGATAAAAGAACATATTTGTGCGAAAGTGCATCAGCCACAATATTTTCTTTTCCTTGCTTATACTTGATCACATACGGAAAGGTTTTAATAAATTCAACCCATTTGACATGTCTGATACTCAACTTACCTTGCCCTTTCAAGTGCTTCAATGATTCATGATCTGAATGCATCACAAACTTATTGGGCCATAGGTAATGCTACCATGTCTCTAAATTTCTTACTAAGGCATAGAGCTCCTTATCATATGTAAGGTAATTCAAGGTTGCCCCATTAAGTTTTTCGCTGAAATACGCAATGGGCCTCCTATCCTGCATTAACACAACTCCTATACCTATACCTGAAGCATCACATTCAACTTCAAAAGCTCTCATAAAGTCTGGTAAAGCTAAAACAGATGCCGGACAAAGTTTATTTTTCAACAAATTAAAAACCTTATCTTGTTCATCATTCCATTTAAATCCAACAGATTTTTTCACAATTTCAGTTAAAGGTGCAAGAATAGTACTAAAATCCTTCGTAAACCTTCTATAAAAACTAGAAGTCCATGAAAACTTCTTACCTCACTTACCGATTTTAGTGTAGGCCAATCCTGGATGGCCTTAACTTTCTCTTCATCCATCTCAATACAATTGCTCACTATGCAATACACTAAGTACATTACATAAATGATCAAGATGCTCACTTGGTCTATTTCATTATTTTGTACATGACTGTATTTTTAACTCACTGGTCTCACAGTTTTGTTACTTTTGATTTATAATAATTACTTATATTTTGATAAAAAAAAAAAGATATTCATTTAAGTTCTTACTATAGATCAAAATGTCATCAAAATACACAACAACAAACTTACCTATAAATGCACGCAATACATGATTCATTAAACGCATAAACATACTAGATGTATTTGTAAGTCCAAACGACATGACTAACCATTCATACAAACCATGCTTACTCTTAAATATAGTTTTCCACTCATCACCTTCTTTCATCCTAATCTGATGGTACCCACTTTTTAATTTAATTTTATAGAAAATACATGATCCATGTAACTCATCTAGCATGTCATCAAGCTTATGAATAGAATGTCGATACTATACCATTATGTTGTTGACGACATGATAGTCAACACATATCCTCCATGTTCCATCTTTTTTAGGCACAAGTAACACTGACATAACATAAGGGCTCATATTTTCATGAATGTACCCCTTCATCATTAACTGATCTACTTGCCTTTGAAGCTCCTTCGTCTCTTCGAGGTTGCTTCTATAGGCTGGACAGTTAGGAATCAAAGCTCCGGGTACAAGGTCAATCTGATGTTCAATTCCCATTAACGGTGGTAATCCATTAGGGATGTCTTTAGGGAATACATCATCAAACTCCTGCAATAAAAAAATAGCCGCACTAGGAATAACATAATCAAGATCATTAGTGTTAAAATAAGTCTTTTTATACACAAGTAAGATCATTGGCTTGTTAGTGAAAAACACATTCTGATTTGAGCTCATTTTGCATAAAAATTAGGTTATTTCTTTAATTTTTTCCACACTATTATCATCACACAAGCTTAGTTTCTTCACTCCTCGGGTTTTACCTCCACTCCCAAGTAGTTTAATTAATGATTTAGGTTTAGCCAAATTTGATGGTCTTCTCTCACCATTGTCCTCACGTGAATTTTCACTCTTCCCATCCTCACATTCCCTTTTTAATTTCATTTGATCATCATACACTTGTTTTGGAGAAAGAGGTATAAGAGTGATGGTTTTATCATCCTTTACAATAAAGAACCTATTTCTAAACCCATCATGAATCGCCTTCCGATCAAACTGTCATGGACGCCTCAAAAGTAAGTGACTAGCATGCATTGGAATTACATCACACATAACCTCATCAGAATACTTCCTAATAGCAAATGCAATCAATACTTGCTTAATAACCATCACTTCACCACATTCATTCAACTATTGTAATTTATAATGTTTAGGATTTATAATACAACTCAAATTCAATTTCTTCACAAGAGTATCACTAGTAACATTAGCACAACTACCTCTATCAATTATCATGCTATATACCTTGTTTTGGATATGACATCGAGTGTGAAATATGTTTTCCCGTTGCTAATCTACATCATCTTCTTTGATTTACATGTTCAGCGCAAGCCTTATAACCAAGGCCTCCCCCTCAACAGGATATGCAATCTCCTCATCACTACAATTCACCAAAGGTGGCATCTCTTCATTTTCAGATTTGTCACTTTCAGATTCAACCTTCCCATTATCTCTTGTAAACATAACTCTTCGATTTGGACACTGAGATGTAATGTGCCCCTTCCATAAACACTTCAAACATTTAATATCTTTATCACGAGTAGGTCGAGATTCAGATTTACTTTTTTCATCCGTATGAACATCCTTTTTGGCCTTAGGTGGTTCGGCCTTTACATAGGGCTTTAGTTGGACAACCCCCTCTTATTTCAGATTCGGCCTCCATGTTAAGGAAGATGAAGTCGAATTAGTCTGAAAACGTGTACTGCCCCATCTCTTTATTTGCCTCTCCACCTTCATTGCCATATGTACCATGTCCTCCAATTCCACACAATGTTGTAATTTTACAACATTCGCAATGTCCCTATTCAGCCCATTTAGAAATCTAGTTATAATAGCTTTCTTATCCTCAATCACATTGGCCCGAATAATTGCGATCTTCATCTCCTTGAAATACTCATCCATGGATCTAGAACCCTGATTCAAACCCTGTAATTTCATATATAAATATCTATAATAGTGGTTAGGCACAAATCGCCTTCTCATTAACATTTTCATCTCCTCCAACGACATTACCGGCCTCTCTCCACTCATTCTCCTACTAATCACATTATGATCCCACCAAATCAGTGTGTAATCCATGAATTCAATGACTACTAATTTTACCTTCTTCGTCTTTGAATAATTATGGAAATAAAAAATCCAATCCACCTTTTTCTCCCACTCCAAATACACCTCGAGATCATTTTTACCTTGAAAAGAAGGTATTTTCAGTTTGATAGCATCCAAATCACCATCTAAATTATCATGTCCCCCAATACTACGGAAATTTCCCTTTTGGCCGAATTGGCCCCTAGTTCTATTCCCAAAATCCCTTCAGTTTCTAGGCTGCCGAAAACCTTCCTAACGGCCTATGGTCTCATCCTCAAAACCACCATCACCAATATCATTAACGTCCTTCTCAAAATCCTTATAATCAGACCACCTTGCCCTTTCGGCCCTACTTCACACTGTTTGCTTTCGGTTCAGCCCCAACCTTCCTCACGTCTTAGGTGTTTATACTAGCCTCGTTACCACGTTTCTCCATCCTATCAAGTCTACCATACACGTTTTCCATCACAAAATGTAACCTCTCCATCATATGCGTCATGACTTGCATTTGGAACTTAAGTTCTCTCTCGGGAGGGGACGGTGGTATAAAAGATATCCTCACGTCGCTCGTGTTACGCTTAAACACTCTTAATATCCTCACATGCTCATAACTCCTGTCTCACCTTTTTGCAGTTCCTGTGGAACTGAAACCAACACCAAATAAAACCAACTTAGTAGTGCAATCTAAATATGTATAAATGACTGAAAAAGCAATAAAAACAAAAAAATAAGCAAAATAAAACTGCGATGAAAGTCTAGCGAACAGTAAGCGAATCTATTCGAAATATAAACGAACTTGAAGACTCAAATAAAAATAGAAATGAAATATGCTAAATGATGAAACAACACCAAAATATGTTAGATATGTTGAAAATATATGGCAAAAAATGAAAACAACAAAAACAAAGCGAATTTCAAAAGTTGACACAAAACATACCCGTTTACAACAAGTTAAGTCCGAACCTGGAACCTAAAGTAAATGATGTTCAATTTAGTGAAACTTTCAGATATAGTGCGATTTAAACCCAAATAGATAAAATATAAAATTTGAGCAATTTATGATCAGGTTTGTTATGCTGACGCATGTTATGAATCAGACCTAATTAGACCCGAAATTAAAAACCAAAGCAAACGATATCCAATTTACCCAAAAATTAATATGTGGTGCGATTAGGACCCCAATAATTACAGTATCAAATTTGAGCTATTTCTGAGTTGATTTGATCTAATTTTCCCTAGTTTAGTTTTTTGCAGCAAAAACTAATAAACGTCTTTTTGAACGATTTTTTTCTTCTCTTTTATTTTTATGCTACTGATATATTTTGGACAGTAACATAATGAAATAAAAAATATTTTTCTTTTTTTTATATGCTGTAAATTCAAGGACAAGAAGAAATTGGACATTAAGGAATTTTTACAGAATCAACAAGAAACAAAAATTTCAGAAGGATATAACTTGATTAATGGAGCCAAGTTCTAATATCAAATGATGTGAATCTCTTGAACATACGGTCAAGCAACCCACACGCAATTAAAGACAACGATTTCTAGAAAGCCAAGTAAATCAGATTTGATAGGAGTGTGACACAAAGATAACTTGTACCTAGACATCAGCATTATTAGAAACGGAAACCCACACCCAACAAATATTGATTCGCGAATGAGAAGTATAAGGATGATGCCACGAAGTCAGTTGTTCATCGATAAGTCATTTTTTAGTTCTTTAGAGAACCAAGGAAGATAAATTATCCCACCAGCACACAACAAGTGCGGCAAAAGAAGTTTATTGATATGAAAATTATGTAACCTTACATGTCTGGTTATGTCCTTATTTATACTGACTCCAAACTAAAATAAGCCCTAATAGACCCCTTATGTGGACTTATATGAGGCCTACTTACAATTAAACCCAAATATAACCCAAAACATAAAGAAATAAAAATAACATAACGTCTAGTATTCTTTTGCCGCATATAACTTGAGAAAATAAAAGCTAATTAATCTGATATGACCGAATTACTTATCAAAAAAATTGGGCGGAGCCTATAATCCATAAGAACTTTAATCTGACCGAATGCATCCCTAGGTAAAATTCCATTATGAAAAATCCAAAGCTGAACCATATACTGAATCGTATCAATAACTTATCTCAAACACATAACTGAATGCTCACTATAAAAAATCCAAGGCTGAACTTGAACCCTATCACTCTCACACAAATCTTTTCATGAACTCAAGATTGAAACCCTCATAATTTTTTTAACGAGTTCAAAATTCAAAGTCTCGTAATATTTTTATAGGTTTAAGATTGAAGCCCTTATGACCATTTTCACATGCTTCAAGGAGAGAGAAAAAATAATTGCTCTAGTTTAATCAAAAACTCACTTTTAAGAATTCAAGTAGCTAGAGTGCCACTTACATAATAACATAAGATTTTTTACTCATAAAGAATGAAAATCAACACTCACTAACAATAATAGATTATAATATAGAAAGATAAAGCATTTAGTAAGGATTTAATCTACATATTTTTAGGTTAAATGAAGGGTGCAATCAATTTGTAAAAGAAAGTAAATAAATTAGTTTGTTCAAAGTAGAAGGGATAGGAATATACGAAGACTGTATCAATAATTGCATCAATTTATAAAGTAAAATAATGAGCTATTTATAGTAAAAAATGGTTAAACTAGACATTTAAAAGAGTGATGTAAGAATAAGGTCTAGTTGTTTTTAGGTAAAGTGAAAGTGGCGATCAATATATAAAACTAAATATAAAAAAGGTTCGTCTAAAGTAGTATCCATTTGAATGCGAAGGGAATAAATAAATATTAAATTAAGGAGAGGTCTCATGTACTAGATGGTTCAAGCCACCTAATGAAATAAATATTTTATAAAAAGGCTAGAAGTCGGCTAGATTGCAAGTTGGTTTGTCTTGTTTGCTTTATAAGAATAAGGTAGGTACACGGGGCGGGCGCACACATGTACTAGGAGAAAAAACAATTTTGAGATAATATAAAATAAAAGTACAAAGCCAACCATTTAGCTAAAAGATTCTCAAAACACTGTTAAGTATTTTATTTTATTTTATTTTTTTATTCCTCTACAACTTTATTTTTATTTTATTCATTAGTATAAGATTGCTATTTTATTTTTTAATATAAAATTATTTTAGAAATTATGCTTTATAATTTTTTGATTTTATTTCTACTAAATTATATATAGGTCTTATAGATATGTTGGTAGTGAGATTTTTTAATTTTAGTTTTTTTTCTTGATTTTAACATTAGATAGGTTGGTAGTGATGTTTTATAATTTTTTTTATTTACTTTTTATGAATTATCTCAATCTCATAAATTGGGTCATGATTTTTTTTTTGTCTTTTTTTTAATTGATTTTTTTTTCAATTTCATCATTCAAAATTAAATTGGTTTGGTAGGCTGACCAGGTTGACTCTGTTTATTTTTTAGATCCATTTT
>Ga0307515_10010300_pt1 | contig 17945 bp, 19 predicted proteins | sample 17_EM_MG_FD_194513 | JGI IMG/M metagenome (GOLD analysis project Ga0307515, IMG submission 194513) | Populus trichocarpa ectomycorrhiza microbial communities from riparian zone in the Pacific Northwest, United States - 17_EM | ecosystem: Host-associated > Plants > Roots > Unclassified | place... | reverse complement strand
CGGGAGTGCAAAACGGCAGGTTTTGCAGGATTCACCGGGAAAACCTGACTTGCAGAGATTAGGCGGTGACGCATGGCTTTGCTCCCCACTACTGCATTGCGAGAGCCTGCGAATTATGGTTTGAGAGGCTGGATTTCGAAGCGTTCTAGCGATCTGGCTCCGGTACTTCTAAGGTATCTTCAGCGGGCTGTTTGTGAGGGCGGATCGTGCAGCATGTCCAGCCGTCCGGCGGATATGCTTTGGGGATTTATCAAGGGAGCGCGAGCGGCATGAAGATGTCGAAGGGCCAGATGGGCCGGCAGTTGCTGGGATTTGCGGTGGCGGGCATGGCCCTGGTCGCCGGCGGTACGGCATCGGCCGAATTGGGGCAGCCCGCGCCGTGGGAATGGACCCTGCAGGAATCGGCCACACCGGTCATGGACTACATCAACTGGTTCCATAACTGGCTGGTCGGCACCATTACCGTCATTACGCTGTTCGTGCTGGTGTTGCTGATCATGGTCGTTGTGAAATTCAACGCCAAGGCCAACCCGATTCCCTCCAAGACCACCCACAACACCCTGATCGAAGTGGCCTGGACGCTGATCCCGGTGCTGATCCTGGTGGCGATCGCGGTGCCCTCGTTCCGGCTGCTGTTCCTGCAGCTCGACACGCCCAAAGCCGACCTCACCGTCAAGGCGACCGGCAAGCAGTGGTACTGGAGCTACGCTTACCCCGATCATGGCAAGTTCGAGTTCGATTCGCTGATGGCGGCGGACAAGAAGCCCCGCCTGCTCGGCGTCGACAATGAAATGGTCGTTCCGGTCAACAAGGTGGTCCGGGTTCTGACCACAGGCGCTGACGTGATCCACGCCTTCGCGGTGCCGGCCTTCGGCATCAAGATCGACGCTATCCCCGGTCGTCTCAACGAGACCTGGTTCAAGGCTACCAAGACCGGCATGTTCTACGGCCAGTGCTCTGAACTGTGCGGCAAGGATCACGCCTTCATGCCGATCGCGGTGCGGGTCGTGAGCGATCAGGAATTCGCGGCCTGGGTGGAAACCGCGAAGAAGAAATATGCGACCAACCCGGCGAATTCATTCGCTGCGGCTGACGGAGCGGTGGCGCAGTAAGCGGGCAGCTTTAAGCGCAACGGGACAAGGGCGACGGGACCGCAAGGTCCGAAAAGGGACTGCAAGGCAGGATTTGAACATGGCAACAGGCGCAGCGACACACGACGATCACGCCCATGATGACCACGCGCACGCGAATCCGACCGGATGGCGGCGCTTCGTCTATTCGACGAACCACAAGGACATCGGCACGATGTACCTGGTGTTCGCGATCATCGCCGGCGTCATCGGCGCGGCGATGTCGATCATGATCCGCATCGAGCTGATGTATCCCGGCGTCCAGATCTTCCACGAAAGCCATACCTACAACGTGTTCGTGACGTCGCACGGCCTGATCATGATCTTCTTCATGGTGATGCCGGCGATGATCGGCGGCTTCGGCAACTGGTTCGTGCCGCTGATGATCGGCGCGCCCGACATGGCGTTCCCGCGCATGAACAACATCTCGTTCTGGCTGCTGCCGGCCTCGTTCGCGCTGCTGCTGCTGTCGACCTTCGTCGAGGGTGAGCCGGGCGCCAACGGCGTCGGTGCGGGCTGGACCATGTACGCACCGCTGTCGACCTCGGGCCATCCCGGGCCGGCGGTCGATTTCGCGATCCTGTCGCTGCATCTGGCCGGCGCCTCGTCGATCCTCGGTGCCATCAACTTCATCACCACGATCTTCAACATGCGCGCGCCGGGCATGACCCTGCACAAGATGCCGCTGTTCGTATGGTCGATCCTGGTGACGGTGTTCTTGCTGCTGCTGTCGCTGCCGGTGCTGGCCGGTGCGATCACCATGCTGCTGACCGACCGCAATTTCGGTACCACCTTCTTCTCCGCCGACGGCGGCGGCGATCCGCTGCTGTTCCAGCATCTGTTCTGGTTCTTCGGCCATCCCGAAGTGTACATTCTGATCCTGCCCGGCTTCGGCATGATCAGCCAGATCATCTCGACCTTCTCGAAGAAGCCCGTGTTCGGCTATCTCGGCATGGCTTACGCCATGGTCGCGATCGGCGGCATCGGTTTCGTGGTGTGGGCGCACCACATGTACACGGTCGGCATGTCCTCAGCGACGCAGGCCTATTTCGTCGCCGCCACCATGGTGATCGCGGTGCCTACGGGCGTGAAGATCTTCTCCTGGATCGCCACGATGTGGGGCGGCTCGATCGAGTTCAAGACGCCGATGCTGTGGGCGATCGGCTTCATCTTCCTGTTCACGGTCGGTGGCGTCACCGGCGTCGTGTTGGCGAACGCCGGCGTCGACCGCGTGCTGCAGGAGACCTATTACGTCGTCGCGCACTTCCACTACGTGCTGTCGCTCGGCGCCGTGTTCGCGATCTTCGCCGGCTGGTACTACTGGTTCCCGAAGATGTCCGGCTACATGTACTCGGAGACCATCGGCAAGCTGCACTTCTGGTTCACCTTCGTCGGCGTGAACCTGGTGTTCTTCCCGCAGCATTTCCTCGGCCTCTCCGGCATGCCGCGCCGTTACGTCGACTATCCCGACGCATTCGCCGGCTGGAACCTGGTGTCGTCGCTCGGCTCCTACGTTTCGGGCTTCGGCGTGCTGATCTTCATCTATGGCGTCGTCGACGCTTTCGTGCGCAAGGAGCAGGCTGCGGACAATCCGTGGGGCGCCGGCGCCACCACGCTGGAATGGACGCTGTCGTCGCCCCCGCCGTTCCATCAGTTCGAAGTGCTGCCGCGGGTGCAGTAACCCTTCAATTCGCGGCGCGCTTCCAAGCGCGCCGCGGCCTTGAACCAAGCGAGATAAATCTTGTCGGTCGTCGATCACAACGCCATCGAGTTGCCCCGGATTTCGGAGGCCGAGGTCGGCGATTATCTCGCGCTGTTGAAGCCGCGGGTGATGTCGCTGGTGATCTTCACCGCCCTGGTCGGCCTCGTCATCGCGCCCGGCCATGTCCACCCGGTGCTGGCGTTCACCTCCATCCTCTGCATCGCGGTCGGCGCTGGCGCCTCGGGCGCGCTGAACATGGCCTATGAGGGCGATATCGACGCCCTGATGTCGCGCACGGCCAACAGGCCGATCCCGCGCGGCCGCATCACCCGCGAGGAAGCCACCGCGTTCGGGCTGATCCTGGCGTTCTTCTCGGTGATGACGCTCGGCATCCTCGTCAACTGGCTCGCCGGCGCACTGCTGGCGTTCACGATCTTCTTCTATGTCGTGATCTACACCATGCTCCTGAAGCGCTACACCGCGCAGAACATCGTGATCGGCGGCGCCGCAGGCGCACTGCCGCCGGTCGTGGCATGGGCTGCGGCGACCGGCTCGCTGTCGATGGAGCCGGTGCTGCTGTTCCTGATCATCTTCTTCTGGACCCCGCCGCATTTCTGGGCGCTGGCGCTGTTCCGCAGCGACGATTATGCCCGCGCCGGCATTCCGATGCTGCCCGTCGTCGCCGGCCCCGATGCGACACGGCTGCAGATCCTGCTCTATACGGTCGTGCTGGTTGCGATTGCCGTCGCGCCCTGGCCGCTCGGCTATTTCGATGCGATCTATGGCATCACCTCGCTGGTGCTCGGCGCCGGCATGATGGCCCTTGCGATCAACGTCTACCGCCGCCGCGAAGGCTCGGAAGCGTTGCGCGCGACGCGAAAACTGTTTGCTTTCTCGATCCTTTATCTGTTCGCGCTGTTTGCCACGTTGCTGCTCGAAGTTGTCGTGCGCGCCGTGATGGCGGCGATCGGGTAGGGGGCGCATGGGACGCGAATGGACGAAAAGCGAATGCCAGATGGAATCGTCCTCACCGAGGCGCAGAAAAGAAGCCGTCGCCAGCGCTCGATCGCCATCGCGCTCGCGCTCGGCGTGCTCGTCGTGTTGTTTTTCGCAGTCACCCTGGTCAAGGGGCCGGCCGTTCTAGTGCGGCCCATGTAACTTGGACTGGATTGTAAGGTAGGTATGGCAAACGAACCGACCACGCGTGAGCTACCGGAGGCAGGCCGCAAGGCTTCGCGCCGCGGGTTGACGCGTGATGCGATGGTTGCCTCGATCTGTGGTTTCGTCGTGGTGTTCATGGTCGGCGCAGCCTATGCCGCCGTGCCCTTCTATAACTGGTTCTGCCGCGCCACCGGCTTCAACGGCACTACCCAGGTTGCGACCTCGGCGCCGTCGCAAGGCCCGCTGGCGCGCAAGATCGCGGTGCGGTTCGACGCCAATGTCGGCCCGGGCCTGCCCTGGAAATTCGAGCCCGAGCAGAACGAGATCGAGGTCAGGATCGGTGAGGTCGTCACCGTGTTCTATACCGTGACCAACCAGGCGGCACGGCCCACGGTCGGCCAGGCGGCCTATAATGTGGCTCCGCTGACGGTCGGCGCCTATTTCCAGAAGATCAACTGCTTCTGCTTCACCGAACAGACCATGGCGCCGGGCGAAAAGCGCGAGATGCCGGTCGTGTTCTACGTCGATCCGGCGCTGGTCGCCGACAGCGAGAACGACACTCTGAACACCATCACGCTGTCCTATACTTTCTATCCCGTGCGCGATCCGGCGCCGAAGCCGCTGGCTTCGGGCGAGCCGGACAAACGCAAGGGAAACCTCTGAACTCCGAAAATTCCGCGCAACCGGAATTTCGAAACCTGAATTTTGAGACGACGATGTGCCGAAGGATACGGCACCGCTAACGGAGAGACCGCAATGGCTACGGCGCACGCGAAGCATCACGACTACCACCTCGTCGATCCGAGCCCGTGGCCGGTCGTCGGCTCGATCTCGGCCTTCATCATGGCCGTCGGCGCCATCGGCTGGATGCATCATATGTATGCGGCGGCGCCGATCGTGTTCGGTGCCGGCACCATCGGCGTGCTCTACACCATGGCGAGCTGGTGGGGCGACGTGATCCGCGAAGCCCAGTTCAAGGGCGACCACACCCGCGTGGTGCAGATCAGCCATCGTTACGGCATGATCCTGTTCATCGCCTCCGAGGTGATGTTCTTCGTGGCCTGGTTCTGGGCCTTCTTCAATTCCGCGCTGTTCCCGGCCGATGCCGTTCACGCAACCCGCGACGCCGTGTTCGGCTGCGGCGCCGGAACCGCGATGGGCGCCTGCAGCGTGCCGGGCACCTGGCCGCCGAAGGGCATCGAGACCTTCGATCCCTGGCATCTGCCGCTGCTCAATACGCTGCTGCTGCTGACCTCGGGCACCACGGTGACCTGGGCGCATCACGCGCTCTTGGAGAACGACCGTCAGGGTCTGAAATACGGCCTGATCCTCACCGTCGTGCTCGGCGCCCTGTTCACCTGCGTGCAGGCCTATGAATATGCGCACGCGACGTTCCACTTCTCCGGCAACATGTACGGCGCGACCTTCTTCATGGCGACCGGTTTCCATGGCTTCCACGTGCTGGTCGGCACGATCTTCCTGTTGGTCTGCCTGTTCCGCACCTATGCCGGCCACTTCACCCCGACCCAGCATCTCGGCTTCGAATTCGCCGCCTGGTATTGGCACTTCGTCGACGTGGTGTGGCTGTTCCTGTTCGTCTGCGTCTATGTCTGGTTCCGCGGCGCCGAAGCGGTCGGACACGCCGCGCATTGATCGCAGGCCTGACGTGATACAAGGGGCGGTCGTGCGACCGCCCCTTTTTCGTTTTACGAAGTGAACCTATGCCTGATGACGCCCTACCCACGCTGACCGAAAGCGCGCTGCGCGGCATTGCCTGCCGCTGCCCGCGCTGCGGCAAGGGCAAGCTCTATTCGGGCTTCATCAATCTGCGGCCGAACTGCGAGGCCTGCGGGCTCGACTACGCCTTCATCGATGCCGGCGACGGGCCGGCGATCTTCATCATCATGATTGCGGGCGCCATCGTCGTCGGCGCCGCCTTGATCGTGGAGATCAAATACCAGCCGCCGTTCTGGCTGCACGCCGCGCTGTGGCTGCCATTGATTCTGGCGACCACGCTGCTGCCGCTGCGCGCAATGAAGTCACTGCTGATCGCGCTGCAGTATCACCACAAGGCTGCACCCGGCCGCTTGATCGACCGCGAGCCGAAATGACCGGGGGCGTTGCGCGGCGCCGTGGCTCGCTGGGGTTTGCCATCGTCACGCTGGCGATGGTTGTTACCTGCCTCGGTCTCGGGTTCTGGCAACTGCAGCGGCGGGTTGAAAAGCACACGCTGATCGTGGCGCTCAATGAGCGATTGGCTGGCGCACCCGAGGCGCTGCCGGCGCCGGCGCAATGGAGCGCGCTGACGCCGGCCAAGGACGAATTCCGCCGCATCAGTTTCACCGCAACTTACGCGCGGCTGCCCGACGTGATGGTCTATAGCTCCGGCTCCGCCGTTCGCGACGATATTTCCGGACCCGGCACCTGGGCGTTCCTGCCGGCGCAAACCGATGGGGCGATCGTCGCTATCAATGCCGGCTTCGTGCAGAACACGATGCAGGATCGCCCCCAACAGGATCGCGCAGTCGGCCGGCTCATCACTGGCCAGCCGATCAAACTGACCGGCTATCTCCGCTTTCCCGAAGCCGCCGGCACGCTGACGCCCGCAGAGAACACGGCCAAGCGCCTGTGGTTCACCCGGGATCACCCCGCGATGGCGCGCGCGCTCGGCTGGGGCGAGGGTGGCAAGGTGGTCGCACCGTTCTATGTCGACCTGGAATCGCCGGTGCCTGAGAGCGGCATTCCGAAGCCGGGCCCGCTGAGAGTGCATCTCAAGGACAATCACATGCAATACGCCGTCACCTGGTTCGGGCTGGCGGGCGTGATGGTGATTGCATTCGCCGTGTGGTGGCGCGCGCAGCGGCGGGGGGCCGCTTCGTAATCGTTCGTAGGATGGGTGGAGCGAAGCGAAACCCATCATCTTCGCGGCTTGTAGAGTTGATGGGTATCGCTTCGCTCCACCCATCCTACGGGGTCACCCGCATGCGAGACATGCAATGTCTGTCTGGACCTCCGATTCCAATTGGTCAATCATCCGGTGTCAGTTCCGCACTCTCGCCACGGGCCATCCATGTCAGACACCGCACGCCCCCTGCTGTTTCAGCCCTTTAATATCCGCGGCCTGACCCTGAAGAACCGCTTGGTGGTGCCGCCGATGGTGCATTACCGCGCCGATCCCGGTGCGACCTGCGGCATGTTTCATCAGGTGCATCTGGGCCGCTACGCGCTCGGCGGTTTTGGGCTGGTGTTTGTCGAGGCCACCGGCGTCGAGGAGGTTGGCCTGATCAACGAATTCGATCTCGGCATCTGGAACGAGGCCCAGGCCGAAAGCTTCAAGCCGCTGATATCATTCATGCGGCGCGAGAATACCGCGATCGGAATTCAGCTTGCGCATGGCGGCCGCAAATCGTCGTCGCAGAAGGCGATGGACGGCATGGGCCCGCTGACCCCTGAAGAAATCAAGGCGGGCGCCAAACTATGGCAGCCGGTCGGCCCGACCAGTGAGCCGGTCGCGCCGGGTTGGCTGACCCCGCGTCAGCTCACGGCCGAAGATTGCCGCGCCATGGTGAAGACCTGGGCCAACGCCGCCAAAAATGCCGTTGCTGCGGGTTTCGATGTGATCGAGGTCCACATGGCGCACGGCTATCTGCTGGCCTCGTTCCTCTCGCCGATATCAAACACCCGCAACGACGAATATGGCGGCGACCGCAAGGGCCGCATGCGGCTGCCGCTCGACATCGTCGAGGCGGTGCGGCACGAGATGCCGGACACGATGCCGCTGTTCGTGCGCGTGTCCTCCGTCGACGGCGCCCAGAACGGCTGGAGCATGGATGACACGGTGGCGCTAGCGCATGAATTGAAGGCGCGCGGCGTCGACGTGGTCGACTGTTCCTCGGGCGGCATCTCCGGTTCGGCGACGGCCGCTCAAGTGCCGCGCGGCCTCGGTTTCCAGGTGCCCTATGCCGAGCGTGTCCGGAAAGAAGTCGACATCGCGACCATGGCAGTCGGCATCATCCTCGAAGCCGAGCAGGCCGAAGCGGTGCTCGAAAAAGGCCAGGCCGATCTGATCGCGGTCGGCCGGCAATCGCAATACAATCCCAACATCGCCCATCACTGGGCCCATGATCTCGGCATCAACCGCAAATTCGAGGACTGGGCGCCCGAATATGGCTGGTGGTTGGAGAAGCGCATCCGAACCATGGAAGGGTTTGCCAGTCCGACCGGCGAAGTGAAGAGGTGAGGGGACGGCAACGTCGGTGCCGTAGGGTGGGTTAGCGAAGCGTAACCCACCATCTTTGTCGCTACATCAATGGTGGGTATCGCTACGCTCCACCCACCCTACGAAGCCGTAATCGGCAATTCGGTTTCCGGGTCGAAGAAATGCAATCGCCCGGGCTGGACCGAGACGCGGACCTGATCGCCGCTGGCGATGACCGTCTCCGCGGGCACGCGGGCGACCGTGATGCCATGGCTGCCCACTTTCGTCTCGAGCAGTATCTCGGAGCCGAGCTGTTCGACCACTTCGACATGGGCGTCAAAGCTTAAACCCGCAGCACCTTCGCCGAGCGCGAGATGTTCGGGCCGCGCGCCCATGATCACGGGCTTGCCGTTATAGGCGCCGAGCGCCCCCGCGTAGGCTTCGCCGACCGTCAGTTTCAGACCCGCGGCCTCGACCGCCGTCGCGCCGCCATCGCTGCGCACGGTGACGGTGACAAAGTTCATCGCCGGTGCGCCGATGAAACCGGCGACGAATTTGTTAGCGGGCTTGCCGTAGACCTGCAGCGGCGAGCCGACTTGTTGTACCCTGCCGTCGCGCATGATCACGACCCGGTCGCCCAGCGTCATGGCCTCGACCTGGTCGTGGGTCACGAACACCGAGGTGGTCGGAATGGCGGCGTGCAGCCGCTTGATCTCGATCCGCATCTGTGCCCGCAGCTTGGCGTCGAGGTTCGACAGCGGCTCGTCGAACAGAAATACCTCCGGGTTGCGCACGATGCAGCGGCCGAGCGCGACGCGCTGCTGCTGCCCGCCGGACAATTGCTTCGGCTTGCGCGCCAGCAACTCGTGCAGGCCGAGCATGCCCGCCGCGCGATCGATCGCGGCCTTGATCTCGGCTTCCGGGGTCTTCTTGTTGCGTAGCCCGAAGGCGAGATTGTCGTAGACGCTCATGTGCTGGTAGAGCGCGTAGTTCTGGAACACCATCGCGATGTCGCGGTCGCGCGGCGGCAGATGATTGACGATGCGGTCGCCGATCCGGATATCGCCGCTGGTGATGTCCTCCAGGCCTGCGATCATGCGCAGCGTCGTCGACTTGCCGCAGCCGGATGGCCCGACCAGCGCCACGAATTCCTTGTCGGCTATCTCCAGGTCGACGTCTTTTACGGCGTGGAACAGCGAGCCATAATGCTTGTTGAGCTTGCTGAGTGAAATCGCTGCCATTTATCCGCCGTACCTGAACTCGAGGTGAACCCAAAATAATCCCGCCGCGATGTGTCGCGACGGGATTTTGCCTGTCGACTATTGTGCCGCCTTGCTGACCAGCGGCGCACCTTCGGCCAGCACTTTCGCGATATCCTCGCGCTTGCCGGTGACGGCCTTGGTGACGGTGTCGTTGAATGCCTTGTGTACGGCAGGCCATTGCGGGAAGTAGTAAGCGCCGCGCACCTTGTCCGGGGAATCCAGCACCGATTCCTTCAGCAGCTTCATGAACGAATCTTCCGCCGCTATCTCCGCCCAGAACTCGGTGTTGGGCGGCGGTGCGCCGGTCGCCTTGAACAGCTTCTTCTGGCCTTCCTTGTCGAGCATCATCGCGTTCAGCATTTCCTTGGCCGCCTTCTTGCGCTCCGGCGCGATCGATTTCGGGATAGCCCAGCCCCAGATATCGTCCCAGGCGAACGGCTTGGCGCGGTCGGGACCGAGCGGGAAGCGCGTGGCTGCCACCTTGCCGGCGACCTTCGACTTGGCCGCGTCGTTGAACGTGCCCCACCACAGCGAGTCCGCCACCGTGAACGCGGCGTCGCCGGACATGAACACGGCGTTGGCTTCGTTGCGGTCATAGGCCGGCATGCCGCGCGGCACGATCTTGTGGGTGTTGATCGCATCCCACCAATATTCGACAGTCTTCTGCATGCAGGGCTCGGTCATGCCCGATTTCCAGCCGGCCGCCGCGAGCTTTTTGTTGTCACGCTCGTAAGCGGGCAACAGCACGTCGCAATTGTTGCCCCACATCGACCAGAACCAGCTGAACCAGCTGTTGTTCATCGACATGCCGCCGACATAACCGAACTTGACCTTGCCGTCCGCCTGCAGCTTCTTGCTCGTTGTGACGAGTTGCTCCAGCGTCTTCGGCACATCCTCCGGCTTGACGAGATCGGAGCGGTAGAAGAACACGCTGAAGGTCTGGCCCATCGGCACCACGGTGTTCTGGCCCTTGTCGTTGCCGAACACGATCGGCGACATGCCCCACTTCTCGGCAAATTTGTTGGCATCGACGTCATCGGTCGGCTCCAGCAAATGCGCCCAGGTCTGTCCCCAATCGTCATTGTGCCAGATCACGTCGTACTGATCGGAGTTCGACGTCAGCGACGCCGTCATTTTCTCGACATAGACGCCGTAGGAATTCGGCACCTTGACGATTTTGACGCCGTTCTTGGCGCCCCAGGTCTCGAACATCGCAATCGAGGCGTCCTGGATCGGGCTCGGCTGATAGCCGATCCGCAGTTCGGTCACTTGGGCGGCAGCGCTTCCCGCAGCAGCCCAAAGAGCCACCGTCGTCGCGACAGCCAGTTTCGCTAGTCGTTGCATAGCTTCCCTCCCTGGTTTTTTGTGTTTCTTCCCTTGTCGTATCCAGCATTCCTCGTCGTTAGATGCGCAAACCCCTGATCACATATTTCTGCCCAAACAGCGCGATCAGGAACGCCGGCACCAGTGCCATCACGGCGGTTGCCGCCATCAAATTCCAGCGCAATCCCATCTCGGTGACGAACTGCGCCATGACCACCGTGATCATCGGCACGCGGTTGCCGGTCAGGATCAGCGCGAACAGGAATTCGTTCCAGGTGAACAGCCAGCACAGCACCGCCAGCGCCGAGATCGCCGGCAGCGCCGACGGCACAGCGACGCGGATAAAGGCGCCCCATCGCGTGCAGCCGTCGATCATCGCAGCGTATTCCATGCTGGGATCGATGCCGTCGAAAAACCCCTTCATCAGCCACGAGAAGAAGCAGATATGCACCGCGACATGCGGCAGCAGCAACCCAGTGTAGGTGTCGTAGATGCCCCAGCTTTGCGTCACGAAATACAGCGGCAGAACCCAGGAAATATAGGGCACGCAGCGGAACACATAGATGGTTCCGAACCAGATCCGCGACGCCGGCCCGGTGAAGCGCGACAGCATGTAGCCGCTTGAGACCGTCACCAGCAGCGAGAATATGGTGGCCAGCGTCGAGATCAGCGCACTATTGAGGAAGGCGTGCACGATCCGGTCGTCGCTCAGCACCTCGGCGAAGCTGCCCAGCGTGAATTCAGTGCCGCGATGGACGTAATAGACGCCGGACTCCGGCCGCAGCGATGTCAAAATCAGCCACAGCACCGGAAACGCGAACGCAAAGCAGATGCCAAACAGCGCCAGCGCGAACAGCGTCTTGCGGCTCCATTGCGGCAATCCCGGCAGGAAGTGGGGGCGGGTTACGATCGGCATCAGGTCATGCCTTTGCGATGCGGTCGACGAGGCGATAGAGCGCCACACCGATCACGAGGATGATGAGCCCGCCGATGATCGCCGCCGCCGATCCGCGGCCGAGATCGAGGTTCAGGAAGGCATGCACATAGGCATAGAGGCTGAATAATTCAGTCGAGCGGCCCGGCCCGCCGCCGGTCAAGGTCCACACGATGTCGAAGGTGCGGAAGGCGTCGATGGCGCGGATCACCACGCACACCACGATCACCGGGCGCAGCATCGGCAGGGTCAGGTAGCGAAACACGCGCCAGGTGGTGGTGCCGTCGATCGCGGCGGCCTCGAACGGCTCCTTCGGCAGGCTCTGGAGGCCTGCGAGCAGCAGCAGCGTGAACCACGGCGTCCACAGCCAGATATCGGTCAGCAGGATGATGCCGAAGGCGCTCCAGCGCTGCACCAGCCAGGGCTGACCCTCCAGCCCGATGGCCTCCAGCACGACATTCACGATGCCGAACTGGTCGTTGAAGATCCAGCGGATCATGATCGCGGCCACCACCGGCGCCACCATCAGCGGCACCAGCAGGATCGTCTGCACCAGCTTTTGCCCGCGAAACGGCCGGTTGAGCAGCAACGCCAGCGCCAATCCCGCCATCAGGGCGCCTGCCACGCTCAGGATCATGAACAGGAAGGTGTTCGGCAGCACCACGTAGAGAAACGCCGGATCCGACAGGACGGCGTAATAGTGGTCGAGACCGACCCAGGTTTTCTTCGGATTATAAAGCGCCCAGTTCCGGAAGCTGGCATTGGCACCGATGACGATCGGCAGCACCTGAAACAGCAGCATCAGCAATGCCGCGGGCGCAATGAGAAACAGCATGAATCGCTGTTGCTCGCCGAACATTGGACGTCGTGAAGCCGACAAGCCCGTTACCCCGCTTTTGCACCAGACTGTCACGACTCTTGTGGTCGCTACGTGCACAAAGCCTTGCGTCAGGGATTATGGGCGTGGCGTTCGACGCTAGTCAATCCGCCTTGTGATGCATCTGCGGCGGCGCGTGCAGACGATGTAGCTGCCAGGAGAGCGGCGGCGTCAATGCATGCCTGATGACAAGCTCCGCATGCCCTGTTCTTGCAGGCCCGCCGCTACCAGGGCCTGCGAAGGCGTGGAGGTCGTTCCGCCGGCAACCTAGCTCAAGTCGATGAGGTTGCATGCGTGCTCTCGTGCAAACATGCGCAGGACGTTCTTCATGACGTTGGGTTTTTCATGGCGCTATTCCGAATCCACTCGCTGCGCTCCGCGCCGAAAAATTACCGCATAGAATGCCGGCCTTGATCTTCAGCGATCCGCGATCAAGCCAACGCCGGCGAAGCCGATGACCGTCATCGTCGACGGGACGGCGAAAACTCTGGTGGTACTCAGGATATCCACGCCGATGCGATTGGAGAGGTCGGCATCTCCGGCTGTTCGATTACGAAGGGCCGAACTTTGAAAAGCTCAAATAGGGTTATCGCATCAGGTTCACCTCGCCGATGCATCCCGGTTGAATGAATGTTGGATCCACACCCGAATTGGCTGCAGGTAATAAATAAGCACGCCTAGGCTGTGGTGTTATTTGTGTAATATTTAAAGTTGGGAAATTTACTGTGTTTTCCTATTCCAACCAGCGACAGATTTGCCTTAGAAATGCGATATTTAATCATGTTTTTCCGCAGGATTACCGGTTTTTCCCGATTTCAATTGACTTGCTGGTTTTATCGATTTAGTTTTATTCTACATTCAAAATAAAAGTTATTAATAGTGGAGTGCATCGTGATTAAATCGGCCACAGCGTTTGCTGCTTTTGCAGTTATATCCCTGGCAGTTCTCGGCGCGTCTTCAGCCGAAGCGGCCATCGTGCTCAGCACGGGTGGGACCGGTACGGGCAATAATGTCCAGTTCCAGAATGTCGTCGGCAATAACACCGCCACCCTGAGTTCCGATACAAATCAAGGCGACAACGTCACCTTCACGACCGTTGGTAATCTTCTCTTCTCGCCCTCGAATGGCGCGGCGAGAATTACTGCAGCGGACGGGTCGCTGGAAAACCTGGAGTGGCACCTGACAAATTTGACGACGGCCTTCGATCTCGGCGTCTTCAACATTAACACGCCTAAGAAAAATGGCGCGACAAATGTCACTATTTACGCCTACAACCAGTTCGGCGCTGAGTTTTCTGCTGGGTTTTCGCTTGCCGGAAATGGCCAGCATTTCTTCACGGTAGATGCCAATGGCACCGACCTTATCTCGTCGATCAAGTTCGTCGCGACGGGCGGCGGCGGCGTTGTAGAGGATGTGCGTCAGGTCCGGCTCGAAGGCGTAGAGTCGATAACGGCCGTCCCCGAACCCTCAACCTGGGCGATGATGATCCTCGGCTTTGGTGGTGTCGGCTTCATGGCCTATCGCCGCAAAAGGCAGGGCGCGTTCCGTCTCGCATAGGCTGCGGTCCGAAAGTTCTGAACTGGAAGGCCGCCTTCGTTGGCGGCCTTTTTCGTCCCGGGACAACGAAAGCTGCCACGTGAACGACGCCACATCGATGGCCATAGCTCAATGAGCTTTGCGTACATTCACGATTTCGGGATTACCGCAGCAACACCATCCACCGTCTTGACGATTTGCGTCTTAACGCGACGTAAGGGCGTTCCAATGAAGCAAGATCCACACTTGCAGGAACTGGCGGACATCAAACTGGCTCTTGCGGTCCTGGCCGAACAACTGGACGCATTGGATGCCCGGCAAAATAGCTCCTTCGTGACGGCAGATCCTCCCGATACGACCGACAAGAGTTTCGCTCAGCGCGCGGTGCTGGCCATGAGACACATCCCCGCTGAGAACGAGAGCTTGAGTAAAAGCAGTGAGGCCTCACAGGAATTGGCGGGGACGACCAGTACCGCATTTGCCGCATGGCCGTTGATGGCGACCACGTAGTTCCCCGGATTGGAACTGCAGATGATTTGGAGTGTTCTGGGGTCCAGACGGGATTACGGGCAGCCGGTCATTCGGTGTTCATTCACGGGAGATGATCATACTCCGTTGCCTGTCTCTGCTGCCGGGTCAGATACACGAATGGATATGCCGACGGTGCCGACAGATTTCGATCAGGTGGCCATTGTGGTGGATTGGCTCGATGCCTGCCGCAAGCACGACATCGATGCGCTGATCGAGCTGTATTCGCAGGATGCGAAGGCCGTATGTGGATGCGACGCAGGAGAGGTTTCTAAGGGCAGGGCTGCGCTGGAAAAATACTGGCGGTCTCGGCTCGATGCCCTCTCGCCCGATGCCTTTGGACTTGAAGAGATCGCACCATCTGCCGACGGGGTTGTGCTCGATTACCTGAGTTACGAAGGCAAGCCCGTTCGCATGGTCTTCACCTTCGATACCGCCGGCAAAATTCTGCAAACGCACTGCGCGCCGTTCGCAGCGGCATCAGCGCAGGATATTGTTGGCCTGCAGCATCGGCCTGACGACGAAGCAATCTCCGCGCCGGATTCGGGCGCGTTGTCCGGCCGCGCGATGCGGCTTACACGCCGGCCGGCAAACAGCAGCGGACATAGGTTCGGCCGTTCTCCCGCTTGAATTCAAAGCTGCCGCTGAGGGCCCGGACGCGTTCGTGCATGCCGGTCAATCCGCGGCCAAACGGCAGGTCCGCAGGAAATCCAACGCCGTCGTCGGAAATTTCCACCACTACTTGCGCGCCTTCGATCGTCGCCTCGACGCTCATCGCGCCGGCATTGGCGTGCCTGAGAACGTTGGTCACGCCTTCCTGGATTACGCGGTAAACGGTCTGGGAAAGCAGGCCATCAACGTCGTTGACGGCGGGATCGATGCGCAATGTCAGTTTGAGACCGGGTGTCTGCGATCGCGCATATTGCAGCAGGGCCTGAATGCTCTTCTCGAGTCCCAATTCCCTGATATGGAGCGGCCGCAGCCGGTCGAGGATCCGGCGGTTGGTCTGCTGCAGCGCCTCGACTGATTCAAGCATGGCCCCGACCGACGCGGCGAGTTTTCGGTCTGGGGGCGAGTCATCCTGCAGTGCGACCGCATTGGCCCGGATTCCGAACAGCAACGGTCCCAGTTCGTCATGAAGGTCGCGTGCGATGTCGCGGCGCTCGTCGTCCTGTAGCGAGACGATCTTCCGCAGCAGGTCGCTATTGTCCTGGCTCAGGCGGCTCAGCGTGCGCGCGAGCTGGTTGGCCTCATCGGAGCTCCGGCGTATCTCCGGCGGGCCTGCCGCCGCGATCATGTGCTTGTAGTCTCCCATCCGCATCCGCGTCAGGCCTTCACTCAAGCTTCCAAGGGCTTTGATCACAGTGCCCGCCGTGAAGTAGGTGATGATGCTGGTCAGGAGCATCAAGGCGATGGCTGATGAAACGAGTGCCAGAAAGCCGATCCATCTTTCGTAGATGTCGGCCGAAAGATCAGGTGAGAACAGCACGTCTCCAACCTGCTTTCCATCGATCCTCACCGGAAACGCAGCGCCGAGTTCCGGTAGGCCGATCAGATCGACGAACCAGTTCGGCACCCGCCCGAGCGGGGTGTTCACTTCGACAGGGGAACGTGCGGGCATTCCGGCACCGGTGCGCCGGAAACGGATGGCTTCGGATGTGCCCAAAGCTTGCACAAATGCGTCGAGTGTTTGCTGTGGGTTGGTGGACACCAGCAGCGCGCCGTTAAGCGCTTCGGCAACCGCCTTGGCCGAACGCGACGCCGGCGCGTTTTCTTCCATCAGCTGGACTGGCGCAAAAAGCTGCAGCGAAATGGCCGCGAACAGCAGCGCCGCCACGAACATCGTGCCGAGTGGGAGAGCCAACCGCATTCGCAGAGAAAGATTCTTCCACATTCGGACTATTCTAACTCCCGTCGCCGGGTTCCTCTTTATCAGCGGTCGCTAATTGCCTATTTATCTCATAAGAAACGTTAATGATGCAGAATACCGCCAAATCGGCAACCATGGTCCTGATCGTCGACGACCATCCCGTGGTGGTGTCGGGATGCCGGTCGCTGTTCGCCTCGGATATTTCGGTGCAAATCGAAGAGGCCGGCGATGCAAAAGCCGGTCATAAGGCGTTTGTGACGCGCAAGCCGGATGTCACCATCATCGATATCAACCTACCGGATGTCTCGGGGTTCGAGTTGATGCGGCGGATCCGGAAAGAAGATCCGGACGCAAAAATCATCATGTTCAGCATGAATGACGATCCGGCCTTTGTGGTTCGCGCGGTCGAAATGGGCGCGCAAGGTTATGTCGCCAAAGGCGACGATCCACGGATGCTCATGAGGGCCGTTCACAAAGTGGCCTCGGGAGAAAATTTCGTCTCGCCGCAACTGGCGGAGGCGGTGACGTTTTCGGGCGCTGCCATCAAGGCCAATCCGGCTTCACAAATGAATGCGCGCGAACTGGAAATCCTGCGGCTGCTGGGCCGTGGCGACAAGATCGTGGAAGTCGCCGACGCACTCGATATTTCCTACAAGACCGTGGCCAACGTCACCTCGCTGCTGAAGCAGAAACTCGGCGCCAAGAACCATTCCGACCTGATACGGATCGCGGTCGAGATGGGGCTGGGCTGAGCTTGGCCGGAAGCTGAACAGGCCGCGCCTGTCGGCGCGACCGTCCATACCACCCGTGTTTGCTTTCGTCGGGGCAATGGATCGACCAAAGCAGCACCGGGCGAGATTTGCTTATCAATGGCGACGATGGCGCCAGCCGTAATGGTGTCCGCGGCCGCGGCCCCATCCGTAATGATGGCCCCGGCCACCGCGGCCCATATGGTGTCCGTGGCCGTGCCCATGTCCGCCCTTGACCTGAATCACCGCGTCGTCCTGCGCGGCGAGCGGCGCGATTCCCAGCCTGGCGGAAGCGGATGCGGTCATTGCGAGCAGCAGCGCGCAACCAATCAATGCAATGCGTCTCATGCAGTTTTCCTCCCATCGCAATGATTGCGATATCGTCTATAATTTCCCGGCAATGCGTTTGTTCCGGGCGCGCAGAAATCCTGAAAATTCCGAGTGATCAAAATCGGAGTTGCCGATTATTCCCGTCGTAAATGCTGCGAACTCGCCGCGCGCGTTCGGCGGTTTTGGCCAAGACTAAAGGGCCGCGGTATCACCGCGGCCCTTTGTGCATATCGATCTGATTGTGCGTGGCCGGACGCCAGCGTCCGTCAGCTACTGCCGCTCGACGTTGCTGATCGTCTTGGTCCCGCCCGCTTCGGTGAGCGAGAATTTGACGCGGTCGCCGGC
>Ga0307515_10010299_pt1 | contig 17945 bp, 19 predicted proteins | sample 17_EM_MG_FD_194513 | JGI IMG/M metagenome (GOLD analysis project Ga0307515, IMG submission 194513) | Populus trichocarpa ectomycorrhiza microbial communities from riparian zone in the Pacific Northwest, United States - 17_EM | ecosystem: Host-associated > Plants > Roots > Unclassified | place... | reverse complement strand
ATTCATCCCTCTCTATTTCTCCATGCCATGATCATGAGTTAACACTGAGTACAGCATACACCTAAGATTGTCTGTCGTCCCTTCATTCTCACGATTTCGAGTTGACCCCTGAATGTAGCTTCAGCTTTCGGCGTACGTCCCCACTAATCGACCTCCACCAGCCTGTTCTCCATAAGAGCTTCAAAGGTAAAGTCACCTTGTCCCATTCCCAAGGTTGCGAGTGAACTAACTGATGAATTGAGTCCCAGCGCGCCGTCCATCGGCCGCCTCCAAGTACTGGTCCAATCTCGCTCGATCAAGGCCTCCAAGTGTATCTCCAGACTCGCTCGATCACGGCCTCCAAGTGTATCTCCAGACTGGCTCGATTACGGCCTGCAAGTTAGCACGATGGTGGCCTCCAAATGCATATCTAAGCTCGCTCGATCCCGGTCTCCAAGTGCATTTCTGAGTTCACTCGATCTCAGTCTCCAAGTGCATCTCCAAACTCGGTCAATCACGGCCTCCGGGTGCATCTCTGAGTTCACTCAATCTCCGTCTCCAAGTGCATCTCAAACACGCTCGATCAAAGGGGTAACGGAGGTGGACAGGGTGACGTGGAGTATATATTCGGCAGACCGCAGCCAGTCCAGATATAGCGTGTGTAGATGGGTAGCTATATTGATACATAGATACATAGATGAGAATACAAACTGAATACATGACTGTGCTTCGAGGTGCTCCGAGACATGTCGCCGGCGCTCCCAGGTTTGTCGCCGGCGCTCCCAGGTGCTCCCAGGCTTGTCGTCAATCGCCAGGCGTTGTGTAAACGGCTTCAGCATAACTGCAGCTCCTGCGAAGAGTGTAACACAAGTGTAGTTCTGATGATGTGTATACGTCACCACAAACTGAAGAAGGTACGTATGCAACACGACCCGTCAACTGGGCGACGGGTAGTGTGTAATTCCCCGTCAGAGCATACGAGGTTCCGTCAGAGCCGTCACAGCCGTCCGGAACACCTGGGTGTTTCGGACGGTAATTAGGGTCGTTGCTGATGTTATAGGCCAAAACGAAAGCAACACGCTCCCTGCCCGATCATGAGAATGAGCGTCAACGGAGCCTCAACCATTTCTGGCCTTGCATTATGTTCAATCACAGCGCTGTGGCCGTTAATGGCTCTACACAAAGTTGTGACCGGTTTCATAAGCTAAAATGCTCAGTGTCACTGGGTTGCAGCTTTGACAATGAAATATATTGTGGTTGTCCAGGAGGCTGTCGCGGGAAGGTTGCTTGTTATCTGCCTATGACGGCTGCCAATGTCCTGTATATAGATGTCTGCGAATATTCGCCAATTAGATTACCCAATATGCAAGATCAAAAATCGTTGACGCTCCATTCACAATCATTTTCAGATTGGGGCAGGGAGTGTGTCACTATCTCTTTTGCGTATAAAGGCAGCCGATACGTCATTTATGAACGTCTACATCCAATTGCCACTCGGATTACCCAAGGTGCAAGACCAAAAATCATGGACATGCCGTTGACTGTCATTTTCAGAATGGGGCAGGGAGCGGTTCTCGCTTGTTTTTGATCATAAGGGCGGCCAATACATCAGAAAAGGACCACGATATGCCAATGTCAATATTTTGCGATTAGCAATAAAATATCTGAATGTAACCATACATAGTAATACCCAAATTCCCGAACCGGGGATTGGAACCGACGGGTCTAACCAAACCCGGCAAAACCCGTGGGTTGACGGGTACACGTCCGGGTTCGGCCCGCCAAGATGAGTCGGGTCGGGTTTTTGGACGGGTTTCGAACTGAACCGAACCATTTCAACAGTCCGAATCCGGACCGCTGGCGGGTTACCCAGACCCGTTGCTAAGAATGACCGCGATCGGAGGGCGATATGCAACGCGCAGCACGGTATTGGGGCCTGGCGCGGAGTGATCCGCTACCGGGGTGTCTCTGACGGCACCGACGTTGCAAGTCCACTCTGACGGAGCTATTACGCCCGGACGGAAATATTTTTTGCTGATGCCTCACTGGTTGACAATACTCATGGACTTGGTAGTCTCCCAGATGTGCTCCCTGGCTGTGGCATCTATCCATCCTGTTGTCACGCCACCCTTATTGTGCCAAATTCCGATCGTTTCTGCTGCCCATAGGATGACTCCAACACTGGCATTCTCGGCCCAGACTCAGACATGCAGCGTTGGCATCTGGACGTTATTAGCATCTGTGACGACTGATTTCGGCAACCAGAAGGCATCACATCACATTGTGGCTTGTCAACAGTGGTCAATGATTGCGTGGTGGATACCAAATGCTTGATCTTCTAAACAAGCGTCGGGGGTAGTGTCCGCAACGGATCCAGGTAAGCCGCCAGGAGGTCGGGTATGGACCACAAAAACTGTTGAGTTCGGTCCCGGAACAGTCCGAAAACCCGACCCACTGCATCTTGGCGGTCCAAACTCGGACCCGTTCCCATCAACCAGCTGGTTGGGTCGGGTTAGGCGAAACCCCTCGGGTCCAATCTCCGGTTCGGCATCTTGGGTTTTTCCATTTACGGTCACATTCAGATATCCTACTGTTAATTGAAAATTATTGACTCTGGTACTGCATTGTCATTTTCTGATGTATTGACAACCTTTGTATAGCAAACAAGTACAGAGACGCTCAGTGCACCATCCTGAAAATGAGCGTCAATCGAGCGTCAACAATTGATGATCTTGCATCTTGGGTAATCTAAGTGGCGCCTGATCGCACATATCCATAAACAAATGATTAGCAGCCGTTATGAGCAAATAGGAAAATAATATTCCCGCGATATCCTCCTGAACTGTAACTACTGATTTCATTTGCAAAGGTGCAACTAAGTGTGCACGAGCATTTTAGACTACAGAAACGGCCAAACCTGAGTATATCCACTTTAACAGCTGCAGCGCACATTGATAAAGCATGATCGAAGGCCCAAGATCGTCAACACTCCGTTGACGCTCATTTTCATGATGCGGCAGGGAGCGTGACGGTTTCTTTTTTGCCTATGAAAGATGGCAACACTACCATTATGTGTAATCACTACCAAATCGCATTTTTATAACCCGACTTACAGGACCAGAAAGTGTTGACACTCCGTTGACGCTCATTTTCAAAATGGGACATTGAGAGTCTCACTTTCTTTTTTCCGTATAGTGGTTTGCAATACTGTTGTTATGTATAACCACTACAAAATTACTTCTCAATTACCAAACTAACAAGACCTAAAATCGTTGAAGCTATGTGGACGCTGATTGTCCAGATGGGGCAGGGAGCGTGTAGCTATTCTTTTTGCCTATAAAGGGTGGCAACACTTGCATTACGTGAACTCCCTGGCTCATCGCATTTTCATTACCCAACTTACCTGACCAAGAATCGTTGACACTCCGTTGACGCTCATTTTCAAGATGGGGCAGGGAGCGTTTCGCATCCTTCTTTGCATCTAAAGGTTGTCAATGCTGTTGTTATGTATCACCACTACAAAATGACTTCATTATGACCCGACTAACAAGACCTAAAATCGTTGATGCTCTGTTGACGTTCATTTTCAAGATGGGGCAGGGAGCGTGTTTCTTTCATTTTCTGCCTGTGATGGATGGAAACACTTTCATTATGTATACCCACTACCGAATCGCGTGTTCATTACCCAACTTACAGACCCAATTATCATTGACGCTCCGGGGACACTCATTTTCAACATGGGTCACGGAGGGCCTCGCTTTCTTTTTTGCGTTCAAAGGTTGTCAAAACAGTTGTTATGTATAACCACTACAAAATTACTTCATAATTACCAGACTAACAATACCAAAAATTGTTGACGCTCCGTTGACGCTCATTTCCAAGACGGGGCAGGGAGCTTTTTGCTTTCTTTTTTGCGTCTAAAGGTTGTCAATGCTGTTGTTATGTATTACCACAACAAAATTACTTCATTATTACCTGACTAACAAGACCTAAAATTGTTGACGCTCTGTTGACCCTCATTTTCAAGATTTGGCAGGCAGCATGTTGCTTTCTCTTTTGCCTATCAAGGGTGGCAACACTTCCATTAGATGTATGCACTACCAAATCGCATTTTTATTACCCGACTAACAGGACCTATAATCCTTGACCCTCTATTGGCGCTCATTTTGCCACATGTGTAACCACAATATGGAACCATTCACTTTGGCATACTATAGCCATAATGGTCTTGTGGCAGCTGTTCTGTGCTGTTCATGGAAATTCTCCCTTCTAACTTCATTGTGATTTAATGATGCATATAAATATACCCTTTAAAATATACTTTAAAGTGTCCACTATATGTAGATCATGATAATACTCAGACATCGCATTCCCATCGGTCAACTCTCGTCTTTGCTGTAGTGTTCACTCCACAGGCTGCTGTCGTCTACAAAAAAACCGTCAGCTGCATCACCACGCAGCTGATAGTGTCCTAACCTGTGGATGGACCCTCATCAGTCAGCAAAACTGGAATGAAATCTTTATCGCGCAGGCGATCCTTCGCATATGGATCAAGATTGAAAAATCGAGTGCTGGGATGCGGAGTATGTATATACACATATCCAGGTGGGACACCTTCCGTTTCGGAGGGTTGAGTTCTCTCGCTGTCATCGGGCGGTGCAGATGGTGTTCCGGGCCTCGGTGGCGCCGGTCGTGGTGGAGGCGCACCTCTGCCTTTGCACCTCCAGCAAGTCTGTGGATTCTGTGCTGTACCAGTTTGGCAAGGAAGACAGCCATCCGTTTGATTATCCCGAACCATTGGCAGGTGTTCTTCAATCGTTGCCTTCACCTTGTTATGCCCGTGAAGCACAACACCCAGCATCTTGTTATCTCTAATTTCGGCACGTGGTTTCTTGATTAGCTGTTGCATTTCCTGAATTGCAGCGCGCAAAAACCCTCCATTAGCCTTTTTGGCCATATTCAACGCAAGACACATGTCGGACTGTTCAAGCAGTACCCGACCTCCTTGTCTTGCCATAGTAGCTGACATGTTAAAAGCCTACAAGAAATTAGTTGCTGCTTCTGGAGTGAGAATCGGCTGTTACCTCAACGATATACGACTCCGTAGGCTTCTCTAAGGTCTTTAAAGCTTGTTTCATCCATTCCTGGGGACCTTTATCACCACATTTGTCTATGAAAATCCCATAACACACAACATCGTGACGTTCAATTTCGCGGACTGTGCGGCTGATGCGTTGGTTGACCATGGAGTTTTCCTGTTACGGGCCGAGATGAATTGGTCACGTTGCATTCTATGTACCCCAGCTGTGCATTATTCTGTTAGTTGGCCTTGGACAACATTGATATGGATTGACTCACATCCGATCGCTTGCTGCTTTTTATTCTTGCTGAAACCGGTTTTAATTACTATTTTTAAATCGGCGTCTTGGGTCATATTTTCTGTGTCTACAACCGCAGCGTCGCGATGGACTAACCGGTGTCTGCGTTGATTCTGTGTCTCACTGGGTACCGCATTGTTTGAAGCGCCTGTCGTTCGGCTCGATTCTGCTTCAATCGCACCTGGTTCAAGTATTTCTGGAGCCATGACTCACTGTTGTGGAATGGTGAGGAAGATGATCACGAAAAGAAATGGGAAGTCCTGAAGATTATATTGTCAGCTACAAGTCAAAATGGAACGAGTGACAGCCAACATGCACCTTCAATTCAAGGTGAATCTGGCTGTGTATGTCTGCACTGCGTATAGCTGCAGGGGATTCCAACAGTCCCACGATTTGCAGTAAGTCGGTTCAACAGTGTTCTGTCTGTTTGCAGGGATATATAATGATGATCAACAACTAATAGTTCATTTTTGATATATAAAGAAAGGGCATTCTTCGACGGAAGGGATGTCTGATGATGTTCGTCTCAAGATATAACCGGGATCTCACATGAATCACACGCTAACCGTCAAGTCTTACTGTACGGTTAGCCTGACTATTCACAATGAAGTGACAGTCAAAATGCTGATTTTGCTTTGTTCTAATTGATGAAACCTACCAACCTTGACATAAAAGACGCAGCTTGCCTCCATGTGGTCCATACCTTGCAACGTCAAACATCTCGCCCAAGAACAAGGTCAACAGAAGATACAATGGTCAATGCTCTGAAAAAGAACCTTTCGCCACTTCTGGCTTGGCAAATACGGCAAATTGACAAAGAAAACCATATGACAACGTCATCAACCAAATAAAGGCAACATTGCCTTGCACACTGACAGATTCCGAGCGTTGAGAGCATTGCGCGGCTTACGATCCAGAAGGAAGCTTTCGGCGGAGAAAAGTTGGGAAATGCACTTTTTAAGCAATGAAGAAAAAGGGAAATGGATCAAGGATCATGTGGATAGAGAGACCGCGGTGACAAGAAGACGAGTTCAAGACACAGAGACCGTGATTGAGCAAGGGCAGCAATATATGACAAATGTTGAACAGGCACGATCGACAACCACAAAGCCCAAAACATCATTCAGGGAGATTTTGAATGCTATCTAATACAGTTTGAGCGATCTTGCAAGTTTCTAAGATGTGGAGGATCGGGAAGACAAGGATCATGATGAGGAAGATACAGAGTTTGGCAAGCTGAGCGAAGATGATGAACCTGGCTGGGTGATGGGCACAATCTCCAAAACAGTACAGCACCACATGGAGAGCTTTCGGCAGAAGCAGATGAGGCTTCACGAACCAATGCAACCGGGATGTGGGGACTCTGCCGACTACTTCCATGAGACAGATATGGAGTACAGAATGACTGAACTGAAGGTTCCGGCGGTTGTGAAGCCACAAACAGACACGACAGCAGCCACACCATCACCGACAACATTTGGAGAGCTTATGCAGGTCCTTGACATTCTCCCTGGACACTCCCAAATGCCTCATGTGACATCTTGACAGAGAAATAGTCAAATGAGGCTGGGTTCAAAGAAACCTCAGGCAAACAATCTCCTAGTATACCTCATGCCCGACGCAGTGCCCGATTCGTCACAGAGTGAGATGGCGACCCCAGTTCAACCTGTGAGCATTCACCCCAGCGTATAGTGTTGTAAGCCATTTACGATATAGAAATGCAATTTGGACGAGGACATGGTGAAGGCTTCTGCGTCACCACAGGAATAGATAGCCAAATTGGTATTGTTGACCACGTATCTCTAGTTAACACAATTTGTACCTACTTTGTTACCTGTCAGCTTGTCCTGGATTTTAGTGACCAAATTTTGAGACAAGATTATTCGTCAGTGCGTGTGCAAGGGTTGTACGGGCCATGCAAATGTTCCAGACACCAAATCAAGTAGATTGACAAACAATGAACTGTATATGGTGTTGCCTGTTACAGTTAAATGATAAAACAAAATATAAATTTGAGATGAAATTTACTAACGAAGATTAAGTCAGTGATGTCATACGACTCATAGAAGGAGCTGTCAAAGCATATCCGAAACCCGCATGAATCACAGCCGTCAGTCTGGCTCAATCCATGCAGCCAACTACATCACTCTCCGATCAGACCTCCTGCACATGGTCGAAAAATCGAAAATTGCTTATGGTATATCATGGAAATTGAAGAGAATGAGCTGGATAAGGAATGGTGAGGACATCTCGCTATAAATATCTAAAACTAGTGCTTGTATCTTTATTCAGCAAATTGGGTGCCGAAAGCGCTGAAATCCGATGCACTGAGGTCATTCATCATGCAAATGACATGTATATTGGTGGCTCAGAAATTGAGATGTCTTGAAGATTTTGGATTCAAATGATAATACATAGAAACGGTATACTGGCTGCCAAAGAAGACTGTATGGATTTTATGCACCATTGTTGAGCACCCAATGACTGTTAGTATCTCTCTAAGGTGAGCTTAAAGGTGAGCGTGAACGGAGCACCAACAATTTTTGGCATTGCATCATGGCAAATCCAGATTGTTTCACTGCAACGTTCATTCATAATCGAACTATAGCCAGCCTTTCTCTTCCAAAATGTTTGCTGTAACATTGCTACTACATCCTAAAGATGAGCGTCAACGGAGCGTCAACGATTGTAGGCCTTGCATCTTGGATTATCAGGGGGTTATGAGACGACTTTGATCAATAATCAAACTATCAGCGGCCTTTCTGGGCAAAAATGCTTTCGACAACCTTGTCATGATGCCCTAAAAATGAGCATCAAAGGAGCGTCAACGATTCTAGGCTTTACATTTTGGAATATCAAGGGGCTGTGAGACTACTGTGATGCATAATCGCACTATCGGCCGCCTTTCTAGGCAAAAATGCTTACGACAAGATCATTACCATGTCCCAAAATTAGCATCAATGGAGCGTCAATGGTTTTGATCTTGCATCTTGGATAATCTCACGGCAAAAGAACATAGGTAACCCACAATGAACCAATCGGCAGCCTTTAGAGGTACAAATGCTAGTGACAATATCACGTCCACCTCCTCCAATTGAGCGCCCGCAGAGAGTCAACAATCTTTCTGGAGGCTCAGAACGCTACACAGCAATGAACTGCATTCGCTGTTCCCAAATCGAGTTTTACGCGATCAGTCTTTGCAATCTAACCCTGTATACAACATCACAAATACGCATGCAATGTCTTACAGATCAGATTTTTTCACTTGTAGCAGTGGAATCCATATTCAAGAACCCGCAGTCTACTATACTGTATGGTTACTTGGGGTAGTCTTCCAAGTCAGATTACGCAGCTGTTAAATTCTTACCGCCCTGTCGGATTCAAAATCTTTGAACACCTCCTTGCTCGAGGTTATGATCTATTCCAAAGATGAATGTGTCTTTATTCGTGATTTGAGCGACCTTACTTCACAAATCATCTTCGATGCTTGGTGGGCTTCAATGAATGTAGACTGAAAGCGGCCTATTGCTTGGAATAATTCTAGACATGCGGCTTGGTGGTGATTCTATTTACACAGCGGAATTGAGGAGACCCGCAACCCTGGCATCATATGTATCGTTTGTCATCAAGTTCTTCGCCATCCATCAGATCATGGGACCAGCTCAATTGGGAAACACTGGCTTGCAAAATCTCACATCGCAAAGTTAAACGAATTAACTGTCAGAGGTCACTAAATTGACTAGTTCAACAGTTGACGAAACAGCTTTGGCCATCCTGAAGAGACATGGAAGTCGAGGAATCACAATAGTCAGTTCGCAGAGGAAGATCATATTTGACATCCAGGTGAAGCCGTATTGACTGAAATCACAGACAAAACGTTCCAAACTGTCAGATCAGGACTTTGAAAATTCCGAATTTCACCAAGACACGTGGAATCGCTACCTCATGTTAGTATTTGATTCGCCTCACATTCCATCGAACGCGATATCAAATCTAGAGCTACGACAATCATATAAGGCATTACGTGACGACCTATTGCTGCCGTCTGCTACGACCCTTGGCAACATATGCCGGAGGGAACATGGACTCACCGTGGATGCAAGTCAGAAGCAATTGCTGTCACGAAATAATGTTACTTTAGCTCTGGACGGATCGACATCAACGAAAACAAACTAGCCCTAACATCGGTCATTGCTCACTATATGGATCGAAATTGGGCATTGCATGATGAATCGACTCATATTCGATAAGGTCGATCGCCTGTTCCTTTCTCATTTCGGAAGCTAATTAAGGATGATCGGTCAACGGCCAACATACAGGAACAAGGCTATCGGTACATTTGAAGAATGTTCCTGATTGTTTTGCACTTACTGACAGCCGTTTGTTTGGAATTACAACTGACAATGACACCGCAAGTTGCTCGATGACACACGAGCTGCAATCAACACGGGAGGCCTCTGGAATCGAGTGGCCGGCATTGAGGAACCACATAACTTGCATGGCGCACGTCATACAGCTTGCTTTAGGTGTATTCATGAACAATCACGGTGACAAAGACCCCACCAAGTCTAGCTGAGCCCATGAGCACGATCAGCAATTTTCAGAGTATGAAAGCGTAGACATTGGAAAGAGTCAAAGGTCTCGAAAAGAGGGCAACACGAGAATCAATAAGGTGTCGGCCATGAAACCGGGTTTAGCAAAGATAATTGAGAAAGTACATATTTCAAGATATTTTGAATGTGCTGCAACTGACCTTCATATAGGAGGGAATGTTTGCGGTATTGATTACACTAACACCTGGTCATCGAAACGAGTTCTTTAACTGTCAAAACGCCAAAGGCCGCATTGCGGTACATTCGATTCTAGATGTGAAGACCCATTGGATCTCGACGCTGGAGTTGATCGAGCGCGCCTTCCGATTACGTCAATTCACCCGTGAGTGACTTAACTACCTAAAATACAGCGATTACCGGCCACTCTTCACAACTCAAGATGACTGGACCATTCTGAAGTATCTCATGGAAGTGTTGTGGCGATTCCAGTATTGGACTCTGTGGATATCGAACAAGCATACAGTCACCTTGCATCACGTTACCAGAGTGTACAATGATATGTTCAATCACATGGATGGCGTGATGCGAGCTTTGGCTAAGAAAAAGTCTCCATGGATGGAAGACTTGTTCTTCACTGTGAAGTTAGCTCGACTGAAGCTGACCAAATATGAGGCTGAAGTGACGCCATCGACGGGCATGCTTCTCATTGCTGCACGTATCCTCGATGATTTCCGGAAGTTGCGAACGTCCAGAAAGTGGGACAAAGGAATAGATATTCATCCTGAGGACGAGACATCCTATACTAACCAATGCCAAGAGTTCTTTCTGATGAACGTGGAGAATGAAAACTGTGCCAAACATCGATCTGTGGCAGTCAATAAACACGAAAGCTTACCGAGGAGCAATCTTGTCCCCTCTGAAACAGTTTCAGGATCCTGTCAATCATCCTTTGATCCGTATGATTTGTCCAGTGATGATGAAGAACACGTAATGCCTAACAATGAGGCTGAGACGACACGAGGACGAAGCGATCACACAGCACACTGATTGACCGCTGCCAGGCTCTCTATGGCTTCGCCGCCTGCCGCACCAAAGAACAGGCGGCAAATCAACTCAAATCTCAATGATTACCACTCAGACCCAATGGAGATTTGCAGTACATTTTGGTTACCGGACATAACCGACTAGTGCCGTCAACAGGAGGAAACGCACTCCAAGTACGCTGATCACTCTACTGTGGCGCACGACATATTCTCTACCATTCCACATGGTGTCAGAGTGGAGGCCTGTTTTTCCCTTGGCCGAGATGTTATCGGCTGGAGGCGGTCAAAAACCACAGGTGAGACTCTTCGCGAAAAAGTCGTTGTGAGGCAGTTCGCTCGAGCCAATACCGGAATATTGCCAGGCGCTGACCCATTATCAGATACACCGAACACAGGAAACGACTCGGAAATGAAGAAAGACGTGGAGGATAGGAAATTGCACAGAATGGCCAAGGATCACAACATTTTGGAGATGTGGCAGGGCAGCCAAAACCTACGTTCTACCCAGAAGGAATCTCGCGCTCAAAACAAGCAGATGACTGCCGTGGGATATATTTTGAATATGGAAGAGATCATCAAAGCATCGTGGTCACTCTTTCAACATGATGGTGAGGCTGCATTTAAATTGTCAGAAAGATCTCCTTTGCCACCACCTTGGTCTGGAATGGACCTCCCTGGAGGATGAACTCAAATATTAAATGTCCACCGACTGCGAAGAATCAACCGTCATCCTGTCGAAAGTGATGAGGATAGCGCAACTGAAACCATTTCGGACTCCGAAGATTGGCTCAACTGGAATCGGGACTTGGATAATCCATATGACAGCGAAGACGATTGCCCAGCGGACGTTGAATCTGAGATAGAGCAAGCAGATCGCATCGAGGATCCACATTGGCCAGAGCAGCCCGATGTGAGCGCCACGCCAAATTTTTCCAGATTGATTCGGCGGACACGGAAATCAAAGAGACAGGCTGGAACGGTCTTGAACACAGTCAATGCAATTCAAACAAGGAGGAATATGGGAGTGAAAAAAAAGTTGGGCAGAATGCATCAATGTTTCACCAGCTTCTTTATGTATCTTGGACTAGAGTTTTAGTTAGTAATATATTATGGGCGAATGGTGAGCAGTAGCTTGTCAATATCGGTTGAAAAACAGATGTATAGTAGGCGCCATGAAGCATTTGGCAGGATACATAAATTTCAATCGTGTGAGGGCGAACAGTGCAAGAATGTTACGGAGCTCGGCTTTGTCACAAGGCCAAGTCTCAATCTGGCAGAAAGACTACCAATATATTCAAATCATTATGAAAACTATTATCGAAGGCAGCTGATGTTCAATGGACAATATATCAAAATGAGTGTCAACGGAGCATAAAAGATTTGTGGTTTTGTAAGTATGGTAATTGATCACCAATTAGGTCGCTGTGATGCATAATCGATATGTTGGCAGCCTTTATAGGCAAATAAGACAGCGACATGTTCCCTGCCGCATCCTGAGAATGAGTGTCAACTGAGCGTCAAGGATTTATGGCTTCGCATCTTTCGTAATTCATGTTCCGATTGGTTGTAGACATCCATTAAGCAGATATTGACAGCATTTACTGGGAAAGACAAAAGCGACATGCTCCCTGCCACATCCTGCGAATGAGCGTCAACGGAGCGTCAACAATGTTAAGGTTCACATCTTGGGTAATTTATGTTCCGATTGGTTGTAGACATCCATTCGGCAGATAGTGACTGCCTGGACTGGGAAAAAGAACAGCGACATGCTCCCTTCCGCAACTTGAGAATGAGCGTGAACGCAGTGTCAATTATTTTTAGCCTTGCATCTTGGGTAATTTATATTCCGATTGGTTGCAGAGATCCATCTATCAGATAATGGCAGTCTTTATTGGTAAAAACTTCAGCGGCATGCAGCCTGCCACATCGTGAAAATGAACGTTAACGTAGCGTCAACGATTTTGAGCTTCGCATCTTGGGTAGTTGATATCCTGATTGGTTGTGGACATTCATATAACAGATAATGGCTGCCTATACTGGGAAATAGTACAGCGACATGCTCGCTGCTGCATCCTGACAATGAGTGTCAGCGGAGCTTCAACGATTTTTAGCGTCGAATCTTGAGTAATTTATTTTCCCATTGGTCGCAGACATCCATTTATCAAAAATTGGCAGCCTTCACTGGCAAAAATAACAGCAACATGCTCCCTGCCGCATCCTGAAATTGAGCGTCACTGGAGCGTTAACACTTCCAGTTGTTGCATAATTGGTAATCAAGGCATTGCGCTGATCTCTGCATTCATCACTGAATTATTGACTGCTGTGAATGACAAAAATACAATGTATCAAAGGTAAAATACCGATTCCAAATTAATCTATATTGCAAGCTGCAATGCATGCAAAAACATATCCTTGGTTGCTGAAAACGCGATTTTGATAAGATACTATTCACATACCCCAAAAGCAAGAGCCTCAATTGAATCTATGGATGGACCCGCTGGGCGACCCGCTGACACCCCGCCCAATTCAGACAGGTTAGGAGTTTACCATTAAACCGTACCCGAGTTCAAGGTTAGGAATTGTTGGCAACCCTGACCGCCAATTTGGCAATGGTTCGTGTTGGACCTGGACCCGCACCCGAAGTGACGGTCCGGAACCATTGCTAACACTAGTTGGGAGTGTTCAATATACAGTCAAGGGTGATGCGATGCGGTAGCACAGGTGAGGAGGGTGTGTGGAAGGTTCGCGTGATTGTAAGTAAGGTGGGCAGGCCAGGCGAATATATATGTGGGCTTGCAGCGTGTTCTTGATCCGGCGACATCATCTTGGCTCCAATTCAGCTAGGAGGCAATTTTCATGGCATCATCTAAGCACCCTGATTCGGCGAATGAACGCTTAAGTTCATCACAAACAAGGCAAAATGCATCCTCTGCAGTGATATCTAACTCGGTTGCCCTTGCCCTTGTCTGTGTACCCCGTGATAATGTTGCTGCGGCAGTACCTAAGGAGAATGCACGGTTCATGTAAGGTACGAACTTAACATACAGTAATATCCATGAATCGGGCAATGGGTGTAGGAGGGTCTTGTGAGGTGGCAAAACAATCGCCGTGAGACGCTGCATGCAGATGCGGTATGCTTTTCGAGATCCAAGGGATGTTGAAATTGATTGGGCAATTGAACACTTTGCAAACATGTGAAGGAGGATGATAGAAATCCTACAAGAGTGGTAGGAGCCCATTATGGAAGAAGTAAATCGAGGTGCGGCTTTTTCCAAGGACCAGCTGGCTTGTAATGGTATGAGTAGCTAAAAGACCGTCAAGATGGTTCTCAACGTTATGGCGACATTTCATTTTGCTAACAAATTCTGTATCCTCGTCATCAATGTCTTTACCGCTCCAAGACTTACTCCAACATCACTGCTTACATCACTCATCTTCGTTGCGACCACAAAGAAAGCATGGTTCACATATCAGCCGAACAACTGGCAGACGATGGTTTTGCGATAGGGCACGATTGTAGTCTACTTCCATTCGTTCACTCAACGCATCGCGATCCTTTTCTTTACCCTTCCGATGATGATTCGTGCGATATAGAAGCCGACAGACGGAATGCGTGTATCGATCCAGAGAAACCTCCAGTTCTGACAGGTATTTATGGTACTCCATACTTGGACAACTGTCTAGCTGACAACCCTAATAGTAATGATTATTTTGATATCTTTGACGATGAAATTGATCTATGGTCACCGTTTTCTCGCGAGGTGGAGTTGTGATTCGCGCACTGGTGTGTCAAGCACAACTTGAGCAGAGCTTCTATCAACGATCTTTTCAGGAACCCTACAATGTCAACTGTCACCAACTTCACTGCATCCCACACTTTATTTAAAAGCTTGAACCAAATGTCCTACCTGATGGGCATGGACACTTGCAAATCCAGAGGAGTCTAATACGATGGTTTGGCCGATCCAAACATCCTTCGCAACGATGAATACACACATTTGTTCTACCGCAATCCTGTTGAATGAAGTGAGTTTCTCATGCAACAGCCTGGGTGCAGGGATTATATGTCGTATGCTCCAGCAAAGGAATTCAATGATGCTGAGGAACTTATCTACTCAGAGGTGAAATCAAGTGACTGGCGGTGCAATGAACAGGTACATTAGTTGAATTGCATCATAGCTACAATGATTTTGACCACTTCAATTGCTACGGCGGCAACTTGGAGCTACAATTGTCCCATCTTTTCGCAGTTCAGACCAGACACAGCTGACAGACTAATCCGGTGGCAACAAGGAATGGCCAGTACATTAGAGTCTCCGAAACATCGACTTGACGATTAGATCAAAGTATTCGAATCTTGCAATCATGCTTTTTGCCCTTTTTCCTGTTCCTCCAAAATATCACTTTAAAGGCCATGGAATAACAATTGCCATGAAGGAACATCAAATCCACAATTGAGAGGTGTTAAGGATGGTCTTCGAGATTATTTCTTTTCCTCTTCACGCACTTTCCAACACTGCCAAGCTTATGCTTTCTGTGGACGGTCGGATGCGGCAATCTCCTCCTGTCATCTGTGCATGGACGCCTGACTTCTTCAAGACATAAACTTGCATTCAATCAAGCAGCCCCATTGGCCTATGTGCGAAGCACCGAAATCGTCGATGTGAGCATGGCATTCATCGTCTTCGCAATGGAGCGACTATTGGCCATACTTCCAAATGATAATACTTGCGACTCAGGGAGATGAGATCGAGGGACATCAAGCAAGACAATATCTGGAAGATCAAGCCATTACAACCTCAGATGGCGTCCTGTGGAATATCAAATTCATCTCGCCGACGTCTATTATCGTACCCAATCCTCCTCAGACCATCTAGTTTGGTATGAGTAAGCTTTCGATGGACTGGGTAACCTCCTTCCGCAAACAACATTCCAGAATCTTCGAATGCAACCAACTCTGGGCAATGATTCCTCCATATCCTGTCTTTGCTCAATTCAACAAGCCATATAGGCAGGTGACACAATGGAGTGGTAAGGAGATAAAAGCACTCTGGCGAGTGATTGTTCCAGTTTTCAGGGCAACTCTTCTAAACCCTTCAGCAACCCAAAGGATTACCTTCACAGAAGCCCTGATGTGCATCAAGAACTTTGTGTATTTTCACCATATGGCACAATACCGGTACCATTCTGAGGCCATGATCATGTACATGGAGAATTGTCTGGAGGAGTTTCATCCTCACCAGGATGATTTCAGTCGATTACTTGCCACTAAATCAACAAAGAAGGTCTCGGAAGCCTTGACAATGCAGACGACTTTGGACAAACAAGAGGAACAGTAGAGTGACCCCAGTTGAAACACTAGTTCTGCAGCTGCAAAGTGTCGTCGCATTGATAATGATAAAAGTAGATCACATCAGAAATTGCACAACATCTTGTCGACAAATCGGATTTGAACTTTGTGAAGATGCATCTCGTCAACCACTTCTCTGACCATATCCGCCACCTAGGCAACCTCTCAAATGTAAGCTCTGAACTCCAAGGAAATGAGATGATTGATCATAAACAATCAAATAGACAATCAAATCGTCATGAGTCCACCTTCCAGATTTTGGGAACACACGCCCGGAAGGAGGTGTTTCAGTATCGAGAGCCGAATGCAGGCTCTGAAAATCAAAGTCGTGACGATGATATGCCTCTAACCGAAGTGCCTTTGAAGGCAATGATGAACAACCTGTGACCAGAAATCAAGACCCGTGATGACTTGGCTGAGTGGTGTGCAATGCCAAAAGGGGAGCTACAGAATGACATCGCTTGTTGTTTCAAGAGATTTGTCAACTTCACAGACTACGACGATCGCGATCAGTATCTCAGTGATCTCCATGTTGCAAAATACATTCGGTAAGACGCAGTGTCAATACCGGTGACGTGTAGTCAATTTGCCGGGCAAGTAGTTCATATGGTTTATTGCCCTCGGTCCGCAAGTTGGAGAAATTATAAGCCATCAAGAAATTATAAAGTGCTTGTCTGGATCGGGACAAGTCCAGATGTCCACTTTAAGTCGTCTGCGGGAGGCATTCCAGCACCATGGAAGTGTCTTTTCGTCAACGACGATGCGGAATTGAATGTTTAATGGCTTCTGCGCTTGGTTGCGCCGTTTGCAACAGGGCCAATACGTCAGACTGCTGGTATGGTGATTATCAAGGAGAGGCATCAACCTCCGATGCAACTCTTGCACGATTGAAGCTACCATGGTAAGCTACTGCTCTGCCTCAAAACCAATTATATCGTCCCTATCTGCGCAATCCAACAATCTGTACACTTTCTTGCGCTGATGCTGCAGGCAGTTAGCTTGCAGTGGTACTTGAACAACACGACTGACCTAAATTCTTTATATTTGTTTTACATCTAGATTATTCGACTCGACACTTGAAGTAATCATTGCAGTGATACATAGAAACCCGATGAGTGTTTACTATGGGTGTCTTGATTTTTGTGATGGGAGTTGTGAAAGCTTGTGTATAATCGATGTCTCAAGGGATTAAATAGTTGAGAATTTCCTTCAAATCAATGGAGCAGTTCAAAAAACTGTCAAACCGATTGAAATCTAGAGGACCAACTTGAAAGAAACCAGTGCAATGAATTAAGTTCAATGACTAAACACGTTTTGATATGTTGTGACGACAGGATCACATCATTGAACGCTTTGAAGCATGTTGGAAGATTGCCAATAAGTCACTCGGATTATATGTCGAGAATGTGGAGAAGGGTCGGTTTGTTTGTTTGTAATCATTTTGCAGTCACCCCGAAGGGGTGCCCAGCTAAGTTACCATAAGCCGGCCGACCACTGGTGGTCATGGCATTTAATTAACATTTTTTATCCCTGTCCATCGGAAACTTCCTGTCCATCCATCGGCTAAATTACGGCCAAACTAGCTCACATAACACCTACTTCTGACTCAGGCAAAGTTGTTTCCTCCCACTTCCCGCTACCC